>Ga0078972_1000117_pt1 | contig 313464 bp, 365 predicted proteins | sample YelNatPaOPGAMG01_FD_67568 | JGI IMG/M metagenome (GOLD analysis project Ga0078972, IMG submission 67568) | Hot spring thermophilic microbial communities from Obsidian Pool, Yellowstone National Park, USA - OP-RAMG-01 (SPADES assembly) (version 2) | ecosystem: Environmental > Aquatic > Thermal...
CATGCTCCTTACCTGCTCTGACCAATGCTGCCCATTCTTCTGCAGCCTTCTTGACTTCAGCTTCATCACCGACAACAACCGCATCAGCCATTCTTTTCAGAATATCTTCTCTTTGGCTCATATCTCTAGGTTTAAGAGAATTGGTATATTAGGTTTGCTATAACTGTGTTTTTGGGTTTTATCAGGTTTTAAGCATGCTAAGTAATACAATTGAACGTTGAGTGCAAGACTAGAAAATTCGAGATACGTTAATATAGGTCATGTTATTAGCGCCTTTCGATAGAAATGAATTCGTATGATATAGTTATGGAGATGTTGAAAGGGAATAAGGACACTGTCGATAGAATTCCTTGTGTAAACTCTGTGAGCATGGCTACAGTAGACTTCATGAAGGCCTACGACGCTTACTGGCCAAAAGCCCATTTCGACCCTGAGAAGATGGCAAGGCTAGGTGCTGCTGCACATAAACTTTGTGGGCTTGACAACATAACTATACCGTTCGATATGACTATGGAAGCAGAGTTGATGGGTGCCCGTATCAACTATCATGAGGATAAGATAAAATGGCCATCTATGTTCCCTGACTTGGCTTTTCATGCAAAGGAAATATCGGACATTAAAGTGCCAAGCGATATCTCAACTGCAGGAAGAGTACCTGCCATTGTAAACGCTATTAGAATTTTGAAGAAGGAGTTTGAGGGAAAGGTACCAGTGAATGTTTACATAACTCCTCCTTTCACTAGCATAAGCAGTTACGTTGTAGACAGCATAGATTTTTTGAAGATGGTAAGGTCGAACCCACAAAAGATTCATGAATTCATTAAGGCGTCAATGCCTATCTATAGAGAACTTATGAGGCTTTTTACTGATGCAGGGGCTGATATAATCTCCTTCCACGAGATGGGAGGCTCTAATGATAATGTCTCGCCAAAACAGTGGGATGAATTCATAAAACCTTATCTAAAGGATCTAATTAGCTGTACAAAACTGCCTGTAGTTCTTAATATATGTGGCTCTGCGCTAATGATAGTAGATAGGATGATGGAATGTGGTGCAAAAGGTCTGGCTATTGATGAGAGAACCCCTATAATGAGAGCCAAGGAGATCATGAATAAAATCAACCCTGAAATCCCACTCATGGGCAATATTCCAGCTTTTGGCATAATACACAGAGGAACCCCAGAGGATATAAGAGAGATCACAAAGTTGGTCATAGATAATGGCGTAGATATAGTATCTCCAGGCTGTGACTTCTGGTTGGAGACACCAACGGATAACATAAAAGCTCTAGTGAATGCAACTATCGAATTAGGGACACCGCCACCTTGGAAAAAGTAAAGACTACTTTTCTATTTATTTCTTAATCAAGAATAAATTTTGAATTACTTGCTTGGGAAGGCTACCATCGTAACCGTTCTAAGGATGTTTTTTGAGGATCTTATCACTTTGTAAATAACTTGGAAAAGGTCTTGTATGGAATCTACTGTGATTTCAGCAATCATGTCATAAATGCCGAGAACTATGTCGACCTTTTGCACTTCCTTCATCTTAAACAATTCTTCTTGAATTTCTATATGCTCAGACTGGGAGGCATCTATTAGAATAAAGGCTGAGGGTTTTTTATCGACAGGCTTCGTCCTCTCGAAGATAGAGAGAAAGGTTGTGCAGGAGCCAACTAAGGGAAGGGAATTGATAAGAGAGATATAATTCTCCCAAAGATCCTGAAGATTCTTGACATCGGCTCTAACTACTACATCGTAAGGACCAAGAACTTCTATTGCATCAAAGTTAAGATCATCTCGAATCAGCTTACCAACGTCTAAAGCGGATTCCTTCGCTGAAACCATGATCCAAGCGCGCATTTAAATCAACTTATTTGATCTGATGATATGTTTTATTTAAAGATAAAGGGCTTGCGAAAGAAGAATCATGTTCTACAAGTAAGCATCATTCGCTCAATCCTGATATGTTTTTCCACACTTCATAGGCTAGTTTCTCTGTGCCGTCTCTCTTTATAAGACCGATGAAATCTTTTTCATCCAAATCGTGCAGCCAAGCCCAGCCAAAAAAGTGCAGATTTATTCCACGTTCTCTGGTAAGACGCCCAACTACTTGTGTTATGAAATCGGCTTGGGCTTGCTCGCCACCGAAAACATCCATCGAGGGCCAGCCCAATTCGCTGAATCCTAATGGTTTATCTGGCAAATAAATTAAAGCCTTGGAATAATAATCGTTAGGAATATCAGAGGGTCTATTTATTCCCTGAACACTATAAGGGTAGCTTGTGAAGACGAGAAGATCCATTTTCTCAGGGTTAAACATCGAGAGAACACTAAGATTTGCCTCTCGGTTCTCGGATACAATCTCGCGGGCAAATGTGCAAAAAACTTTGGTTTCAGGGGACAACTCCTTTACAGCATCATATATTTCCTCATAAAGGCTGACATAATGCTGAAAGCCGTTAGGATTGCCCTCCTCTACACCATACTTCTCATACCATCGGTTAACCTCGTTGCCTATGGATAAATAAAGTGGTCTCGAGGACTTTACCACATCAATGACTGCTTGTTTGTAAGCTTCTCTCCATTTTCCATCTATAAGAGTGCCACTTTCCATGCTAGGCGGAATTACAAGTGTTAAATCTTGCCCTATAAAAGAAACATGAATGATTGGAAACATCCCATTTCCGCGAATGTTTTGTTCTAAAAATGTTTGTCCCCAACTTCCGGACAGGTCATCTGCAAGATCGTAAAATGGAGTGGGTCTTCCCCAAACCGGTGAAAACTCAGAGTACTCTGCTGCTTGAGAATATGCTTCTTCGAAGGACTGTCCGTCTCCAGGTACAGGTAGGACGCCCATATAAAACCCTCGGCTGGGAATTTGAGGGGAATCTGCAGGGTATATGGTTTCTTGTTCATTATTCTGAGGATTAGAGGTTAAGATTGAGACGATTATTACTGTTATTATAAGAATTAAGAAAAATGTCAACGTTATTTTTTTGGTTGTCATCTTTTCGCCCATATCATTTGATAATTTCGCATAAAGACCTTGCTAAAAATTTTACCCTCGTAAACAAAATCCAATAAGGATTTAGATGTAAACTTGGAGAGTTAAGCGCCGGGAGTGGGATTTGAACCCACGAGGCCTAAAAAGGCCACAGGCTAATTGTAACTACTCCAGGCTTAGGCATCGAATCTGCCCCTTACCAGGCTAGGGAATCCCGGCACTAATTTAGATCATTAATTCATCTATAAAAGCTAATCCTTAATTACAATAACTTTTTTAAGTTTAAAGCATATAGCAAACATTATGAGTAAAGAAAAGATGGTTGTGATTGCCGATTTTAGCATAACTCCTATAGGATTAGGCACTACAAGCATAGGAAAGCAAATTGCTATAGCGATAAATGCCATAAAGGAAGTTAAAGGAATAAAGTATGAAATCACTCCTATGGGTACTGTTATTGAGGCTGAGAAGCTAGATACTATTCTTGAAGCAGTAAAAGTTGCCCATGAGGCTTTATTCAAAGCTGGAATTAAAAGAGTTGAATCTAACCTTAGAATAGATGATAGGAGGGATAAGCCTAGAACCATGGAAGATAAGGTAAAAGGCATAAAAGAATACATGAAGAAGTAAAGTTAAGAACAACGTAATTTTTTTGTTTGTAGCAAAAGCCATATTAAATTTAATATACTTAGTATTAGCATAGTTAGATGTGATGAGAGAAATAGGTAAGGTTGCACATTATTATCCGAAGATAGGGGTTGCTGTAGTAGAGCTAAAAGCATCAATAAAAGTTGGAGATAAAATTCTGATAAAAGGAAGCACAACTAATTTTGAGCAGATGGTAGAATCCATGCAGATAGAGCATCAAGATGTTCAGTCTGCTGAGGCAGGAAAGTCTGTAGGCTTAAAGGTAGTTCAAAGAGTTAGAGAGGGCGATATTGTCTATACAGCCACATAATGCAGAGTTTATTTTACAGTTACAGACTTTGCAAGGTTCCTAGGTCTGTCGACATCTGCCCCTCTATTGACAGCTATGTGATATGCAAGCATCTGCAAAGGTATAACTTCTATTATAGGGTAAAGCAGTTCTTCAATTTGAGGCAAAAGGATAAAATCATCATAAATTTCATTATCTAAATTCGAGATTCCTATTATTTTCGCCCCTCTTGCCTTCATTTCTAGTGCATTGCTAAGGGTCTCATGGTAAGTCTGATCCTTTGGGTTAAGCACTACGACAGGAGTTCTTTCATCTATCAAAGCAATAGTTCCATGCTTTAACTCCCCAGCAGCCATTCCCTCAGCATGAATATAAGAGAGTTCCTTGAGCTTAAGAGCTCCCTCCAATGCTATCGGATGGTGAACAGATCGACCTATAAAGTAAAAGTCGCTGCTGTCTTTGTACTTTTCTGCTATATCCGTGATTTTGTTTTTTTGTTCAAGAATAAATTTAACGTAATCATTGAGCTTTTTGAGCTTATTTATGTTAACAACTTCATCAACCATAGTTAGGGCAAGAAGATAGATAAGTGCAAGTTGGGCTGTGAAGCTCTTAGTTGCTGCAACGCCTATCTCTGGGCCACAGTTCAGATAAAGCGTGAGATCACTCTCTCTATCGAGAGTCGAACTCATGACATTAACTATTGAGAGGATTTTTGCTCCTCTCTTTTTCGCTTCTCTAACAGCATGTAGAACATCAGCAGTCTCACCACTCTGTGAAATAGCCAAAATAACTGTATCTTTGTCCACCCAGTCCATTATCTGACTAAATTCACTTGCCAGGACGGCTTCACAGTAAACTTTTGAAATCTTTGAGAACAAATGCCTTGCTAATAGTCCTGCGTGAAAACTAGTGCCAGAAGCAGTTATGAACAGTTTCTTAGCTGCTTTGATAGATTTGCAAAACTCTTTTAACTTAATTGGGTCTTGGTAAAGAGAACTCTTAATAGTGCTTGATTGCTCATAAATCTCCTTAAGGGTATAATGAGTAAACTCCTTCTTTGATACATCGTAAGCTTCCCATGCTACTTGTGTTATGCCTTTTCGAACTTCTCTACCATTAAAATCGAATATTTTTAAAGAATCTTTTTTAGCCATCACTGCCTCTAAGTTATCTAAAAAGATCACCTTATCCGTATATTCAATAAAGGATAAAACATCGCTAGCAAAGAAGAGTTCATTTTTTCTCACGCCTATTACAAGAGGAGAGTCCTTTCTTGCGCCTAATATCAAATCAGGTTCATCTTGAAAGATTGCGAGGAATGCAAAGTTTCCCTTGATCCTCTTTACAGTCGCTAAAAGAGCCTTCTTTATGTCTTTGAATTTATTATAGAATTTCTCAAGAAGGTGAGCTATTACTTCGCTATCGGTCTGGCTTGTAAACTCATGACCTTCAGCCAATAACGATTTCTTCATTTCTTGGTAGTTTTCTATTATTCCATTATGGACTATGGCTATTTCTTTTCCACATGAAGTATGTGGATGGGCGTTCTCTCTTGTAACACCGCCATGAGTAGCCCATCTTGTATGTGCAATACCTATATTTCCCTTAAGTCTAAAAGAATTTGACTCGCCTTCACTTATCTTTCCTGTATTCTTCATTAATTTGATCTTTCCTTGGATAATAGCTAAACCCCAAGAGTCGTATCCTCTATATTCAAGCCTCCTCATTCCATTCATTAAGATAGGAAGTGCGTTTTTATCACCAATGTACCCTATGATTCCACACATAGCCAAGTCTAGTTTTTATGAGGAGGTTTAAAAATTCCACAGCACTCTAATGTATTGCCGTTATAATTTCTTTTTAAGTAGGCCATGTTGATTTTGCAATCAAGATGAGAGTTTTCTATTGACCGTTAAAAAACCATTTATAGATGATAACCAAGAAGAATGATTTATTGGATTAAGGAAATCTTTATGAGGGAGCTTTTATGGAATGGGTAGTAAATGGGGATAATAATGCACAAGGTTGTTATACAGCTTACCAAAAACGAGGAGGTGAGAGACGTTGAATAAGGATCAAGTTATAGGAGCTTTGATATTGATTGCAAGTGTTTTAGGCATAATAGTTTATGGTTGGCTCCTATTCTTCGTTGCCCCTCAGCTCGTACTGCAGATATCTGCATTCATAGCCATTTTGGTAATTCTAGGGATCCTAGCATGGATAGGTTGGACTATGGCTACCACGCCACCACCAGCACCTATGGAAGCTGAAATTACCACCTCAACGCAAGAAACTTCAACTAAAACAGAATCTACTGGCAAGGAGAAGATCGATTAATCAGACAATTCAATTGAGCACTTATTCGAGTAAAGGCTTAAAATCTAGAAAGATTAGTTAGTAAAACTGACGTTCTTCGTCTGGTTTCACACGTCTCTATTAGAGACCGTATTAATCAAAAATTGGTAGCCTTAAGGTTTGAATTCGAGAATAAAGCCACTAAAAAACAATTTATAACAGTCCCTAACTAAATTTAACCATGAAAAAGGAGCTTATAATCGAAGGAAAAGACGGTCCTTTGATGAAAAGTATTTTGATCTTTGATGAGCCGTCGACCATGAGACCTACTTTAAACCCCCTTAGTTGGAAGATTCTCAACCTTCTTGCTCAGAAGCCTATGTACCCTGCCGAAATAGCGAGGTTTCTTAAGACTTATGAACAAAAGGTTTACTATTACATTAGGCAGTTATATAAAATAGGACTTTTATCTATTGAAAGAGAAGAACCTATAAAAGGCGCATTGGCAAAGTACTATAAAGTAACTCATCCAGCTTTTGGCGTTGAGTTGCCATTTGGTGAGAAAAGACTTAACCTATCAGGTTTAGCCTCTGTGGATGAGAAGATCATCTCTTTCTTTAATGAGTTTTTAGATTCAAGTGCTTTTGATGGGCGTATAATCGTTGGTTCCCCTGAAGCTCATGGTCCATATAAAGCGTCTGCGAGAGATGGGCATTATGCAGTTCAACTCGCTTTCTTTCTTGGACAATTCAGTAAGATGCCAAACGATTTTATTGTAAAGCTCGATGTGGATGTAAAAGCGGAGAAGGAAGAGAAGAACAATCTCATCTTGATAGGCGGTCCCGGTACGAACCTTATTACTGCAGATGTCAACAAGTATTTACCAATCAGATTTAATGAGCAAAATTACTGGGCTGGACTATTAGATGCGCAAGGAAGAACATTCAATGGCGATCATGATGGACTCATAGCTAAGATTCCAAATCCTCATGATGAGAAGAAGAGCATAATCGTTCTTGCAGGGCTAAGGTACATAGGCACGAAGTCATCTGTCATAGCCATAACGAACTTCACTAGAGAGGTCTTAAAGAATTATCATGACGAGAGAAGATGGGCCATAGTGATTCGTGGATTCGATTTAAATGGTGATGGCAAAGTGGATTCCATCGAAGTTTTATCGTGACTGATCGTAACAATCTATATGGGATAGAACGATTTATGTTAACGGCAAACATTTATAATAGATGTTTAGGGCTAATATTCACACAAAGTGTTATAATCTTTGTCCTCAGAATTCAAGCATATAGTTAGAATCGCTGGGAAGGATTTAGATGGAACGAAAAAGGTAGCCGTTGCTATAACCGATATTAAAGGTGTAAGTCATAATTTAGCCAGCGCTATTATCAATGCCCTTAAGATAGATAGCAGAATGAGGTTAGGAGCCCTTAGCGATGGGCAGATTTCTGAAATTCAAGAATGTCTCAAAGATCCTAGTAAGATAGGCATTCCTGCTTTCATGTTAAACCATAAGAAAGCCCCAGAAACAGGCGTCAATTCCCATTACATAGGTTCTGACTTAGATTTTGTTTTAAAGACAGAGATAGAACGTGAAAAGACGCTAATGAGTTGGCGTGGTGTAAGGCATTCATTAGGCTTAAAGGTAAGAGGACAGCGTACAAGAACTACCGGGAGAAAGGGAAGAGCCGTTGGTGTGAAGAAGGGCGCCCCCGTATTGCAACAAAAGTGATCTTTATGGGAGATCCTAAAAAGCCTCGCAAGAAGTACTCTGCACCAAAGCATCCTTGGCGAAGCGATCAACTATCTCAAGAGCTATTTATAATAGGCACTTATGGGCTGAGAAACAAGCGTGAACTATGGAAGGCACGCACAGAACTTTCAAGGATAAGGAAACAAGCGAGGATGCTTTTGGCAACACCTCATGAGATAAGAGAGAAGAAAGAAAAAGAACTTTTATCATCTTTAAGTAATTTGGGCATAGTAGATTTGAAATCAAGTTTGGACGATGTCCTTGGCCTGACAGTTGAGAATCTGTTGGAAAGGCGTCTCCAGACTGTAGTATGGAAAAAAGGCATAGCTTTGTCTCCTTACCAGGCTCGTCAAATGATAACTCATGGTCATGTAATGATAGGAGATAAAATAGTCACAAGACCTGGATACATAGTAAAAAGAGACGAATATGATAAAGTTAGGTTGAGCGATAGTAGCACCCTTAAGAGTCAAGCAATATCTGCTCAAGGTGAATAAAATGAGTGAGAAAAGTGCAGAAGCAAAAGAGAGGTGGGGATTGGCCCACATATATAGCTCTTATAACAATACCATAGTGCACATAACTGACTTGACTGGCGCTGAGACAATAGCCTTTAGTTCAGGAGGGAGGCATGTAAAGGCGGATAGGCTTGAATCTTCTCCTTACGCTGCCATGAAATCAGCTACAGCAGTAGCTGAAATAGCAAAGGCAAAGGGCATCAACGCTCTACATATCAAAGTCCGTGCTGTAGGTGGTACAGGTCCTAGAACTCCAGGCCCAGGCGCTCAAGCAGCCATAAGAGCCTTGGCTCGCTCAGGCTTTAAGATAGGAAGGATAGAAGACTGTACACCTATTCCCCACGATACTACTAGGAAACCAGGTGGTAGAAGGGGGAGAAGAGCCTGAGAGATTGAACCTAAAATGACATTTAAATTACTGATGGGAGGGTTTTGTTCTTGGTGAAAATACAAGTATTGGAGCAGGATGAGACAAAGATCAAAGTTGTGATCAAGGGCATTCATAGGAGTTATGCTAATGCGATACGCCGTTTTGCCATCTCTGAAGTGCCTACGATGGCTATTGATGAAGTTGTAATAATCGAGAACTCTTCCATAATGTATGACGAGCTTTTAGCTCATAGGCTCGGTCTGATTCCCTTAAAGACTGATCTTGAGAGATACGTTCTGCCAGAAGAGTGTGACTGCAAAAGTCCTTTGGGTTGCCCGAGATGTAGAGTTCTTCTAGTTTTGAATGCTGAAGCCGTTGATAAGACAAAGGTTGTTTACTCTGGAGATTTAAAGTCTGAAGACAAGTTTGTAAAACCCATAAGCAATTCCATACCCATAGTCAAGCTTGCCCCTAGGCAAGCGATAAAACTTGAGGCATATGCCAGATTAGGAAAAGGAAAAGAACATGCAAAGTGGCAACCCACAACAGTCTCAGTCCTTAAGCCTATTTCTGAAGAGGAGGATACTCACATGCTGTATATCGAGTCTTCAGGCTCTCTCCCAGCTAGCGAAATCTTAACTAAAGCAGTCGAAATCTTACATAAGAAACTTTTGGATTTCTCAGAAAAATCAAAGAGTGTGAGATAGTTTGAGCAGAATCGAAAATCCTGTTTTGAATAATGCAATATACACTTTAAAGCAAGCATACAAGAAAAGCAACTCTCATATCTGGCTCGCTGCTATTGAATATTTGTCGAAGTCTAGTTCAAGAAGACCAGCAGTGAACATAGGAAAGGTCTCTAGACTGACAAAGGAAGGCGATTTAGTATTGGTGCCTGGTAAGATTCTTGGAGGTGGTACTATCTCACATGAAGTAACCGTTGGAGCTTATAGCTTCTCAGAGAAGGCTTACTGGAAGATTCAAAAGGCAGGGGGTAACGCCATGCCATTAAGCAAGTTCATAAAAAAATTTCCCAATGGGAAAGGAGTGATCTTGATTGGCGGCTAGTATGAAGGATGCTAAAATCATGGTTGTAGACGCTCAAGGATACATAGCTGGAAGGCTCTCTTCTCATATAGCGAAATCCTTGCTGAACGGTAATAAAGTGATTGTTGTGAACGCTGAAAAAGTCTTACTATCAGGTAGCAAGTCGAGCATCATAAACAAGTATTTAAAAAGATTAGAGATTGGTAGCGTAATAAGCCCCCGTCACGGCCCTTTTCATCCAAGAAGGCCTGATACCATACTGAGCAAGATGATTCGTGGGATGATTCCAAAGCGCAAAGCTAAAGGCTCGGAGGCTTTGAAAAGATTGAGGGTATACGTAGGCGTACCTGAGCAGTACAAGACTTTTGAAAAGACCAAATTTGAAGATGCTATAGCGAAAAAACCTTTATCTTTTTATCTCACACTAGGTGAGTTGTCCTTTAGGCTAGGATGGAAAGGTGAGTAAATCGAGCTCTAATGTGAAACTATATTCAGGTTCAAGAAAGACAGCAAGGGCAACCGCTGCCATTTCTGCTGGGAGTGGTAGAGTTAGGATAAACAAAGTCCCCGTAGAGATTGTCACACCTGAAGTTGCGAGAGAAGTCGTACTTTCACCATTGCAGTTGGCTGGAGATATAAGAGACAAGGTAGACATAGATGTGAAGGTAAAGGGCGGAGGTTTCATGAGTAGGGCTGAAGCCTCAGCCATAGCTATATCTCGAGCTCTCGTAGAGTGGAGTAAAAGCTCAGAATTGAAACAGAAAATTATAGAGTTCAACAAACACCTTCTAGCCGGAGATCCAAGGCGCACAGAGCCAAAGAAGTTTGGAGGGCCAGGCCCTAGGAGAAGAAAGCAGAAATCTTATAGATAAGTGCAGATTCTTTTCATAGATATTTCAAGTATCTAGGTCCATTTTAATTATTTCAATTAAAGTAAAAGTACTGAATAGTTAATAGGGTTGATATGGAGAAATTTGATGAAGATATAAGCACTCTATTGAGGAGAATATCTGAAAATGAGGACATTAGAGTAAGATCTGAGTTAGAACAAGTTGCAAGTAGGTTAATGGAGCTGTACAGAAGGAATTTGGTCAAGATAAACCACTCAGTAATGGAACTTTTATGCTCAAAGCATCTGATTTTAAGAGGGTATTATGTAGACGTAGAGCACCAATTGAGCGATATACTAATATGTGATCTTTTTGGAGTTAGGGGAGAGGGAAAGCTGATAATCGAGATAGAAACAGGCTATACTTCGCCAGAGCATGCTCTCGATCCTTCCACTTACAATAGAGCCAGACTTGCGAGTAAGATAGCAAGGTATAGCGCCTTCTCAGACAAGTTTGGCCTTGGAACCTTGCCCACGAACATATTGCAGATACCAGAAGTCTTTCAGAAACCTCCCAGCTATAGAAGGGCTGATGAAATACTGGAGGTAAAAACTCTTTGTGATAAGTACTACAAAAACCCTCCAGTAGGCTTTGATGAGATAAAGAATGCTCGTCTGCACGCCATATATATAATTGATCTGGACAGAGCTTTAGTTCGGGAAATGGACCCTGAGGCATACATAGATGAAGTCTCAAAGATTTCGTTTATAAAAAGAGAATTTTTGGAGTGATGACCATTTGAGGCAGTTAAGAGTTTATGAATAGAAAATGAAGCTAAAAAGTTTAAATTGTTAATAAACCCCGTCAAATTGATGAACTCAAAAATAATGTTATTTAGAGAAGACCTAAATACTGCTAATTTGTCCTTATTTATGACCATAAACCATTTTAGGGTGAATTAAAAGAAGGTTATCTCTATGCTGATCCCTGTTAGATGCTTTACATGTGGCTCACTGATAGGAGACAAGTATGAGGAATTCGTCAAGAGAGTGAAAGAAGGAGAGGATCCTGGCAAAGCCCTAGATAAAATAGGAGTGAAGAGGTACTGTTGCAGGAGGATTTTGTTATCCAATGTTAATGTGATTGATAGCACAATACCTTACTTTGAAGTCCTTGCTGAGAGACATTCTGAGTTCGAATCAGAACAACTTTGAGGTGCTGTGATGAAAAAGGCTTCAATCGAGTCCATCAAAGTAAGGATTTGCTACGATAGTAGAGGGGACGAATCTATAGAAACTGACGTAAAGGTTGAAGGCTTCATCGGGAGGGCTTGTGCTCCAAGGGGAGCTAGCACTGGCAAGTATGAGGCAGTTGGCTTTAATCCTGATGGTATTGAAGCTACTTTAAAATTGATCTCTGATTATTCATCAAAATTGATAGGTTTTGATGCCTCTAATCCTAAATCTTTAAGCCAATTGTTGAGGGAGATAGATGGCACAAAGAACTTCAGTCGAATAGGCGGGTCAGCTGCCTATGCTATAAGCGTGGCAACAGCCGACGCTTTTGCAAAAGCTAAAGGCATACCTCTATACAAAGCTCTTTTACCAAAAGGACCATATCTAATGCCTTACCCTTTAGGCAATGTTTTGTGTGGAGGAAAGCATTCTGGTCCTGGTGCACCTGATATCCAAGAATTCTTGGTCTGTCCTTTAGGTGCAAAGGGCATTAAAGAGGGCTTGAGGGCTAACATAGCCGTGCATAAGGAGCTAAGGAAGCAGATCGAAAAGAAAGACCCTTACTTCACGGGAGGTAAGGGGGATGAAGGGGGCTGGGCACCACGCATAAAAGACGAAGAGGCTTTTGAATTAGTATCTTCTTCATCAAAAATAGTTTCTGATTCTTTGGGCGTTGATATAAGATTGGGAGTTGATTTTGCTTCCTCTTCTCTTTGGGATGAAGATGAAAAGGCTTACATTTATGGTAGATCAGGAGTAAAAAGACCCTCAGGAGAACAGTTAGACTTTATTGTTGAATTAGTTAAGAACTACCATCTCGTATATTTAGAAGATCCTTTCCATGAAGAAGCTTACGAAGAATTTGCTGAACTTACGAAGAAGCTGAGTAAAGTATACGTTGTAGGTGATGATATCTTCGTAACAAATACATCACGATTATTAAAAGGTGTGAAGATGAAAGCGGGGAATGCTGCAATATTAAAGGTAAATCAAGCAGGGACTTTAGGTGATGCTATGGATTTCGCTGAAAATGCAAGAAAGCACAACTATGCTTTGATAACTTCTCATAGATCAGGTGATACTTCTGATGTTCACTTATCCCATATAGCTATAGCAACTCAGTCTAAGATGATAAAGTCTGGGGTAGTTGGAGGGGAACGCTTATCAAAGCTCAATGAGCTTTTAAGGATAGATGAAGAGTTGGGCGGATGTAATATGGCTAAACTGGAGGTATGAAATTGTCACGTAGAAAAACTGATGAGGAGAAGGATGAAAGCGGCTCTTCTGAGAAGGTCGTGGTTGCTCAGCTCTCAGAGAAGACTCTACTTGCTACTGGCATAAGAGTTGGCACTTTGGTCAGGACCAAGGACATGGAGAAGTTCATAAGCAGAACTAGACCCGATGGTCTACGCATAATAGACCTTGAGAAGATCCTATCAAGAATAGACGTAGCTGCGAAGTCAATAGCAAGATCTGACATTAAGAGAATAGTTGTATGCTCTGCAAAAGAGTATGGTAAGACTCCTGTTGAGATGTTCTGCTCATTGACAGGAGCGATCCCCATAACAGGCAGGTTCATGCCTGGTACGTTCACAAACCCTCTCTACCCTGAACACATAGACCCAGAACTTGTAATAGTGGCAGATCCTATGATAGACGCAAGAGCTATAGAAGAGGCATCAAAGATAGGAGTGCCTGTAATTGCTATTTGTGATACAGACAACGTTACTTCTAACATAGATCTAGTAATCCCAGGCAATAACAGAGGGAGAAGGGCTTTGGCTACCATCTTCTGGCTATTGGCAAGAGCAGTTCTAGTTCACTCAGGAGCCTTAACCCCTGATCAGCCAATGAAGCATTCAATAGAGGATTTTGAAACAAAGATTGTGGAGGAAAGCGCAAAGTGAGGTTAAGACGACCTGCTGTGGCAGGCATGTTTTATCCTTTTGATGGCGATGAATTAAAGGCAAGCATTGAAGATTCCTTCTTCCATAGAATAGGTCCAAAAAAGAAGAGTCCATCAGTTGAAGCCATTGGTGAGAGAGTTGTCCTTGTTTCACCACATGCAGGATACATGTATTCAGGTCCTGTAGCTGCCCATGGATACTATGCTTGTTCTTATTTGAAGGGCGTAGAGTTAGTAGTAATAGCAGGACCAAACCACTACGGTATTGGTAGCGGTGTAGCAACTGTCAGAGAAGGAGTATGGGAGACGCCTTTAGGAAAGGTTGAGGTCGATGGCAATTCAGCAAAGCGCTTAGTAGAATCGTCTGGCATCGTTGACTTTGATGATTCAGCCCATATGAGAGAGCACTCTATCGAAGTCCAGATTCCATTTCTTCAATACATCTTTGGTAGCAAGTTCAAGATACTACCAATAAGCATGATGCTTCAAGACATGAGTACAGCAATTGATGTTGGCAAAGCCATAGCAAATTGTGTAAGAGATAAGAAATTCTTACTAATAGCTTCTTCAGACTTTACCCATTATGAAGCGCAAGAGGTTGCTTCAAGGAAGGATTCAGAGGCGATTAAGGCGATACTAGAGATGGATGTATCTAAACTCTACAATGTTATTGAAAATTTGAATGTGACTATGTGTGGATATGGGCCTGTAGCAACGATGATTACAGCAGCCAAAGAGTTGAACATAACAAATGGAAAACTTCTCAAGTATGCGACTAGTGGGGATATAACTGGAGACTATAGTAGCGTAGTCGGCTACGCATCTATCCTATTTCAGTGAAGTTAATTTTGAAATTTTTTGCTAAGGCTCCTGGCAAGATCATAATTACTGGAGAGCATTTTGTAGTTCATGGCTCTTTGGCCCTTGCTGCAGCCATTGATAAAGGAGCGTTGGTACAGGCTGAAGCTTTTGAAGGTATTGAGATTTTATCTAAGACTTTAGGCTTTTACTCTTCAAAAAAAGGGCAAGTTCCCTTATCTCTTAAACCTACTTTGGAAGCCATAAAGGCCACTCTAGAATTCATAGGAGAGAAAAAAGGCGTTAGAGTGATGATAGATTCTGATCTGCCTGTATCTTCAGGTCTCGGCTCATCTAGCGCAGTTGCTGTTGCAACGGTTGCAGCCACAGCATCAGCCTTTGATCACAAGTTGTCGCCAGAAGAAATGGTAAATCTTGCCATGGTATCTGAGAGAATAACTCATGGTAGACCATCGGGCATAGACGTGAACGTTGCAGTCTATGGCGAAGTAATTCTATTCAAGATGGAAGAGAAGCCTAGACAAATAAAGTTGGATAAAGATGTCGAGTTTATTGTATGCCATAGCGGGATTGAGCACAGAACGTCTAAGATGGTCTCAAAATTTTCAGAAATGAAGAAGTCATATCCTAATCTTTTTGCATCCTTAGTTGCATCTTCTAATTACTTTACAGAGAAGGCAGCCTTTGCATTAATGAATAAAGACCTTACCACTTTAGGCGCCATAATGAACTTCTTTCATTCAGTCTTGAGTAATCTTGGAATGTCAACAAGAGAGTTAGACCAGTTAATAGAAAAAGCTCTTGAATCTGGTTGTATAGGAGCAAAGCTTACTGGTGCTGGTGGAGGAGGCTGTATTATAGCTTTACCAAAATCTGGCGAAGCAAGAGTTGTGGCTGAATCGTTAAAGAGAAAAGGCATCGATGCATCTATAGTGAAATTGCCTCTTGGAGGTGTAAAGGTTTGGCAAGAAAAGAGCTAGCAATAGTAAAGTTAGGGGGTTCTCTTATCACGCAAAAGGAGAAGCCTTTAACTATAAATTTGCAAGTAATTGATGCTATTGGCAATGCTCTATCAAAATCAGACAATCCCCTCATATTAGTGCATGGTGGTGGTTCTTTTGGACATTACTTTGCTGACAAGTATGGATTGACGACAAAGCCATCAAAAGTTTCTGCTGAGGGGGTATCAAAGACTAGGATGTCTATGCTGGAGCTTAACCTTAAGATTTTAAATTGTTTAGATAAACATGGATTAAATCCCTATCCCTTGCCTCCATCTAACTTTGTACAATTGAGCATTAAAGAAAAAAGAAAGTTGTTTTTAGCCCTTGTAGATTATGGCTTAACCCCTGTCACTTATGGAGACGTCCTTTTAAAATCAAAAGGTTTCTACGTTCTATCAGGGGACGAGATTACAAGGATGTTATCAGAAGCATTAAAGCCAATTAGAGTGATCTTTCTTTTGAACGTAGATGGCATATTCAGGGATTTAAATCAACCAGACTCTCTCATAGAAGAGCTAAAGCCAGAAGATTTAACAAAGATTCAAGTCAAGAGCATAGACATGGACGTTACTGGGGGCATGAGGATTAAGGTAAAAGAAGCTATAAGAATGGCGAAGGATGGCATAGATGTAATGTTCATAAATGGCACAAACCAAGAGAGAATCCTAAGAGCGTTAAAGGGCGAGCTTTTAAAAGGCACGTTGATAAGAGGTTCAAGAAATGAGTGAAGATTTGACAGAAAGAAAGACAAATCACATAAACATAAGCTTAGAAAAAGAAGTAGAGTCAAAGAAGTCTACTCTTTTTGAATGTGTTCATTTGATCCATAACGCTTTACCAGAATTAAATTTAGATTCTATAGACACATCAACTTCATTCTTAAATCATAAGTTCTCAGCACCAATACTAATAGATGCTATGGTGGGAGGCTCCCCTGAATCTGCAAAGATAAACGAAAACTTGGCTTTAGCCGCTGAAGAGCTTGGCATAGGGATGGTAGTCGGTAGCCAGAGGGCAGGACTATCTTCACCATCTTTGGCTGAAACTTACTCTATAGTAAGAAAGAGAGCCCCAAACATCTTCTTGGCTTCTAACATAGGGGCTGCACAACTATTGAAAGGGTTTGGAAAAGAAGATGCAAAAAAGTGCATAGACATGATAGGGGCAAATGCCTTTGTCATTCATTTGAACCCTTTACAAGAAGCCATTCAAGTTGGTGGGGAGCCTCAGTATAAAGGAATAATAAACAAGATTCGTGGGTTGATATCCCAATTGAACGTGCCTGTAATAGTCAAAGAAGTAGGGTTCGGGATATCAAAAGAAGTAGCCATAAAGCTAGAATTGGCTGGAGTTTCAGCCATAAATGTCTCAGGGGCTGGAGGAACTAGCTGGTCTGCAGTGGAGCATTATAGAGCTTTAGCTTTAGATAATAAAGAAAAAGCTGAACTTGGTCAGCTCTTTTGGGACTGGGGAATACCAACGGTTGTAAGCTTGATAGAAACTAGAAGAGCCATAAAGATACCCATAATTGCTTCTGGGGGCATAAGAACAGGCTTGGACATAGCTAAGAGCTTGGTTTTAGGAGCTAATCTGACAGGTATGGCCTTGCCCTTGCTAAGGCATGCAGCAGTCTCTAAAGACTCTTTACTTTCCTTTCTCCAAAAGACCATTCATGAGCTTAAGACAACCATGTTTGCAGTTGGTTGCGATAATATACAAGATATGAAAAGGGTAAGATTTACCATCACAGGAGAATTGGCAGAGTGGCTAAAGTGATGAGCCTAACAGAGCAACTGGAAGCATCGGCATTACAGGTAAATGAATACATTTACTCATTATTGAGAGGAAAACCAAAGATTTTGTATGATGCCTCATCACATTTGATAAGAACAGGAGGTAAGCGACTAAGACCCTTTCTTGTAATGAAATCCTTTGAACTTTTTGATAAAGATGCAAGAAAAGCCATACCTGCGGCTGCAGGCCTTGAACTCATTCATAACTTCACTTTGGTGCACGATGATATAATGGATCACGATTTAACACGTCATAATGCTCCTACAGTTCATGCAAAATATGGAGTTCCTATTGCAATAATCTCTGGAGATATTCTCTTCGCCAAGGCCTTTGAAGCCATAGTTTCAGGGATGCAAGAGATGAAAATTAAAGAAAGCGTCATAATTAGAGTTTTAGAATTAGCTGTCAAGTCTTCCATCAGGGTCTGTGAAGGGCAAGCTAAGGATCTAAAAATGACTTCAAGCAAGCGCTTTCATTCAAGAGAGACTTACTTTGATATGATTCGAAACAAGACTGCAGCTCTTTTTGAGACTGCTTGTAGAATAGGTAGTATAGTTGGTAATGCTGGAAAAAAGGATGAAGAATCTATGGCTAACTTTGGAAGAAACCTTGGCATAGCCTTTCAATTAGTGGATGATTTGCTCGGTATTGCAGGAGATCCAAAACTGACAGGAAAGCCTGTGGGAAGTGACTTGAGAGAAGGAAAGAAGACTTTAGCATTATCTTTAGCCTTAAAGCTTGCAAACGATGAAGATAGAGTTAAAATTCAAAGAGTCTTTGGGAAGAGAAAGGTTATGCAAGAGGAGATGGACGAAGCATTGATGATTATCTCCAAAACAGGAGTAGCTGATAAAATTAGAGACGAAGCCAGATTCTATGCAGATAAGGCAATTTCAATTCTTAAAAGATACCCTGATTCCCCTGCAAGGAAGAGTTTGTCAAAATTGACCAATTTTATAGTGTCTAGAAACTTATAGAAAAGAGAAATATTTAACATAAGATTTGCTAATTAAATTGATTACAATTGACGGAGATTCAGCCTGATGTTTTACTATTAATTCGTAAGCATGCTTTATTAAATGCTTACAAGCATGATGGAAAATGTGAAACAAGCGCAGTTTTAGGGAAAGTTTTAGGCGAGAGACCTGATCTAAAAAATCTTGTAAAGGAATTATACCCTTTCTTGAAGCAGATAGTGGATGAAGTTAATCGACTTAGCCTAGATGAACAGTTATCTATTCTTAAAACGAATTTTCCAGATGCTATTGTTGAAGTTCCTAAGGCTAAAGCTGAGGAGAAGAAACTGCCTCCTCTTCCAGATGCTGATAAATACGCCAAGATAGTCACTAGATTTTCTCCAAACCCAGACTGCGCTCTTCATTTAGGCTCAGCTCGTGCCATAATCCTCTCTCATGATTATGCTAGGCAATACAATGGCAAATTTATCCTTAGATTTGAGGATACTGATCCAAGGCTAAAGAAGGCATCTTTGATATTTTATGATCTGATCAGAGAGGACCTCAATTGGCTAGAATGTAGATGGGATGAGGAGTTCATTCAGAGCAATAGGCTTAGTATATATTATGGAATTGTAGAAGATCTGATCAAGGCAAATGGAGCTTATGTTTGCACTTGCGAACCAACAACTTTTCGCAGCTATATAGCTTCAAGCAAAGCTTGTCCATGTAGAAATTTGACTTTAGAGGAGCAGATGGATAGATGGAAGAATATGCTCGATGGAAATTATAAAGAGGGACAAGCCATAGTAAGAGTTAAAACTGATCTCAATCATCCTAACCCTGCTGTAAGAGACTGGCCTGCTCTTCGCATAGTCGATACGATAAAGCATCCACATCCAAGAGTTGGGTCGAAGTATCATATCTGGCCACTTTACAACTTTGCAGCAGGCGTTGACGATCATTTAATGGGTATAACTCATATCATAAGAGGGAAGGAGCACTTAACAAATGCTATAAGGCAGATGTATATGTATAAGCATTTGAATTGGGAATATCCGGTTGCCATTCATTATGGGAGGCTAAAGATAGAAGGAGCTGTATTGAGCAAATCTAAGATAATTCAAGGCATAAGAGATGGATTATACGAAGGTTTTGACGATCCTAGACTTGCAACTTTTTTGGCTTTAAGGCGGAGAGGTTTTCAGCCAGATGCTATTCGTAAGCTAATATACGATGTTGGAATTAAGCCAGTGGATGCAACCTTAAGTTGGCAAAATCTTTACTCCTATAACAGACAAATTGTCGATAAGGTTGCATCTAGGTACTTTGCCATACTGGATAAAATCGAGCTTCAGATTCATGGAATTAAAGGGAATCTAAAGGCAGTCTTACCGAAGCACCCTGATGACAAAGCAAGAGGCAACAGGGAGCTTGAAGTCCATCAAAAAAACGGTATTGCAAAGGTCTTCGTATCAAAGTCAGATAAGGAGCTATTGCTATCAAAACCTATCATAAGGCTCATGGGGCTTATGAATATTGGTGATGTAAAGTCCGAGGGTGATCATCTTAAAGCAAGTTTTAAAGGACTATCTATTCATGAGGCAAGAGAGGCTGAAGCACCTCTTATTCACTGGCTTCCTACTCAAGATACTGTTAAGATAATCTTAGTGATGTTTACAGGAAAGAAGATTGAAGGATTGGCTGAGAAGAACCTTGCGGACGAACCCATGAACTCTTTAGTGCAGTTAGAAAGACTGGGCTTTGGGCGCATAGATTCAAAGTCTGATGATAAGATAGTTATCTACTTTACGTCGAGATAAGTATCATAATAAAGTTAAAGAAGTGCCTGATCGAATTCTCAAGAGTATTAGTGAATATGTGTTGTCTCTAGCCGAAAAAGTTGAGAGGGAGATAAAGAAAAAGAGCAAATTGGAAGGATTTGTTACACCTTTCTACGAGAAATATTCCATATACAACATACCAGCAACGATTTTATCAATCTTCAAAGCAAGTGTATCAAAAAGAGATACTTTACCAAAGAAGATCATCGAGGATCATCTTGACAATGTTAACAAAATTATCCTCTTAGTGGTCGATTCTATGGGCTACAAGAATTTTTCACCCCCTCAAATAAAAAGTCCTTTCATCAAAATTCTGTCAGATAATAGTACGATGGTTCCTATCACCTCAACTTTTCCATCAACTACAACCACCGCCCTTACTACCGTCAATACTGGAACAACACCAGAAGAGCATGGCATCATGGGCTATATTATGTATCTAGGAGAGTATGGATTGATTGCCAACATGATAGACTTTACCCCAGCTTATGACTACAAGTGGGGAGGTTTATTAGAAATGGGGCTAGACCCAAAAGAATTTCTTGGGCTTGAGACTATCCATGAAATCCTTAACAAGAAAGGAATCAAATCATATGCTATTACAAGGCATAAAGATAGTGGATTATCTAGAATGCATCACACTGGCGCTAAAATCCTAAATTACATAAACTCCTCAGACTTATTTGTAATCCTAAGAAAACTATTGGAAAGTGAAATCGGTGATGAAACTTACGTTTACGTTTACTGGGACTTATTAGACGCTATCTCTCATATCTATGGTCCTTCTTCTGAAGAGGCGCTTGCTGAGTTTAGAGGCTTCCTTTATTCTTATAAAAGTGAGTTCATAGATAAATTGAAAAGCAAAGTAGCCAAAGAGATACTTTTGATGATCACGGCAGATCATGGACAATCAGAATTGTCTAAGGAGAATACTATCTTTGCTTCAGAGTATCCTGAACTTATGAACAAATTATGGATTCCGCCTACTGGCGACTCAAGGGCAACATTCCTTTACGTCAAGCCTGGCGAGATAAATGGAGTTAAAGATTACATCGATAAAAAACTCAAAGATAAATTTCTCGTCTTAGACTCCAATGAAGCCATTGAAAAAGGTCTTTTTGGTGCTGAATCCAATAAGAAGAGAATAACTGGTAGGGTAGGAGACTTGATAATGCTTCCATACGCAAATTATTCCTTTGCTTATCGCCATCGAGGATCAGAGAAGGATTTCATAATGAAAGGTTCTCACGGTGGACTGTCTGAGGATGAGATGCTTGTACCCTTCATCTGTAAAAGATTGAGGTCTTGACAGATTAAAATAAGATTAAGGTTTGTAAATTGTCAAAATCAATTTTAAAGACTTTTAGCGCTTACCTTATAAGTAGGTCCATAATTGATTTAGGTGCGCAAGCCGCAGATGATAATCAAAATGGATGCGGAAGAAAAGATGCAAAATAGTAAGGACCCTAAGCCCTACTTCGTAAAGTTTGACACTCCTAAAGAGTTGTCTGATGCAACCTATGAAGTTTTGCGTCAAGTAAGGCAGAGTGGAAAGATAAAGAAAGGAACCAACGAAGTTACAAAAGCTATTGAGAGAGGGTTAGCCAAACTCGTGGTAATCGCTGAAGATGTAGAGCCTCCTGAGATAGTAGCTCATCTTCCAATACTTTGTGAAGAAAGAAAAGTACCATATGTCTTCGTGCCTAGTAAAGCCCAGATAGGCTCAGCTGTTGGTATCGATAAATCCGCTGCATCAGCCTGCATAGTGGAAGCTGGAGAGGTAGCGAGTAGCTTGGATCAAATCATCAAATCCGTTTCCAAGCTTAAAAAGAGCTAAATGATATACCTGCCAGTAGTAAGATACCTTTTTTCATGTCTTAGAATAATCTTCACCTTATTCAGATTATAGTTGGTTTTGAAGGCGTCTCTGTTCGCCTGAGCAGCAACCACTCTCCCAACGAATATCGTATGATCGCCAGTATCGAGCATTGAAGCTACCTCACATTCAATATGAGCTACGCATTCTCCTATCAAAGGTGTCTTCACCTTCTTTGCTGGCAGTGCTGTCAATTTAGATGTTTTGAACTTATCAACATCTTTACCAGATACGCTCCCCAGATAATCGATATGCTTTACAAGTTCTTTTGTAGGTATGTTTATCACGAATTCACGAGTCTTTGATATGAGCTCATGAGAATATCTGGTCAAAGCTATACCTATGGCTACCATTGGAGGGTCAAAAGATGCGGGCATAGCCCATGCAACTGGCATTATGTTCGGCTTTCCTGAGCTATCGATGCAAGTAATCAGTACCATGGGTCTTGGATACAACAATCTAGTCACCAAACTCGGCTTTACATCTATCTTCTCAGATGGCTTTCTCATAGTTGTAATTTGTAATAAAAAAATAGATAATCTTTTTCGTAATTAAAAGAAAACATTAAATTCGATTCTTCCTCATTTACATAGAATCAAATTGGAATTGAAAATTGTTAAGATAGAACCTCCAGAGGGCGTAAACATGATCATAGGACAAAGTCACTTCATAAAGACTGTTGAAGATATCTATGAGGCTTTAGTGAATTCAGTCCCAACCATAAAGTTTGGCTTGGCTTTTTGTGAGTCTTCTGGAAAATGCCTTGTTAGGCATGACGGTAACGATGATGAGTTAAGAAGACTTGCTTCAGAGACGGCTTTTAAGTTAAGTTCAGGGCATGCTTTTATAATATTCATGAAAGATGCTTATCCTATCAACGTATTGAACAAAATCAAAGAAGTACCAGAAGTCTGTAGCATCTATTGCGCAACGGCAAATCCAGTTGAGGTAATTCTTGCTGAAACAGATCAAGGTAGAGGAATTTTAGGAGTTGTAGATGGCTTCAAATCTAAAGGAATAGAAGAGGACGAGGATATTAAATGGAGAAAGGATTTTCTTAGGAAGATAGGCTACAAACTCTGAATTTTTGCGAAAGAGTTTTAAGCCTCTAGCCTAAAAAGATTCGTGTGTTTAGCGAGCTAATCATAAATCGATTAGTATCAAAGACCTTTGATAATATTAATTACTCTCGTTCCTTTAGAATTAATAATGTAAATTGTGATGATCTATCCATAAATGTTAGGATACCTTTTTGCAGATCACAGTGTGATTTTTGTCTATTCAGAAGCAACCCCTGGAACCCTAAGCTTGCAAAATCTTATTTGCAAGCTGTAAAAGAAGAGCTTGAAATCTACTCGCATCTATTCGAAGGCATCAAAGTCAAAACTGTCTATTTTAGCGGAGGGACTCCAACTCTTATACCAGAAGGAGTGGCTGAAATTCTAAAGCAGATTGAAGAACTTTACGACTTTGATGGAAAATCATCAATAGAAGCAAACCCTCTAGATCTGAACGATAAGACCCTTAGCACACTGGTAGATTCTGGAATAAAAAGCATAAGCATAGGGGTTCAATCCTTCAACGATGAAATTCTTGCAATAATAGGAAGAGGACATGAGTCCAAAATAGCCTTGAATGCTATCAAGAGGGTAAAGGATTACGGCTTCAAGCATATTAACATAGATCTGATGTTCGCCCTTCCTGAACAAGATTTAGATGATATAAAGCATGATCTTGAGACTGCAATAGACTTAGAAGTTTCGAGTATATCTACCTATCCTCTCATCCTTGTGCCATACTCAGAAATTTATGACTCTGTGAAAGGAGGTTTGATAAAGCTTCCGAGCATAAAAAAAGAGCATTCAATGTATGAAATGATATTTGAATTTTTATCTGATGCAGGCTATCCTATGAGTGCCCTTTGGAGGTTCTCTAAAGACCCAGAAGGCTATTGTGGACCCTTTGAATTCGAGGACTTTGTTGGAGTAGGTCCAAACGCTTGGTCAGTCGTAGAAAAGGTCTTTAGCGTCAACACCCCCTCTTTAACAGATTACATAAATTCACTAAGGTCAGGAGATTTGCCCATTTTAAAAGGTACAGTATTCCCCTTAAGAAAGGTTATGAAGATCTGGTTCTTGAGAAACCTTTACCATTCTAAAGTTTCGAAGGATGAGTTCAGAAGAAGGTTCAACGGAGAGATTAAGAAGGAATTAAAGTGGTTTTTGAGGATTCTCTTCATCTTTGGGCTCTTGAAGGATGAGGAAGGTTATCTAAAGCTCACCAAAAAAGGGCTCTTTTATGCCAGTGATGCTACAAAGTGCATAGCCTTAAAGCTACTGCCAGGCTTTTCATTAACGTAATGAAAATATAATGAACACAAAACTAAAAATTCTTTGTAACCGTCCCAATATATTCTATCTATTTAATTCCTTCATTATCTCCATTATTACTGATGATGGTGCATCTGTCTTTATCCCCTTAGGATTTATTGCACTCTTAATGGCTCTATAGCCTTTGTTCTTTATAGCATCGATAATATCATTTAATCTTGGTACCGTTAATTGTAATCGATCAGCAATCTTATCAGGTATATAATAAGTAGGAGGCATATCAGCCTCGTTCAACGAGTTTCTTATCATCTTCTCACATTCTTTTGTCAAAGTGATTTTGTTCAACAAATGCAATAGGAAATCTTTGTCATGTATCTCTTTTATCCAAAGGGGACCTGCGAATCTAAAGATTGATCCACATTCATCACAATTCTTTTCTATCATTGAACTTATCTTTCTATTAAAGCAATTGAAGCAGTGAAGAATGTATCCAAGGTTATTTCTTGTCTCGTCAGCATATTTTGCTCCTGATGCTATTGTAGCATAGATGCGAATGTAATGCTTCGTACTATGGGAGAATAAAGGATTAATTCCTATATCTAATCTCATGGCTGAATGCGCTAAAGCTCCTAGCAACAGCCTAATCCCTATTTCATGACAGTACTCAGTGTTAAGAGAGTAGCCAAAGTACTTTCTTGCAGAAACCTTTGGATAGATTCCACATAAAACGGCTGTGTCAGTGGCAGTTATTGAAATCAGTCCCTTATCTTTTACAGCCCTTACTACACAATCTAGATATGGGGCGGGAGAACCGAAGGGATCAACATCGACTATTTCAAACCTATTTTTAGGAAAAGCGTGTTCTATGAGAAAACGTGAAGCATCCATAACGGTGAAAGAGCATCTATCGTAAACTTCATTTATCTTGGCTGATGCTTTTGCATAATCTATTGCAATAGGATTGAGATCGTTCATGAAAACCTCACTTATTTCAGGAGCTTCTACAGCAACTCTAACACCCCTTGCTCCTACACCTGATAGAGAGTCTGCCATTCTAGTATGCCCAGAAAGCTTTTTCGCCATGGCTTTGTAGATGAATATCGACAAATCCCTGTTCAACTTTGCTTGAGGGTTGTAAAAGGCAGGTGTTTTTGGTGGGATGTTAGCATTAACGGAGACTTTTGGCACTAATAGAGTCGTTTTACCCTCAACTACCTTTATAGCCTGATCATGAATTGACAAGAACCTCCAACCTTATTCTGCACCTATTATTTTAGCAAACTTAAATTGTATCTTCATAAATTAAACTTTGTGCAAAGCTCGAAAGAATCGGTTAGGGTCTGGCTTGTAACAGGCGATCCAGGAATAGGCAAAACTACAGTTTTGATGAAGACTATGGGCATTATGAGGGGTTATGGATACGCTTTAGGAGGAATGCTCTCCAAAGAAGTTAGGATCAAGGGTGAGAGAACTGGCTTTGAGTTGACAGATGTGGCCTCAGGTCGTAAAGGAGTTTTGGCATCTATCAAACTTAATGTGGGTCCTAGGCTTGGCAAGTATAGAGTCAATCTCGTAGACTTGGCAGAGATAGGAGCTAAGAGTTTGCTGGATGCTATAGATTTCTGTGACGTAATAATATGTGATGAGATAGGACCTATGGAGCTCTTCAGTCCAGATTTTAGGCATGCTGTAAAGACTATAGTGGAGAGTGGAAAGCCAGTATTAGGAATTGTTCATAAGCGTCTTAACGATCCCCTTATTCAAGAGATAAAGTCAAAGCCTTTTGTTGAAGTAATAGAAGTCACTTTCGAGAATAGGGAAAAACTTCCTACAATATTGGCTGAGAGAATCTCATCAAAGGTAAAGGGTAAAGACCATGAAAGTTGATGATCGCAAGATAGCTGGTGTGGACGATGCGGGCAGGGGAGCCATACTAGGACCTTTGGTAATTGCAGGAGTGAGTGTAAAAGAGGATAAACTAGAAAATTTGATCGAGATAGGTGTCAAAGATTCCAAATTATTATCGGTAAATAGAAGGGCTGAACTCTATCATCAAATCGTGAATATTGCTGACAATGTAGTTGTAATAAAACTTAAGCCTGATCAAATAGACGATTATGTTTTGATGGGTAAGAAGTATAAAAGGTTGAATTACCTTGAGGCTTTGTCCATGGCAAGGGTAATAGAATCTTTGGATGCTGAGATTGTTTATGTTGATGCTTCTGATGTGAATGTTGATAGATTTAAGCAAGACATTTTGGAGGCTTTGCAAAGAAGGGTTGAGATAGTTTCTGTTCATCATGCCGATAGAATTTATCCCATAGTATCTGCAGCATCGATAATAGCTAAAGTAAATAGAGATCGGGAAGTTTTAGAATTGTCCCAGAAATTTGGTGATGTTGGAAGTGGCTATCCAGCAGATGACAGGACTATAAAATTTTTAGAGCATTGGATCAAGGAATATGGCGATATACCACCTTTTGCAAGAAAATCTTGGAAGACGACGAAGAAGCTTTTGAATTCAAAGCTCGATAGAAATGTGATAGACTTATAGCATGAAATTGGGTGGATAATTATATGAAAGAAATTTGTTCATTGAATTACGTTTACAGATTTAAAGGCTGTGAAAAGATTCGTTTATTAATAAGAAATTATAGGCTTACAGACGATTTTGGCTTTCGTTTCTCTGTAAGATGGTGGCTAACATTAGGATAGATTTTCACGTCCATACAAAATGGTCCCATGATGCATTTGGAGACTTTTTTGAGATTAGTAGATGGGCAAGATTCAAAGGAATAAATGCCGTAGTTGTCACAGATCACAATAGAGTTACTATACATAAGCCTGAAAATATCAACTCTACTTTGTTCATACCAGGCATTGAATTAAAGACGCCCTATGGGCATGTTTTAGGAATAAATCTTCAAGATGATCTTGACATAGGTTTATTAAAAGAAAATCCCCTTAAAGCCATACATAAAGTTGGAGGCTTTTGTGTTCTTGCCCATCCTTTTGATTCTCGTGGCAATAGAAAGATAAAGAGATTAGAAGGCATAGATGCAATAGAAGTTTTAAACTCATCATCCATTTTGTTCAAGCGCAACTCCAAGTTATCGAGGGCTTATGCCAAGATGCTAAATCTGCCAGAGACCGCTGGAAGTGATTCACATCTACCTTCAGCAGTTGGAGATGCCTTTGTGGAGGTTGAAGATAATGAATTCTTAGACGCTATGAGATCAATATTCAATGGTCGAGGCAAGATATTTGGAAGACCTACTTCAATAATGAATAGAATTAAGCTGAATTTATTGCGAATAACCAAGATTAAGTTTTAGGATTCCTCCAAGTTAGAGATTCTTGGCAATTTAATGTTCAAGCTTGTATCTAAATCTTCGTCTATTTCAAAGCCCTTTAAGACCTTAGCCATAGGGTCGTAATCGCTGAACTTTGTGTTTTTAAAACCTGATGTCAATAAGATGGCTGTCAAGCCTTGTTTATCGTTTGTGCTTATCCCATACTGTATCTCCATAGAACCATCACCAAACAATGAACCCAGTCTGCTTATAGATGCGGCAACATCTTCTGTGGATACTTTTCCATTACTTGCAATGCAAAGAATGGCATTGCTGGCTTGCTTAAGCTCAGCGATTTGATGTATGGATTGACTTGCTCCTACTAATGCTTCTTCTGTTGCTTTAAAAGATTCGCAAACAGTCAAAATGGCATAACCTTCTCGGTTTATTGTTTCGATGAACGTTTTCAAACCAACCCCAACTTCCTTTCCTTGAGGAGGTTCTACAAGCTTGTTAAGTGCATTCGAAATCTTCTCATTCATAAGAGCGTATACATCCAGCATGGGCTCTTTCGGAGCTCTCTCCAATAGTGAATCATTATCAATTATTACAACAGCATCAGACATTCTTCTTATCTGTCTTAAGGCTACACCAGCATAGAAGTGCTTATTCTTCTCAAACCTAAAGGGCATGGCTACTATGCTAATGACGGTGACCTTGTTCTCTTTGGCTATCTTTGCCAGTAATGGGGATATTCCTGACCCAATGCTACCCCCTAATCCCGATACGATAAATACATACCTGGAATCAACCAAAAATTTTCTTATCTGATCTAAATGGTTATTTGCTATGCCTCTTATGGCTGAGGGTGATTTTGGCGAATTTATGCCTGAATCTATCAGTATCTTCTCTCCTAGGGGAGAGTAGCCAAGGTCTTGCTCATCACAGCTTATGTATGCAAACTTTTCGATGAGAATGCTGGAGCGATGAATATGAGAAAGGATGCGGCAGCCAGCGCTTCCCACACCAAAAGCAACTATTCCTTTTTCAAGAGGACGAGCCCTTACCTCCTTCAATAATGAGAGAGAATGATTAAGCTTCAATTTAATGGCGCCATTGGTTTATAATTCTATGAATTAATCCTTTTATGATTAAAATGTTAAACCATCTGTTAAAATGGATTGACCTACAATTTTTGCAGACATTCTTTATTTTTGGGATTAATTCCTTACTTTTCACAAAGCTTTCTTGAACAATATCATCATATTTGAGGGATTATATTCTGCTTATTTAAGAGACATGATTATCATTAAGGCGAGGTTTATTATAGACAATCTTATTAATAGATTCGGCTGCATAGGTGAGCCTCATTGAATAAGAGCTTCTTCGTGAAATCCTTTGGTTGCTCTGCTAACAGATCTGACACTGAAATTATGATAGGGCTTCTCGAAAAAGCTGGCTATTCTCTAACCGATTTGAAAGAGGCTGATTATGTATTGGTAAACACTTGTGCAGTAAAGCAACCCACGGAAGATAGAGTAATTTCTACTTTGAAGCAAATTTCGTCCTTGAATAAGAAGTTGATTATAGCAGGCTGTCTTCCAAGAATAAATTTTGGGAGAATTAAAAAGACTATATCAAATTTTTCTGCAATGCTAGACCCAAGATCAATTCACCTAATAGTCGAAGTTATGAAAAGAATCGATAATGGTCAGGATAAATTATTGATCTTTTCAGAGGAGCCAGCCATAAAGCCTTCTTTGCCCAAGCATCTCCTCAACTCAGTTACAGGCATCGTTCAAATTGCTGAAGGTTGCTCCATGGCATGCACTTATTGTTGCACAAGATTTGCAAGAGGTTCTACATACTGCTACCCTGACTATGAGGTAGTAAATGAAGTCGATCGCTTGACCAAAAAGGGTTGTAAAGAGATATGGATAACTTCTCAAGATAATAGCGCATATAATTTTAAAGGAACAAAGCTTCCAGAACTTATCAAAAAGATTTGCAGGGTCGATGGAGAATTCTTTGTAAGAGTAGGGATGATGAATCCTTTGCGCACGAAAATGATGTTGAAGGATTTACTCGAATCTTATCATAATGAGAAGGTATACAAGTTCTTACACCTGCCTTTACAGTCTGCAAGTGAGAAGATTCTAGAACTCATGAAGAGAGTATATTCACCAAAGGACGTCATAGAGATAGTAGATGCATTTAAAGCCTCCTTTCCTTCTCTAACTCTATCCACAGATGTAATAGTGGGCTTTCCTAATGAAGATGAAGAAGATTTTGAAGATACAATTGAATTGATCAAAAGGATGAAGCCCGATATAGTTAACATATCGAAGTTTGGTGCCCGTCCTAATACGGAAGCATCTAAACTTAAGCAATTGCCTCGTGATATCATCGAAAAAAGATGTAAAGGTTTGGTTCAGATTGTGAGAGAGATATCTCACGATAGGAATCTAAAATGGCTCAATTGGGCTGGTAGATGCTTAATAAACGAAAAAGGTAAGAAGGATGGCTCATGGATAGGCAGAAACTTTGCTTACAAACCAATAGTGGTGAAGAGTGACCAGAATTTATTGGGAAGATTCGTTGATGTTGAGATCATAGAAGCAAGAAGCAATTATCTATTAGGAAAACTCGTTTAGATGGCTTTTAACTGCTTAACTATAGGAGGTCTAGACTTCTTCAGTATTCTGTAGCCACAGATGCACTTTATCTCTGGCAGTTGGGCAAGTTTCTCAGCAATAACTTGAGTGCCACACCTAACACATTCATAGACTACTCCTCCGAACGTCTCCTTTTTCTCTTCCTTAGAACTGCTCAATTCGATATAACTTTTGGGGCACTAGTATTTGAAAATTACTTTGATCCCTTAAATTTTATCATCCGCAGGCGTATAAGCAAAAAGGCAAAGCTTAAGATCTCTGAGATAGAAAGCTTAGCCCTTCCTTTTTTCCTTCCATGAAATAGTATTGGAACCTCTTTTATTTGCAATCCTAGCTTAGAGTATAAGAAAAGGCTTTCTATCTGATATGAATAACCTTTGCTACTCAAAGTGAATTTAAGTAAAAATTTAACAGTTTTTTTGCTCAAAGCCCTAAAGCCACTCGTTGCATCTCCTTCTTTTATACCAAGCATCAAACGCACCAATAAGTTTGCGCCATGGCTGATTATTCTTCTATGCCAAGACCATGATGTAGAGCCTCCACCCTTAACATACCTAGAGCCTATGATTACATCGTATCCTTCAAGAATGCCTTCTGCAAGGTTTGGTAGATAACTAGGTGGGTGTGAAAGATCGGCATCCATCTGTATGAATATGTCTGGAGAGAGATTAGAGAGAGACCATCTCAAACCATCGATATAGGCTGAGCCCAATCCAAGCTTTTCTGCTCTAGATAATAAGTGGACATGATCATTAGTTTCAGCAATCTTCTTGACTAAATCTCCTGTCCCATCTGGGCTACTATCATCTATGACTACTATATGTGAATCATGATTTCTATTAGAAAGACTCTTGAAGACCTCATCTAAAAGAAGGGATATATTATCACGCTCATTATAGGTTGGTATGAGTATCGCTATCCTTGCCATTCTACCATCATCTAAGATACAGTTTTGATGGCATCTTTGAGTAAAGAAGCTATATTGGAAATATCTTGCTTATTGAGGTCTGGATGAACTGGTAGCGATAAAACATGTTCAGATGCCCACATAGTTTTAGGAAGATTATCATCATAGCCAAGTCTTTTATATAGTTGGGTTTTATGTAAAGGAGTTCTGTAATAGACAGTAGCGCCGATGCCCTTATCGTTTAGAATTTTTAGCACTGGGTCACGATCCTTCTCTAAAGAGATGGTATAAAGATACCAGTTGTATTTGCAGTCATTTCTTTCTCTTGGTAAAATTACCCCCTTTAAACTATCAAGATATTCTGATAGCATCTTTGCATTCTTTCTTCTGACTCTTAAAAATGAATTTATCTTTCTCATCTGAACGTTTATCAAAGCTGCTTCTATCTCAGGCATCCTTAAGTTTAGACCCAAAATTTCTGGATTATGATTACTAAATATACCATGGTTTCTTATCTTCTTCAAATTGACATACAAATCATCGTCGTTGGTAGTTATAGCGCCACCTTCTCCACATGTCACAACTTTTGTCGAGTAAAAGCTGAAGCAACCTAAATCACCCATTGAACCAGTCTGCTTGCCTTCATATGAAGAGCCCAAAGACTGGGCAGCATCCTCTATTATGAATAAGTCATTCTTTCTCGCCAGTTCGATGATAGGATTCATATCAGCAGGATGACCATAGAGATGAACAGGGATTATTGCTCTTGATCGTTTATTGATCTTTCTTTTAAGGTCATCTATATCCATAGTGTAATCATCCAAATTTATATCGACAAACACTGGCTTTGCACCTCTTGCAAGGACTGTGTTAGCAGTAGCAACGAAAGTGAAAGAAGGCATCAAGACCTCGTCACCATGACCAATATTCAATGCGATAAGAGAAGCCATCAACGCTGAAGTACCAGAATTCAAGGCTATAGCATGCTTAACCCCGATGAAATCGGCAAGGCTCTTCTCGAATTCTCTTACCATAAGGCTTCCATCGAAGCTGGAATCTGTAAGCCTCCCACTGCCTAAAACTTTCATCACCTCTTCCTTTTCTTCATCCCCTATCAAAGGCTTGTTAATGGCAATCAAGATAACCACTAGGCATTAGATTTGACATCTAATTAACATAGTGATTGAAATAGCAAAGTTTTTTATTCTAAACTCACAAAGCATCAAGAGACAAATATGGGATTGATAAGCTTCCCAAACGAAGAAGACAAGATCAGAACCATGTATAAAATAGTCTGCCTCGTTTCCTTTTTCATCATAATTACAGTCACAATTTATGGCATCGTTACTGCAATGATGTATGGAATAAAAGTTGTCGGAGAGACTTTCGTCAATTCAGAGTTCCCTCCTCCAACGATCTTTCCAATCTATGCTAAGCCTATATCTTGGTTTATGGCATCCGTGATAGTCTTCTGGTTTTCCCTACTCGAACTGAATAAGGAAATGATTTCAAAGTTTTCTAAATTTAAAAGACAGTTGTTTATGCTTATTGCTTTTTTTGTAGGAGCCATGGCTTTGTATGAGGTTTTGTTCAATTTCACTCTCTGGGGAAGCTTAATGGGGGCTAGTGAGATATTGGGCGAGTTAAATCCTGATATACTCATCACCCCTTTCCCTAACCCTGAAATACCCTGGAACCTTGTCTTTGCCACAAAGATATTTCTTTCAGTAACCATCATCTCCTTCTACACTTTTTACTTCCTTAGAAGAATAGAATCAAAGAGCTAAAAAATCAAGAACCATGCGTAAAGATTATTGTTGTATTAGGTCATATCAGCAGATTTAAAGACATCCAAGAGTTCCTTCTTGCTTTTAAAATGAGACCTTATAGGGGCTACTATCTTATCAATAATCTTTGCCACCTCTGCCTTCAGATCTGCTGGATGAAGTTTCTTTTCCTTGTAGGCTTTTTCTAACTCATAATAATTTTCGAAGGTTATTTTTCCACCAAATTTGGCAGGTCTGTCTATCTCCAAAACATTAAATTCATGGAAGATTATCTGCTTCGCTATTTCTAATACTGGATTGTAGTCTGTAACGCCTTCTGGACACCATGCCTTTTGCATCTTCTTCTCGATCTCATCGGCATCATCATGGATGAATATGCAAGTGAAGGGCTTGGATTTACTCATCTTGCTCGAGAAGATCATGTCAAGCTTTGAATTTTCATCCAATCCTAAACGAGAAGGCTCAGACAGTCCTGGCAAAAGGCTATGGTGAATAGCTATTGGTACTTTCCATTTCAACCTTGGGAATACCTCTCGAGTTAGCATATGGACTTTACGCTGATCCATTCCAGCATGAGCAATATCGATATCCATAGCCTTAATGTCTATAGCCTGCATAGGAGGGTAAAGGTACTGAGCGAAATCCAACTTATCCTTCTTGCTCCTTCCCATTATCGTTAAGCATCGAGTGTTTCTCGCTAATGTTATATGCTTTGAGAATTTTACTAAATTCTTCCAGTATTCATCGTTACCACGATATAGCTCTGATCCATGAACTATTTCAACCCCAGGACAAAAGAACTTGAAGGCTTCTTCATAATATTTTGATGCTATTCTTATCTTATCCCAATCTCCGCCAAATTTATTGTTGATATAGCTATGCCAATCAGCCAAGAATACTCTACAGTTAATTCCTGCTTTAATGAAATCATTTATTTTGAAGCCCGATATTAACAAAGTTCCAATGTGCATTAGTCCTGAAATCTCGAAGCCTATGTAATGCTTTGGATGCTCCTCGTTTTCTAAAAGTGATCTAAGATCATCCATTGTGACTATTTCCTCAGTAGGTGGTCTAGTGATTAGATTTATTTTTTCTTCTATGTCCATATTCAGCACTAAATGCTCCATTGTTGCTTATAAAAACTAATATCTCTTAAAGGTTAAAGGCTCAATAGAAGCAGTTAGGAAATCAAAATTCAAAAAGAATTTACCATTTAGCCAAATACATTTCAAAAATCTTCTTTAATGTTTTACTCTCATTCGAGAAATGAGAAGCATGGAGTCAAAATATGAAAAAGTTATCGGATACATCCTTCTTGTAGTTGGGGTTGTGATGATACTTATCTCTGTTTACTTTATGTTTAACGTCTTTACTGGTACTACAACTCCACCAAGATTGTTTAACTTCCCTGACATTTATATCACTGTTTCTGGTGAGCCCACGCTGATTTTACATGGTGAAGAAATGAATAAAATTTTTGCTATGATTTTCTGGTATCTTCTCATGTTCTTTATCATGATGGCTGGAGGAAGGATCGCATCTCTAGGAATAAACTTGATAAGAGAGATAAGGGTTGAAGTAAAGAAGTAAGACTGTCTATTTTGGCTCCTTATCTTCCTTTTGGCTAGTAGATGGGATGAAAGCCTTGGCATTCGTATACGATGCTATTACAACAAAAAGAAAGGCCAGTAAGCCTAGACCATAACCTATCAATGAGGTTAAAGCGAAGGCTGTCAAGCCCAATCCCAAAAGGCTGCTAGCAGCATAGAATTGGTAAGAGCATATTATGAAGCTATACAAGCCTGAGGCTATCACCAAAGCTCTAACGTATTTTCTACCAAATTTCATTAGTAATAAAGCTCCGGTGATGAGATTAGCTATGCCAGGCTCTATAAGCAGCATTGTTCCTTCATGAAAGACTGCGAAAGATACCCATATGATACCAGTTATCAAAAAGAATAAACCAAGACCTATGATCAACTTGTTAGACTCTATCTTCAAATTGATTACCCTTAACTTTTTTAATTAATATATGTTACCATTGTTAGATAATCAGTTGGATGTTGGTAGAGAGCCTTGAGCGAATATGAAAATACATTGAAAAGGCTTTTAGAGCATAGCCCTAGCATTCCTCCTTCCCTTCTTGTTTCAGCCGTTTATGATGGTGATGCCAAAGTTGCAGTATTAAAGTTCTATGATTCTAACGCTCAAAAGGTTCGTCTTTGGTATGATGATACAGGGCATAAGCCATACTGCTATTCAAAATTGCCAATAGAACAACTTAAGGACCTTAAGGGTAGATCAGATGTCATCGATCTGATACAAGAAGAGAAGAAAGATCTGTTGAGGGATAGCAAAGTGATTTTGACGAAGATAATTGTTACAGACCCTCTTGCCATAGGAGGAACGTCATCAGAAAAGAGCATAAGAAATGTGATAGAGGCATGGGAGGCTGACATAAAGTACTATGAAAATTATCTTTATGACAAAGGTCTGATAATAGGGGCTTTTTATGAGGTCAAGAATTCGAGGATATTTCCCATTGAGTACAAACTGCCAAAGGTAGTGGAAGAGAGTCTAAAGAAGGTTCTTGATCAGTCAGATCCTGAATTTAAGTCTCATATCATAGAATGGGCTAAGCTCTTGAGCCAGCCTCTACCAGATATACGCCGTGCCGCTTTAGATATTGAAGTCTTACCAGAGGCTGAGAACCGTCTTCCAGACGCTGTTAAGGCAGAGTTACCTATTCTAGCAGTATCCATAGTTGGTAGTGATGGAGCCAACGAAGTATTCTTGCTAAAGAGAAAAGATACAGAGTTAGGGGAGAAGGTCATAAATGATTATGTGAAGATATTCTTCTTTGAAAGCGAGAAAGAACTAATCTTGTCTGTCTTTAAGCGTATGTTGGATTATCCCTTTTTGATAACTTTCAACGGAGATGATTTCGATCTTAATTATTTGTATCATAGAGCTATGAAGTTCAATTTAACTAAGGAGCAGACACCCATCTCTTTGGGAAAGGATGTAGCCTACATTAAACATGGCGTGCACATAGACCTTTACAAGACCTTCATGAACAGATCTCTTCAGATATATGCCTTTGGAGGAAAGTATGTTGAACATACTTTGGGCGGTATAAGTGAGGCTTTAATAGGAGAGTCAAAGATAGAATTCGAAGGTTCTTTGGGCTCTTTACCTCTTTATGAACTTGCAAGATACTGCCATAACGATAGTGCCATTACTTACAAGCTAACTAGCTTTAACGATAATCTCCTCATGAAACTATTGGTAGTAATAGCAAGGGTTGCAAAGATGCCCATGGACGATGTTGCAAGGCTAGGGGTATCGAACTGGATAAGGAGCATGATGTATTTTGAGCATAGAAGAATGAATGCCTTGATACCTAAAAAAGAGGAATTGGAGGAGAAGGGTGGAGCCGTTTCTGAACCAGTGATAAAAGGTAAAAAGTACAAAGGAGCCCTTGTGGTTGAGCCAAAGGCTGGCGTTCATTTCAACGTTTCAGTCCTTGACTTTGCATCATTGTATCCTAGCATAATAAAGGTCTACAATTTATCTTATGAGACTGTGCGATGTATTCATCCTGATTGCATGGACAATACTATACCTGAGACTAAGCATTGGGTATGTAAAAAGCGTAAAGGCATATCATCATTAGTCATAGGATCGTTAAGAGACCTAAGAGTAAACTACTACAAGCCTTTGTCAAAAGACCCTTCTCTTAATCCTTCTGATAAGAATCTATACAATATTGTGGCTCAGGCTCTAAAAGTTATACTGAATGCTTCTTATGGAGTTATGGGAGCTGAAATCTATCCTCTTTACTGCCTTCCTGTAGCCGAGGCAACAGCAGCCATAGGTAGGTATGTCATAACAAACACTATAGAAAAGTGTAAAGAGCTTAATATAAACGTGGTTTATGGAGATACTGATTCATTATTCCTTGAAAGCCCTAGCAAGAAGCAAGTAACTGATATTTCAGAATGGGCTGAAAAAGAGCTTAGCATAGAGCTTGACCTTGACAAGACTTATCGATATGTTGCCTTTAGCCAGAGAAAGAAGAACTATCTTGGAGTTCTACCAGATGGCAGTGTTGATATAAAAGGCTTGACAGGAAAGAAGAGCCATGTCCCTGCATTCATAAGAAATGCTTTCTATGAGACCATTGATACTTTAAGCAAAGTGGAATCTCCAAAAGATTTTGAGAAGGCTAGAGAGGCTATAAAGAAGCAACTTCGTGAGAAGTATATCTTATTGAGAGAGAGAAAGATACCTTTAGAAGACCTAGCTTTCAATGTTATGATAGGCAAGCCTCCAAGCAAATATACAGAGACAACCCCTCAGCATGTTAAAGCTGCTCAATTATTGATAAACAGAGGTCAAGAAGTAAAGGCTGGAGAGATAATATCCTTTGTAAAGACCACAACACCGCCAAGTGTAAAGCCATTAAGTTTAGCAAAAATAGAAGAGATAGATGTTGAAAAGTATCTTGATTATCTTAGAGGGACCTTTGAGCAGTTGTTGGATGCTCTAGGATACAGCTTTGATGAAATATTAGGAGCTATGAAGCTTGAAGACTTCTTTTGGACTTCTTAAATTAATCTAAATTACAGGAGCATAAAGCAACTAGTTAAGAATAATGAGATCGATTCTTTAACACAAACTTTAAATCGAATTCATGAGAGAATATTGTTATGCAAACTCTAGAAGATTTGACAAAGTTTTGTGAAGTAGCAAGAAAACTCGGAGCCTCTGATGCAAAGATCATAAGCACAGACGATATAGTCATAAACGATAGAACAAGGCTAAAGTGTCAGTATGGATGCCCCTTCTACGCTCACTCTCTAACTTGTCCGCCTTTTAGCCCAACGCCAGAACAGACAAGGAAGATTGTTAAAGAATATAACTATGCTCTTCTCTTCACTATGCGCTTCTCATCGGAAGTACCAGAAGGTGTCTTTCAAGGTGGAATTCATTCGATAAAGAATATGGTAAATCTACAAAAAACAGCTGCAGAGTTGGAGAGGCAGATACTCTTGTCTGGATATCAGTCTGCTTTTGCCATGGCTTGTGGACGCTGCCTTTTGTGTGACGAATGTGTGCTTCAGCCAGGAAAGTGTAAGAATCCTAGCATTGCTAGACCAGCTATGGAGTCCATGGGGATAGATGTGGCAGCAACTATAGAAAAGGCTGGCTATAAAACCAAGGTCTATACTTCTGCAACTGAGGCTTTCGATACATATGGATTGGTGTTGATAGTCTAACTCATTCAGGACTTTTCAAAACGTTATTGCTAAAATAGAGATAAATTTTGACATGGCGTATACGGATTTGTCGAAGTGCGTAGGAGAGGGTGTAAAATGGAAGTTGTAAAGCGTGATCTTGGGCAAGGAAGATTATAGAGAAAATACCTAAAACAAAATCAAAAACTTATAGGTTAATTGCAGAGTAAGCGTGAGATATTTATAGAATGCACTTTTTCATATGATAGGCAATAGGTGTCTAATTTGAAGGAATACGACTTGATAGTAATAGGTAGCGGTTCTGCCATAACTGTTGTAGATGCGTTGATTCAAGACAATCCAAACGTAAAAATTGCCGTAATAGACAAGGATGAGCCTGGCGGTATTTGTCTGACGAGAGGTTGCATACCATCGAAGATATTGTTATACCCTGCTGAGTTGATTAGGACAATACAGAGAGTAGGAGAATTTGGCATAGATGTTGAATTGAAGGGTATAGATTTTAATGAAGTAATGAATAGGATGAGAAATATTATCTATGCTGAGATAGATAGGATAAGAGAAGGGCTCTCCAATTCCAAAAACATAGATTACTATCCTATGATTGCAGAATTTATAGCACCATATACGCTGAAGGTTGGAAACGATACCATAAAATCAAATTTGATCATACTTTGCGCAGGTTCTAAAACTGTAATCCCTCCAATAAAAGGTCTAGAAAAGGCTGGTTACCTTACCAGCGATACATTGCTTAAACTGAACAAATTGCCAAAAAGCATTGCGATAATAGGTGGAGGATACATCGCAGCAGAATATGGTCATTTTTTCTCTGCCATGGGTTCAGAAGTCACGATAGTAGGTAGAAACCCACAGTTTCTACCAGAAGAAGAGCCAGAAGTGTCAGCGTTGGCAAAGAGAGAATTTCAGAAGCACATGAAAGTTATCACAAACCATGAGGTTCGTGAAGTGAAGAAAGCATCGAATGGCATGAAAAAGCTCTTTGCTCTTAACAGAGAGAATGGAAAAAAGATTGAGATAATAGCAGAGGAAATACTCGTCGCCAGTGGAAGAGGCCCTAATACTGACATACTTCATCCAGAAAGAGCAGGAATAAAAGTAGACAAAGAAGGATGGATTATAGTCAATGAATATTTAGAAACTTCTCAACCAAATGTTTGGGCTTTAGGTGATGCGAATGGCAAATACATGTTCAAACATAAGGCAAACTACGAATCCCTAATCGTATATTACAATGCCATATTGAAAAGGAAGGTAAAGGTGGATTATCACGCAGTACCACATGCAGTTTTTGCCTATCCTGAAGTTGCAAGCGTTGGTCTTAAAGAGAAGGAAGCGATAGAGAGATATGGAAAGGATAGAGTGCTGATAGGAATTCATAGGTATCAAGATACAGCAAAAGGAGAGGCTATGAATGTAAAGGATTACTTTGTTAAAGTGATAGTTGAGAGGGAAAATATGAAGATATTAGGGGCACATATCATTGGACCTTATGCCTCTATTCTTATACATGAGATTATAAACCTGATGTATACCCCTAAGCAGAGCGCAGACCCAATATTTCAAGGAATGCATATTCATCCTGCTTTAAGTGAAGTAGTAGAAAGAGCGTTCAATTCTCTAATGCCAATAGAGCAATATCATCATCTTCTTGAGCATTATAAGTTACCAAGCAAGTAATCATCATGAATTTTTCATACATGAATCATCAAAATTTTATCTTTCACTTCATGAACAATTTCCAATGTGAAAATTTTTTCTGATGATATGGTTATTGAGAGAGTTAATCAATAATAGTTATAAGCATAAAATAATTCATTAATTCACTATCATGGTTGAGGAAAGAAAGACAAAAACAAGGAATTTGAACAATGAGCTGAGGAGAGAACCAGTCAAACCAATAGAAGTCTGGAAAGGCATGACGGTAAATGAACTAATTCTTCAGATGAAGAGTTCTGGCTCATTTTCTTCTGGAGCTCTTGCAAAGGCTGTAGATATTTATGAAAAGATGATTAGGGAAAAGGCTCACATCTTCCTTACTCTATCTGGTGCTTTGGTCCCAGCGGGATTGAAGAAAGTCATAATAACTTTGATAGAAAAAGGCTGGGTGAATACCATTGTAAGCACTGGAGCGAATCTTGTCCATGATGTTTTGGAGGCTTTTGGTGGGAAACATCATAAAGGTTCTCGATGTATGAACGACGAGAGTCTCTACAAAATGGGGATAGACAGAATTTATGATGTGTTTGTCTTTGAAAAGGATTTTGAAGAAAGATTCGATGAACCTATTCTTAAAATCTACAAAGATATAGCCGAGGCTAGAAAGGGGGAAATTCTCTCAATCAATGAGTTTCTTATGGAGATAGCTAAGCGCTTGCCAAGCGAGGATTCCATACTTAAGTCTGCCTATCTTAATAATGTAAGGGTATTTGCCCCTGCCATTCAAGACTCTGTTTATGGCCTTATGGCAGCGATACACAATAAAGAGAGAAAAGATACTTTGCGTGTCGATGCATTCATGGATCTTCAAGAGATTTGGGCTATAAGAAAGATGTATGATAATATAGGGGCAGTAATCCTTGGAGGAGGAGTGCCTAAGAATTATGTATTCCAATCCTTTTACTTTGAGAGGAAAAAGCTGAACTACGTCATACAGATAACTCTTGATAGACCGGAGACTGGAGGGCTTTCTGGCGCAACATTGGATGAGGCTGTATCTTGGGGGAAGATAGACAAGGATGCAAGAAAGGTCGTGGTAGTAAGTGAAGTGACATTGGCATTCCCTCTAATAGTTGCTTCACTCTTAGAAAGGTTAATTTGAGATGAGCTATAAGGATCTTTTCCTCACATCAGAGCCTTTAATAACCGTTATAAAAGAGGGCATGAAGCCTATTGTAAAAATCTTTGGCGTTCCTTTTGATTCAACTGTAACATTCAGACCTGGTGCGAGATTTGGTCCTAATGCTATCAGGCAAGCCTACATGAACATTGAAGTTTACTCCCTTTTTTTAAACGTTGATCTAGAAAGTTTGAGTTTGTTAGACCTTGGAAACTTAAAACTAACCAATGATGTTGATGATATGGTTTATTCAGTAGAAAAAGTCGTGAAAGAACTAGTTCAAGAAGAAGTGACTTTTGGCATTCTCGGTGGGGAGCATACCTTAACTTTTGGCGCGTATCTTTCCATGCCTAAAGATACCGCACTCATAATATTCGATGCCCATTTAGACTTAAGAGATGAGTTTGCTGGACTGAAGTTAAGCCATGCAACTTTTCTTAGGCGCTTAACAGATAAGATAGGAACTGAATCTATTATTCATATTGGTTCCAGGGCTGCTAGCAAAGATGAATGGAAGATCGCTGATAAGATAAGACTATCTCTGATATCCCTGCAAACTATACAAACTGTTCCAAATGCAGAAATGCTATTGCTAGATTTTCTCAAGGATTTTGAAAACGTTTATGTAAGTATTGATTTAGATGTGCTGGATCCTTCATTCGCCCCAGGAGTAGGCAACCCTGAGCCTGATGGCCTATCTCTACATAAACTATTAGAGTTTCTCTATTCATTAAAGGGAAAGAGGATCGTAGGATTTGATATAGTAGAGCTCACACCTCTTTATGATAATGGCATTACAGCCGTAGTAGCTGCAAAGCTTATGAATGAAATTATCGGCTTATCTTATTTATATCAGAATAATAGAAAACATTAGACAAATTTTGGTCTTTTTGATAAGAGCATGTTAAAGTATAAAGGACGGTATGGCCAACCTCGAGTCTCATCTTTAACTTTCTTTGACAAATCTTCCTCGCTCATATCTATCGTCTTTCTCAAAGACCTTATCCTAACTGGCAATTTTCCACCACTGACTTCTTTCTTGCCTATAACTATTATGTATGGTATCCATTCAACTTCAGCACTGGCTATCCTCTTTGCCACGCTCTCATTTCTATCATCAACATCAGCCCGAATATTGTTATAATTAAACTTCTCAGCCAATTTTATTGCAAAGTCTAAAGAGTCATTACTTACGTTGATGAATCTAACTTGAACTGGGCAGATCCATGTTGGCAAAGAGGGAATTTCTAAACTCGATGCCCTTTCCAATAAGTCTGCCATGAACCTTTCCAAAGATCCTATGACTGCTGTGTGGATTATTACAGGCCTTCTCTCCTTACCTTCCTCATCTACATAAGATATGTTGAACCTTTCAGCATTCCCAACATCTATCTGGGCAGTAGAGCTCTCGATGATACGCTTTTGTTGGCTGACGAAATTAAATTCAATGTTAAGGACCCAATAGTACATGCCAGACTCAACTACATTAATTAAGACCTGATTTCCTTCCATCTTTACCAAAGATCTAACATAATCAAATCCTTTAGGATCGTCAAGAAAGCCCTTACTAACATTATATAGGCTCACATAATCCCAACCGAATTTTTCCCCTTCCTCAAAGCATTTTTTATAAATTTTCTTAAATTCAACTTTAGCCTCTTCCAGGTCATGGCATAGTATGTGTATATCTGGCATATGAAACTTCCTTAACCTTGCAAGCCCTATCAATTCTCCTCTCTGCTCAAGCCTGTAGCTATCAGCCAATTCGAAAATCTTAAGAGGTAAATCTCGGTAAGATAGAATTGAATCTGAGAGGAAAGAGAATTGCCCGAAGCAGGCTGCATACCTTAAAGCAAAGGTTCTCTTACCGCTCTTTAGTTTATACATCCTTTGACCAAAAAGCTTAGCATGTTCACTCACAGGCTTGAGATCAAGATCATAAAGGATTGGCGTTTTGATAGGATTCGCCCCTAACTCTAAAGCTATTTGTAAAGCCCTATCAGCCAATAAATCAAAGATTAGGGTCCCCCTCGGGGTTAGTCTTATGTGACCAGGCTCAGATAATTCTTCATATCCTGCTAACTTGAGTTTTTTCATTAATTCTATATGTGGGGCCCTTTTAGCAACGCTCTTCTTATACACTTCATTTTCGATTAAAGCTTGAAGGTTTTGATTTTTTATCTTTGCACCGTCTATAGTGTGTACTTGTCCATCTATATCCATTAGATAGTAATTACCTGCTTGAAAATTTATCATCTTCGTTTCCTCACCAAACGCCACAAACCAAGGTAATAGAATTGGTTATGGATTTATAAACAAATCCAATTCCCAGTTTAAGATTGCAGGAAATTTTGCACAAAGCTCAAATAGTCATAAATCCAAATTTGATGACGAGAGAATTTGTCTGAGAAATCTTATGATAGGGATATAGCCGAACTTAAAGAGAGAGTTACACGTTTAGAAGTTCAATTCACTGAAATAGTTAAACGTGTCGATGGACTAAGTAACTACACTCGCCAGCTTTTTGACTATCTTAACAGGATTAGTAGAGAATAAAAAAGCCTCCTTTACGTAGGAGGCGGTGGGGGCGGGGCTGCAGCTGTGGGTTTCCATGTAAGTCCTAGTATACTACCTATTAGACATAGAATGAAACCTATGAAGAAACCACCTCCTCCGATCAGACTTATTATCGAGAAGACCAGTACAAGGATCGACCCTGTTCTGACTTTATCTTTATTTGTAGTGTTCATCATCATGGCGCCAATAAGGGTGAGTATACCCAGTATAATAGCTACTACAGCTACAATGAGAAACAGACCGCCTATCCACTCAAACCCTGGCAACATGAAACCCAAACCACCAAGGATAGAAAATGCGACAGCCACCCATAGACCATCGATGAGGATTAGTATAGCCCCGATTAGAGACAAGATAAACGCAGCTGTTGGTTTTTCAGCCATACGACTACGCCTTATGAGATAACAGGTTATCCTGTATATAACTATTTTTGACCGTACCTTAGTCTATCTAATTCTCTAAACTTTTTTGTTTCTTTCTTCCATACTTTGTAATGATGCTCACAGAGGTAAACCCTTCTTCCTTCCTTTAATTTCAGATCAGATGCTGAAAATTTGTCTCTACCCAGCGAGCGAATAGCTTCATTGTTACAATCTATTACAGAGCATCTTACGCCCTTCTGAACCTTGCCCAAAGCTACTCATCTAATCTAATAAAAACTATAATATAAGAATAAATAATTTTTCCAATACACTCTGAATTTAATGCTTCATCTTTTAGAGATTCATTGATAACAAAGATTTTTCATATATAAATAATCAATAATGCTATACTCTGATGCTATGCTCAACAGATTCAGAAAAATCTTTGAACCTTTTTTCAACAAGATAGGCTTATTATTAGCAAAAACTGGCTTGCCTCCTTTCTTTTGGTCATCCTTTGGTTTGCTAATGGCTTTTCTATCATGCTTATTTTATTCAAGCATATTCTCCAATCAGATTTATGGCGGAGTATTTTTGCTAATATCAGGCTTTGCAGATGTATTGGATGGCTCAGTGGCAAGGGCAAAAGGCTTAGTTTCATCAAGAGGAGCCTTTTTGGATTCTACCTTTGATAGGCTAGGAGAGTTGTTTGTTTATACTGGTATACTAATAGGAGGCTTTAGTGATGCTGTTTTGGTTTTAATGGCTTTATCTCTCTCTCTTCTTGTCAGTTATGCTAGAGCAAGAGGAGAATCTTTGGGAATAAATCTCTCAGGGACTGGCATAGGCGAGAGAGCAGAAAGAATACTAGTATTATCAATTGCCAGCATTTTAGGCTATGTCAGCTATGGAGTTATTGTAGTTCTAATATTGGCTCTTATTACATTCCTTCAAAGAGTTATCCTTATAGTCAGAAAGTTATGAGGTTCTGATGTCATATTTATGACACTATCTTACTAAGTGGAAAAAGCCTTACTCTTCTTTTGGGTTACAACTTTTGCTTCTTAACATCTTCTTGCAGAAAAGTTCTTAATCTTTTAGCGTCATAGCGTTCAAAGAATTCTATTTTGTCCTCTGCGAGAGTTTCATATTCAAATCCTAACTTCTCATGATAATTGGTCTTAGTTCTAAGAGTTGGACAGTTTTTGTTTTTCCTTCAATGACAATAATTCCAGAAGAAGATTACCAGATAATAATCTCAAAGCTAAGATTGACCGAAGCGATGTCATAGCTTTGTTATCGGATAAATTGGCTATTAGTTTCAGTGTTTGAGCATATTTAAAGCGGATTAGTTTATTATTAACGCAAAGCCTAGATTAAGATGGATGATGGCTAAATGTTCAATAAAGATACTCTAAGAAAAAGGGTTGAGAAGTTTCAAAAATCTATGAGAGAGTCTAAAATAGAAGCCTCGAATATAAGAACTCTATCCTCCTTCATGTATTTTACTGGCATAAAGTGGCTAAGACCATCTTTAATGATACCAATAGAAGGAGAGCCAACAGCATTCGTAATTGAACAAGAGGCAGAAGAATTCCTCAGCAAGACTTGGATAAAAGATGTTGTTACTTATAGAAGGGTTGAAGATTTGATGAAAGGCATTACTGGATGGATAAGAGATCATAATTGCAAAATAATTGGCTTTGACTATAGCGTTGAGAGAGATTCTTATGTAGCCTTTTTTGAACTCTTTAAGACTTTAAATCCTAAGATAGAAGTTCGCAATGTTCATGGCATGATAATGAATCTCAGAATGATAAAAGATTACGACGAAATTGAGATGATAAAGAAGGCTTCTAAGATTGCCGAGATAGGTTTAGATAAAGCTTTGAACTCTATTTCAATAGGAGTTAGTGAACTCGATATTGCTGCTGAAGCCATATACTATATGATGAAGGCAGGTTCAGAATCCCCTCATGCATACGTAAACGCTGGTCCGAATCCAAGGGCTCATGCAGAGCCTCGTAATGATGTTAAGGTTAGAAACAATTGTGCAATTACAGTAGTAGTTTCTGCAGATTAAGTAGTAGTTTCTGCAGATTATATAGGATACAATAGCAATATAACAAGAACTGTATTTGTTGGCAAAGCATCAGAAGAAGTGAAGAGGGTTCATGAAGCCTTACATGATGCATATGAAAAGGCAAAGGATAATGTTAAGCCTGGAGTAAAGTTCATCGATGTTGAGAACGAAATAAAGAAAATACTTGAGAAATATAATTATGAGAAGTATTATTTGACAGGCTTTGCCCATGGAGTAGGTCTTTTGGTAGAGGAAGATCCGATAACAACAATTCTATCTGCTCAAAGACAGTACAAAGTTTCTGAAAACATGGTCCTTGCTTTCATACATGCCCCTTTGATGATCCCTGGAATAGGCTCTTTGAAGTGTGAGGATACTTTTTTGGTAAGATCAGACGGAGTTGAACCTCTTACAGAATATAAGTGCGATTTCTTTGGCTCATAAATTGGAATAAATCTTTAAAGCCTCTTTCACTCACTAAATTTAGAGAGATTGCAGCATATCCTTTACATCTTTGAAGGTAAGCATTTGGATGGTTATGAATTTCACGTAGAAGTCAAGAGAAGGCATTATTTTGAGCAAAGATACTTCGAGTTCTATCTTACAAAAAACGGAAAAAGGTTCAAACCCCCTGTTTTTGTTGGGATATACAGTTCTGGTAGAAGTTCTTTAGGGATAAAGGGTTGGATAGACGAAGATTACTATGAAACTATATCCTCTGATGGAGTAACTGTTAATCTGGCAGAGTCCGGTCTTGATGTGAAGCTCTTCAAAGTCTTAGGCAACTTGATCCCAGCAGGGGGTAGCATGATGGTAGCCTATAGTATGATCTGGGGTGAAAGCAATGTGCATAAGAATACGGCTAGAGCGTTGAGTCTTGGGATACCACCAATAGTAACCCCCATAGGCTATTTACTCTTTCATGCTGGATGTTGGGCGGATTTTAAAGATTGGTACTATTCAGAAGGAGGAAATGAAGGACCAAAGAAGCTTCAGGGCTTTAAGCCTATTAATTGGGATGATGCTACGATGAAGGCAAAAGAAGTGACAAAAATTCTTGAAGAATTTATCAAAAAGAAAACTATTGATGACGAACCAGAGAAAAGGGCAAAAGAGATTATGCGCATGTTATCATCATATACTCATCTTAATCTCTAATCTTATGATTACTACGATCCAATAAAATTGTTTATGTGAAATTATGGTTAGTTTAGCAAGTTCCCTTTTTGAACTTTTTATCCTTCAGCATTTGAAGAGCATCTTTACAGGCAGCGATGGCCGGGGCTCCTCCCCCAACTGCCACTACTCTTATGGCTTCTAATATCTCTGCTTCTGTTGCGCCTTTGTTATATGCGCCTCTCATTGCTGAAACTACACACTCTTTACAGTGCCTTTGAGCACCCATAACCATTATCATGAGCATCTTCATCTTCGATGATAAGGCTCCATCCTCCTGTATCGTAAAGTCACAGAATTCATAGAATTCTCCCATCTTTGGATCTAGCTTTGCCGCTACACTCATAATCTCTGGAGTGAAACCCATCTTCTTCTCAAATTTACTTAACAACTTCTTGGACATTCTATCACCTTACATATAATTTTCACAAGACCTATAAGTCTATTGTTTAAAAGTGTTTTAAGAAAAGCATCAGGTTAGGTATAAAGGATTAGAGATATTAAAAATAGCAAATTAGAAGTGAAAATGTGCCTTTTGTCCATATAAACATCTGGAAAGGATAGTATCTAACAAAAAATTTTTCTGATAGTGTTGTTATCTTGTTATTGATTAAAGATTCAATCTCCTAAGAAATTTTTTCATTAAGGTTGTTATCTTGTTATAAGCCTTTGAGGTGTTAAGATATGGCCAGGCAGAAGAAAGTACGCTTAATTCAAGTATTAGAGGAGAGGGGCGTTTATGGTAAATGCTCCTGCAATGGAGATATTCTCTTCTATTCGGATTATGGGGTAAGATGTAAAGAATGTGGCAAGCTTTACGGCCTTTGGTATGATGACATCAGGCGTCTGAGAAGTAAGGAGATTATAAGACTAGGTAATGAGGATATTGGAAATTTGTGAATTTTTCCTTTTACCTCATATCTTCTACGCATACTAATCTGTATAGCCAGTCTTAGTGTCAAGATTTGGCGCTGCGGGTGGGACTTGAACCCACGATCCCCAGAGGGGAAACGGCTTAGCAAGCCTAAAATGAATATTGAGGAACTTCTCTTAAATCTCGCTACATGGTTCCATGATAACAAGGTCGGAGAGAGGACCATAAAAGATAGGATAGCATATTCTAAAAGATTCCTCCTTTTCGCCAAGGAATTAAGCATAGATGAAGCAAAAAGATTCTTATCTAAATATGATAACGCAAATACTTATAACAATGCCCTTCAAGCCCTAAGGTTCTTATTCAGATTTATGAATATTGGAGAACTTCCTTTCAAACAAAGGGATAATCGTCCTTCAGGTTTAGTTATAGCTCCTAAAGTTGAGAGCGTTCTGGCCTTGATAAACAACATAGAAGATATTAGCATGAAGGCGTATCTAGTTCTATGCTCCACTACAGGCTTGAGATGTCAAAGAATCTTTAAGCTAACTTGGGATGAGATTAATTTTGAGGAAGGCTTAATCATACCTAAGAATGGTAATGTGAGGACCAAGAATTACAGACCAAACCCAATTCATCCTATTGCTCTTAATCTCCTTCAAAAGCTCCCTAGAACTTCAAATAAGGTCTTTAACTTTAGCGATAAGAGGGTAAGGAAAACAATAGATGAAGCCGAAAAGAAACTAGGCTTAAGAATAACACCATGTCAATTAAGAGACTTCTTCTACAACACAGCTAGAAAAATTATGGATAGAGATTTGGTAGAATACCTTATGGGGCATAGACTAGGAATAAGAGAGCATTACCTAGCTGATGAAGTGAAGGTTGAATATGAGAAATTCATAAGAGCGTTTCCATTAAATGAGTTGGTTCAATGCCCTCAAGTTATGAAAGGGGAAGATCATCAGAGTATTATGTAAAGATGCTATTAGAGAGCATGGGGTATTTATTCATTATTAGGTCTGCTGCCTCTCATACTCCTATTGATTTATTGGCTTCTAATGGCTCTGAGATAATAGCCGTTCAAGTCAAGACTAGAGGCTATCTTAATGAGAATGAGAGAAGGAATTTAACTAAATGGGCATCTTGCTTAAAAGCCAAGCCTATGCTTGCTTTAAAGAAGAAAGGAAGATGGGTTATAAAAGAAATACCCTACTAAGGGAGGGAAGGGTTACTTAGGAGTCCCGATTCATAATTTGGATCTTCTAAGAAAAAGTTCTTATGACCTATTTTTTCTTGCTCTTAATATCTCTAAAGCTAAGGAGAAACGAGGCTGAAGTTGTCTAGGGCTCCATCTAAACTTTAGCATAATCATTGTTTCATTAGGTAGGCTCTTATGCTCTTTTAAATACTCTTCGAAAAAATCAGCTAAATTCTCAGCATCCTTAAAAATCCTTAATCTCTTATCCTCTTTCATAAATTCTCCCCTAGAAATATGTGTGAGTGTGTGTTTATTTCTTTATAACCAAAGATATTTTTTCCAATCTCTTTTTAACTTTTATGAATTTCTTACTTTCCTTTTCATCTGGTATTTTTGATAGTAAAGTTGATAGATCATCTTTGGACCCAAAGCCCACCTTTTCGTATAACTTTTCCAGCGTTCTTAAAGCCTCATTCAAGAGCCCAGCCCAGTGGGCCCTATCTTTTTCTGTGAGAGTGTTGTCCTTTAGTCTTTCGCGTATAAAATCTATTAGGCTCCAAGCCTCTTTTATGGCATCTTCTAAACTTTTATCCATTCTTCATCATCCATTCTTCTCTTCCATAGCTCTTTTACTGTTTCTTGAAATTCGTCAAAGGAACCAAACCCATCTTTATTTGCTTCAAAAAATAATCTTATCTGAATATTGCTAGGAAAATAATTCCATGTTTTGAGCCATTTTGAAATTACTTCTCTTTTTGGCGATTCTACCCATTCATTTTTTTCTTCATTTGTTTCTTGCTCTAATTTTTGTGACGTACCAAAATCAGATAGGGGTAAGTTATTTTCTATCATCATATATCCCTCTCTGATTTTGATACATTGCAAATTTAAATCTGGTAAGATTATATCGCTCTTTAGGGCCCACTTGTACTCCTTCTCTTCTCCCTCTTTATATTCCTCTTTCACCACTAAACCAATCATCGTTAGATCATCTAGGATACGTCTAGTAGTCTCTGTTGGTAGGTTCATCTTGATGGCTATCTCATGCGTCTTAATAGGCTCCTTTCCTATCGCCCTCAAGGCCATTATTCTTCTTTGGTCTACTGTATCGACAGCAACTCTGTTAAGAATTTTTAAAATATCTTCGTCAATCTTTTCTTTTCCTAGAACAGCCGCTAAGCCCCATGCCAATTTCTGTAATTGTTTCAAGAGCCTTGCAACCCCTTCACTCTCGGGTAGATACTCGACTACATTACCATACCCTCTAAAGACTGGGGTTCTTGCTTTTGCTATAAAGATGGCTAAATCAATAATAGCGTTTTGCGTTTTCTCATCAAACTCTAATTTTTTGACTTTGATGCTATTTAAGAAACCAATAGTGAGTTTTTTTAGCCTAGAACGGATTTCGTCTTCTTCTCCACAGACTTCACTAGCCTTTCTTCCCACCTCTTTGGGATCGCCTGCTTTTACCCTGACCTTTAAGAATCTTTCGCCAAGAAGGCCTTGAACTGCTTCATATAAATCAACGATTTGGGTTACACCAGCTATAACAGTAACTTTAGACTTAACATTCTGATAATCAACTTCTCCCCCTGTCCCCTTTGAGAAATATCCATCATAAATCTCCCGTAACTGGGAAAGTATCTCGTTTCTTGTGTTCTTTTCTTTCTGAAGTATTGATGTAAAGTCTTTTATGGTCAGAATTTTTCCGTCAATTTTTGGTAAGAGACTAAACGCTCTTCCCTGCCCAGAGAGGAAAGTATTTACAGTTAATGTAGATATGGGCCAGACCTGATCACTAGGTTCTTCACCTAACGATCTAATAAGTTCAGTTTTTACGCAAGAAGGAGGGCCTACAAGCATTAGCCATACAGGGTCTCCCTCAAGCTTGTTGCTTGCTGCCGTTGCTAAAGTAATTATAAGGGGGGCATCGTCTTCAATGTAATAATTTTTATGCCAATAATCTATCAATTCTTCTAAGGAGCAATAGTCTTTTATGTTCTTCTTTGGCTCCTTTGTAATCCTTTGAAGGGGGCAGTCTTCGCATTTGAAATTAGGGTAATATTTCTGAATAAATTTAGAGACTTCTGAGCAGTTAAATTCTCTTGTTTTCTCTCTAGCCCATCTCAGCCATGAGATAATATCAGTCTTTGAAAAATTAGGTTGCTTCTCAGTAAGTTTTTCTGCGAAGGGCTCTATATCTTCCAACCTTAAGGCCGAAAGCCCAAGAATGGCGAAGTTCTTTCCTATTATTAGTTCTCTGGAGCTTTCTGGGAAGGGGTTATTAATAAAAAATCTTACACAGCTAACTTCATAAGGGCTAATCCCCATAAGATTGTTAGAGGCTATTGAAAGGCCTTCTAATTTTTCTTTCCATCCTAAAGCCTTTGCCCTCTCGTAGATCAAATTCTCTAAATCATCAACTTCAGTAATTTGGGTTTCTGGGTTTTCGATTTTATATTTTCCTTCGAATGATGGTGGAAGGATGATATAGTTACCTATGCCTTGGACTTCAATCCCAAAAGGCTCTCTTAGCCGATCAGTTGAGCAGCAAGCTTTCTTTGTTTTGTAGATTAAATGGATGCCCCCCGATGGTGTTCTATGGATCCTAGTCTTTGGAAGGCCTTCAATGAATTTTTTAGCCTTTTTTAAACATTCTTTATCTACATCGAGAGCAGCGTATCCTAGCCCTGTAATGCCTGCTACTCCTTCTGCTTGGTCCCAAGGCATTAACAAGACATGGTCTTCACTCTCTCTAAAGAGAGTCCACTCTTTCCACTTCACTAACGGCCTTTTATCGCTACTTACAGGAATTACGTTCCATCCATTTCGCCAATATTCTGTTGCTATATCTTTAAGGTTATTCATTTCCCAATCTCTTTAAAATATAAGAAAAATCACCATGAACAGTTTTGAAGTAGCTCCATGGGAGTAAGTAAATAGGAATGCCATTCCGCTGATTTATGGACTTTGTAGTCTCAGCGAAGACGATCCATAAGTCAGGATCAACTTCATAACATCTATCAACCTTTCTTAATACTATAACTCTGATTTTGAGGTTATGCTCTCTTGCGTAATATAGAGCCCGTTTGTTACAACCTAAAGCAGGGCTTTTTATTTTCCAACCATAATCTCTATACGCCTTGAAGAAGGGACCGGAGTATAAATTAAGATAGAGATATGAGCCTTCTACTAGAAACTTCGCTCCTGAGAAAGAAACTTTATATGCTAAATCCTCGACTCTCAACCTGACCATCGCCCTGATGGTTAGCCTCTTTACAGCCACTGGGGGGTCGCTGTAAAGGGGCTTCTCTCTCAATTATTTTTTTGGCAAGAGGATACTTCTTCTTTAATTCCTCTTGGGAAAGGGTTCCCAAATCTAATAGGAATTTGGCAGCCCGCTTCGCTCTTATTGTTGCTCTGTAGGAAAAACTTCTAATGCAGTTATAGCAGAAGATGGATCCTTTAAATGAGAGGTGAGTAATATTCTGCCTTTCGTCAAAGGAATCTTTTATCAGATTAATCATAGCCTCATTTTCTAGGGGGGCTCCGCAGGCCTTACAACGAGTCCTTAAGGGTTCTGTAGGAATAATCGAATAAATCTGGAAAATTTCTGGCTCATAATTTTCTATCTGAAGTTTTACTTCCCAAAAAGCTATATCCTTTGGCTCCTTTTTTACTTCATCTTTCATAGGGGAAGAAGCCATCTTCGCTAGGTAGTAAATTACCCCCATAGTTAGGGGCTCATAAGTCGCAAAGGCCTTGAAGATCATTACAAGAAAAACGATTTTTAAATCCCTTGAGACTCGCAAGATCGTTTCCATTCGCTCTTTCTCATCAGGCATTTCCTCTAGGCTTTTTATTTGGGGATATTTGGCGATAATGTAGAGATTCAAAAGTTTTAGGAGTATCTCTTTAATTTGGTCTTCTTGGAAAGAGAGAAGAATTTCAGTTAGTCTTTCTGAGAACGCCTTTCGGGTTAGACCGTTCTTTTGGCAAAATTGAAACGCTTCTCTCCATGCTTGAGGCTTATAGATAGATCCGAAGAATTTTGTTACCCGCTTTCCTTCTAACCAGCCCTCAGCGTAGATGTAGAAGTTCCCTTTAATCTGCTTTAATGATATGTTCATTAAAGATATTAGTGTAGGGACCCATATTTAAACTTAACTAACATCGTTAACTAAGTAAATTAAAACTCTATAGTTATATTTTGCAATATGCTAAAATCAGATAGGGGTATATAGATATGACAAAAAATAACCTACCCTCTCTGATTTTGGTACATTGCAAATTTAAATCAGGTAATAAAAAGCTAAGGAGCCTTCACCATAATTTTTTATAATAGTCTTGTTATTAAAACGCATGAATAAATTTAGAACTATAGGCGTTAAGCTCTCAGAGAGTGAATTGATTCAGCTAAACCAATTTCTTAAGAGAAGAAACCATGAAACCCTCAGTAGCTTCATAAAGGATTTACTATCGGGCAAGGAGACTATTGGTCCTACATTCCAATCAGAGGTCTTAAACCTTCTTTACGAAATAAAAGCCCTTCTAGAGCAAAGGTTAACTTTGGTTAACCCTACAGCCGTTCCTACAACTAAAGCCCTTCTTAATCTAAAATCAATGAGACGCTGCGGGTGGGACTTGAACCCACGATCCCCAAAGGGGAAACGGCTTAGCAAGCCGTCGCCTTACCTGGCTTGGCTACCGCAGCACTATGAAACTTATTGTGGAATTACCTAATATTTTTATCTTAATCTTGCGGCGATAGCTCCTATGGTTTTCACATATTGATCAAGCCCCATCTCCAGCCTGCTGAGTCTATCACGTGGACGTGACAGCGTAGTCACCCTGCCTTAGGGTTGCTCCCTCCCGGACCTCACCCGATTCAACAGTTGAAGGTCGATCTCCTTCCTTCGAAGGATTCGCCTCTTGTGACTACCCACCACGGCGTGACTTCATCCATGCATGACTGGCAGGTATCTCGACCAGCATGCTTTACCCACAGGTTACTGACCCCTGCGTATAGCCGTTTTCAGGAACGGGAGACGGCTATCCTCCCAGCCCTACCTACCGCCGCAAATTTACTATCGACCTTTTTCATATATACATGTTTCTTTTTACCATCTCCAAAATCTTACATACGGAGCAAAAATCGCTGGAAGAAGGAAAATTACATGCTTTACAAGCCTTTAGCTCTCTTTCATCTATCAGCAAACTTTGTGAAAGTTTTATGGCGGAATTCAAAGTGCTGTACTTCATTCCAGGATGCTCATCTTCTAAAGAATTCAGCATTAATCTTATCTCTGATCTGATGCTCTCGTTCATGTATGGACAAGTAACAGTCTGAAATTGAGTATTTTTGAGAAAGGCATACAAAGCTATTTCCTTCTCATAAATCTCCATCAAAGGTTTCACTCTTCTTACAATAAACTCGCTTCTCGGCTTTATCATAGGATTAAGCCATTTTATCCTGTCAATATCTCCATTTAGCATGTTTATTATGAAGGTTTGAAGAAAATCGTCAAGGTTATGGGCAGTAGCAATAGCATCAACCTTTAACTCTTTGGCAGCAATATCCAAGGCTCTTCTTCTCAAAATTCCGCAAACAGAGCAAGCTGAGAACTTACTCTTTCTAATCCTGATGGTTTCGTCTAAGCTGAATCCAAAAAGTTCTTTAAATGAGAATACATGATGAGGAATGTTGAGCTCTTCAGTGAATTTTTTGCATATTTCAATCGCTTCTTCACGGTACCCAGAAATACCTTCGTCTATGGTTATGGCAAAGATCTTTGATGCATGAGACTTACTCAATTCATTAAGTATTCTTAGTAATGTTAAGCTATCCTTCCCGCCCGAGACTGCTATGCCTATGGCATCGCCATGATTTAAAAGATCATATTTCGCTATAGTTCTCTTCACTTTTTCAATGATAGAGGAGCAGAAGCAAGAATTACAGAGTTTCTCACCAGAGTATGCTCTATAGTATATGGCTCTATTACTGCATTTAGTGCACCTAATATATGGCAAAGTTCTCCTATGATTATTAGCATTATACTAGACTTAAATTTATTCAATGGAATTAAAATATTTTATAACATGCTTTTTCATAGCTATAGGGTAGTGTTCAGCATAATTGGCAGATAGCTCTAAAGAAGATCAAAAAGAAGCAAAGACAGTAGAGATAAGCTTCCCCTTCATCTTAATAAGGACTAAGAAGGGTCTATCACTTATCGATAGACTGGCTCGATTAAGATTCATCAAAAAACTTGGATGGATTTTGTTATACATGCTTCCTATAGCTGCATTTGTAGGTTTTTACCTTATACTAAGGGCGGCTACAGCCCTCATTTCAAGCGCCCCTCTTAGAAGCTTTGCAGGACAGTTCAATCCTTTGATAAACCTAGGAATACCAGGCATAAACCCCTATTTACCAATAGTTTATGGATGGATCGCTTTGATAATAGCCATGATAGTTCATGAGGGGATGCACGGGATACTTGCCAGGTCTACAGGATTATCGGTTAAATCTAGTGGAATAATATTATTGTTAATACTGCCCATAGGAGCTTTTGTAGATATAGATGAAAAGGAGCTCAAGAAGGCTAAGGCAAAAGATTCAGGAAGAGTATTGGCAGCAGGACCAGGAGCCAATATATTAACAGCCGTGATAGCGCTCTTATGTTTGATCTTGATCGTGAGTTCTATGGTTCCTATAGCTAGTGGAGTTGGAGTAAGAGTGATTCCGGGTTCCCAGGCTGAGGAGAAGGGCATAATGGATGGTGACATAATCACGAGTGTCAATGGATCGAATTTGACTTTCCAATCAGATCTTGATAAGGCTTTAGAACTTCATGCAGGTGAAAATGTAACCTTAACTATCGCAAGAGGTGATATAAAACTGAACTATACATTGAAGATGCCTGATGGTCCAGTTATAGCAGGAGTTTTGCAAGATTTTCCTGCCCAAAAAGCAGGAGTTCTTCCTGGGGATATTATAACAGAGCTGAATGGAACCAAGATCACATCATTAGATAAGCTCAACGGAACCCTTGCTACACTTAAACCAGGGGATAATATCATTCTAAAAGTCGAGAGAGGAGAAGAAATAAAAGATTTTTCCATCACGCTTGCAAGTGATCCCCAGAATAGTTCACAAGCTTTTCTTGGTGTAACGCTGACCACTCCTTCTGAGAGCCTTGGCATATTATCCGTGGGAATAGTTGAGACGCTAGAAAGATACTGGAGCCTTAGCTCTACGACACCCTTGATCCATTTACTACTGCCTACATTGGCACCGAATAATATACCGTTTTCTGATGTCATGTATATATTCTACACATCAAGCATAGGAGATGTGTTCTATCCATTGGCGAATCTATTTTTCTGGATATGGTTCATCAACATCAACCTTGCCATATTCAACGCTTTGCCAATTTACCCATTGGATGGTGGGCAAGCCTTCAAAGTATTCTTGCAAGCAATAGGGAAGAACAGACTAAGTGAGAAAAGCGTAACAAGAATAACTAACGGAGTAACTTTAGCCATGGTGTCATTGGTAATATTTATGATAGCTGTCCCATATTTGACGATCTGAAAAAAAGATTAGATATACCTCTTTATTTATCTATATGATCAAAATGAAGATGATAATTACCACTTGCCCAGATCAGATGAGCGCTGAGAAAATTGCTAAGGATTCTATAAAAGCCAAGCTTGCTGCATGTGTAAACATAACTAAGGTTAGATCAATTTACGTATGGAAGGGAAAGATAGAAGATACTGAAGAATTCTTAATGCTTTTTAAAACTACAGAAAAAGGCAAAGACAAATTGAAAGATTCCATCAGAAAGAATCATCCTTATGAAGTTCCTGAAATAGTAGAAATAGCTCCAGAGTACGTTGATGATAAATATCTATCATGGTTAAATGAAAATGTAATTGATTAACGAATCGAATAGTATTTTACTTGGGAGAGAACCTTAGAAGAGCGACTATTCCACCCAATGCCATAACTTGAGAGCTAATCTCAGTACTTGAATCTATCATGTAGCTTTTCCCATGAAACGTTTCCACAGAATTAAGAAGACTTGCAAGATCATCATCGTTCATACCATAATCAAAAATCTTGTCAGATATTAACACTGAATCTACGGCACCTAAATTGCTTGCTTCTTTGACTTCGTTAAAGGTATAGGCTACCTTTTTATCACCATCGCTTATTCTTTTTATAGCTTGCTCTAATAGATTAGATACTTGAGCCAGTTTGCTTTCTTCAATTTGTTTCTTGAACTGAGGGGAACGAAGTATCATGTATATTCCATCTTCGCCTGTGACGTCTATCCCATCTATCAATCTCAAATTTTCTTTAAAATCACCTCTTAGTTTTAACAAAAAGTTGGCGAAGGAGTTTTTCACATGACCTGGTCCTGCCAAAAATATCTTTGTTGATGGATCATATTCTAATAGGATTATTTGAGCTACTTGATCAAAGTAAAGATTTGATGGTTTTGCCTTTATGTCGTAATGTTTTCCCATTGAACCAGATTCTATCGTCGGTAGGATTTGAAGATGAGTTCCTTTAACTGTTCCAATGCCAGCCTCTCTACCATCTATAGCGATTAGTATGAAGCGTTCTGATTTTCTTACACTGTTCTTCAATATGCGCAGATATGGATCTTTCCAGCGATCTTTCTGTAATGATAAACTATAATTTGGTGCAGCAACGATAGAATGAGAAGACCCTTTTGCAATTATATCCTCTGGCATTTCTACAATCTTACCAGATATCCTTAATCTTTCAAGACTACTGTCAAGCTTTGCGCTCTCAACTCTCATTGTAACCCTAACTCTTATACGCTCTCCTTTATCAGGCCTAGAGTATAACCCTTCACGCTTTATTACTCTAGTCGTTTCACCTGAAACTAGATCCCCATGCTCTATTATTCTCTTTAAACACCAAAGATCGTCGGCATCTTCTAAAGTTAGATACACTAAGCCTTTGTTTTTTATGAATTTATGAATGATCATTTACTTTTAGGGTTCATTCCAGCCCGAATTCATCGAAGGTCTTCAACGATATATCAGATGGCTTCTCCGTTATATCTCCCATTCTATGACCGACGATTGCGATCATTCCCTTCTTTAGGGCTAAGTCTACTAAGCGCTGAGTTATTATACCATCGAAGATCAGATACTTGGCTCCTTCTGTATTCTCTAAACGTTGAACAAGCTCGTTGACTGGAACCCTTGCAATTTGATCAAATTTCTCATCTAGTATTATGGCTTCTAGGGTACCACTGATACTAGAGAAAGATTCTTGGACTTTTGCTGACAATCCTTCTAGATGAGTAGGGACTTCTTCAGCGGGTTGTATCTGTACTTCTTTTTTCAATATTTCAAGAATTTCCAAAGGCGTCAAATCTTCGACTTCTCTTCCTGGGGGTGCCCTCAGGACTTTGTCAATTTTCATCATTTGGGAAAGCTCCTTCAATATCAAATCGCCACCTCTATCCCCATCTAAAAAGGCTATGACTTTCTTATCTTTAGATAGTTTTACCACTGTCTCAGGGATCTTTACGCCTTCAACAGCTATGACATTTTCTATTCCAGCCCTTAGCAAGTTTATCACATCAGCTCTTCCTTCAACAATTATTATGGTATCTGAAGTATGGATCCCTGGACCAGCTGGCAATTCTTCCTTGCCATAAGTGATGAGCTTTGAGCGCCTAGCAACGTCCATTATATCCTTCAGCAATTCTTCACTTTCGCTTATGGACTTTGATGCCCATTCCTTTACGATGCTCTTTGCCCTCTCAGCTATGATTCTTCTCTTGGATTCTCTTACATCCTCGATTCCTATGAGAGTAAAGTGTGCTGAACAAGGACCTACCTTATCCACACTCTCTACAGCAGCAGCTATCAGGGCAGCAGTAGATATGTCAGTAGACATAGGGATCAAGACTTCTCCATAAGTTCTGTTTCCTTTAGATTCTAAATTAACTTCGATTCTACCAACCTTCCAAGTCTTTTGAAGTTCGTTAAGGTTCATCTCAGGACCGAATAGACCCTCTGTCTGTCCGAAAATAGCTCCTATTAAGTCAGCTTTTTCTACTACACCTTCTACATCAAACTTAAGCCTTACATAGTACTTTACGATAGAGCTATGCAAATTATCACCTCCTTTAATTTAGTTAACTCTTTAAGAGTAATACAATACCCTTAACAATCCTAGCATATAAGTCTTCTATATAAAATACCATCTTATAATTTACAAAATTATTCAGCTACAGGTCCCAATCCAAATTTAGCAGCAAGCTCATCGGCATAAGATTGAATCTTTGCCAATTCTTCTTGATTATCCATTATGTGCCTAAACCTTCCCTGAAGCTTAAGGTACTCAAAAACTGGAACCCTTCTAGGTATTTGCACCGTAAGTTTATTGAACCCGTCGTAATGTTCATAGAGGGGCCATAGACCTGTCTTGACGGCTAACCTACTTAGTTTAACTGTCAACTTTGGGTCATACCTCCATCCTATAGTGCAGGGCTGAAGCCAGTGTATGAAAGATGGACCACTTATAGATAGCGCTTTTTCAACTTTGTTCGCTGCATCCAATAAATATGATATTGTAGATGTAGCTGCATACTTCACTCTATGGGCTATGGCTATTCCCATCAGGTCTTTTTTCAATGTCTTTTGGCCTGCAGGGCTAGTCGTAGTCCATGCGTCATAAGGCGTTGCTCCACTCCTTTGAATGCCAGTGTTCATGTAAGCTTCATTATCATAGCAGATATAGGCGATACGATCTCCTCTCTCAAAGGCTCCGCTTAAAGCCTGTAATCCTATATCGGCAGTACCACCATCGCCAGCTAGAACAACTACATTCACATCTTTGCCCAGTTTCTTTTTCATGATCAAAGCATCGTAAGCAGCCCTTATCCCTGAAGCAACAGCAGCTGCATTTTCGAAGGCTACGTGTATGTAAGGGACCTTCCATGCCGTCCATGGGTATGTAGTAGTAGAAACTTCTAGGCAGCCTGTTGCATTTATTATGATGCTGTCTTTTCCAGCTATCTTCATCACAATTCTTGCTATCTGGGCTGCACCACAGCCAGCACAAAGGCCATGCCCAGGGCTGAAGAAATCCTGTCTAGCAATGATTTCTTTTAAGTTCTTGAATGGCATTCTATCCCCTCAAACCAACATAGTATGAATGCTTCTTGATCTTCCCGGCTTTGGGTATCTTTTTGAGATTAGTGAACATACTTTCAATATCTTCTATCTTTACATCTCTACCCCCTAATCCTGCAAAGAAGTTCACAGTTGGTATGCTCATCTTTGATAAGTACAGGGCTGAAGTTACATCAGTAAATAACGGTCCCGCCACAGCTCCTGGCGAAAGAGCTTTATCGATGATACCTATTGCCTTTGCATTCTTTATGGATTTGATCAACTCATTAAGAGGGAAAGGTCTGAAGAGTCTAAGGCTTACCATTCCCACTTTTTCACCCTTCTCTCTAAGTTTCTTCACAGTAGCCCTAATGGTTGTAGATATCGAACCCATGGAGACTAAAATCGTATCAGCATCATTACACTTGAATGGAGATATCAGACCATAACTTCTTCCTGATAGCTTGCCAAACTCTTTATCCACTTTAGATATTATAGGAATAGAATCTTCTAATGCTTTTGAGGATTGGTACCTAGTCTCGAAATAATAATCGGGATAGCAGAAACCACCAATGGTTAAGGAGTTATCTGGGTCCAATCTTTTCAAGCTTAGATTCCAAGGCGAAAATGAGGCAACTTCTGAATCTCTAAGGGGATATACAGGCTCATAGGTATGACTTAAGACTATGCCATCCATGTTAACCATAACGGGAAGTCTAACTTGATGGTCTTCAGCTATTCTATATGCTTGAATGACTTTATCGTAAGCCTCTTGAGCAGATTCTACGAAAAACTGAATCCAGCCTGTATCTCTTTGAGGCATTATGTCCCCATGATCGTTCCATATGTTTATTGGCGCTGAAACTGCTCTATTAGCTATAGCCATTACTACTGGAAGCCTCAGTGCAGATGTTATGAAAAGTATTTCGTGCATTAAAAGTAGCCCTTGTGAGCTACTAGATGTAAAGACCCTTGCCCCACTGGCAGCTGCAGATAAGCATGCTGAAATAGCTGAATGCTCCGATTCAACCAGCATAAAATTGGCTTTTAACTCTCCTCTTGCAACATATTCTGAAATCTTCTCAATAATGGTGGTTTGTGGCGTAATAGGGTAAGCTGACACTACATCTACATTAAGTTGCTTTATAGCGTAAGCTATGGCAAGGTTTCCTGATAAGAGAAAAGGCTCGACTTTTTGCAACTTTTACTCCTCCATAACCATATCTATGCACTTGATGGGGCATTCTTCAGCACATATGCCACAGCCTTTGCAGAAATCGTAGTCTATGACTACTTTACCATCGCCTGAAGATTCAAAGCTAATACAAGGTTCAGGACAGTAAATCACACACCAACCACATTTGGTGCATCTCGAGTAATCTATAATTGGTTTAAAAGTGCGCCAAGTGCCTGTCTTATTGATGGATTCAGATAGAGTTTTGGTTATGAAGCCTTCCTGCATCTCATTCCATTTGGGTAGTCTTCCCATCCTCAAGCCTCCAGCATGATAGTCTCATTAAAAGCTTCTTTTACAGCTTCAACGTTGATCTGATTGAACCTCTCAGAAACGACCTTCTCCACATTACTAAGTTCTACGATCTTTGTCGCTCTCACAAGGGCTCCTAGCATTACAGTGTTTGTTATAGGTACGCCCAGCCTTTTAAGGGCTATCGATGTTGCATCGACAGTAGCAATTCTAAAATTAGGAAAAGATTTCTTCAGTTCTTTTGGAGAGGATTTAGAGTTTATCACAAGAGTACCCTTGGGCTTTAAGCCAGTGGAGATATCTACAATGTTTATGATGGTTGGATCTAATGCAACTACTATATCTGGCTCGTAAATGTGAGACCTAACTTCTATAGGTTCTTTATCTATTCTTGTAAAAGCTACTACTGGGGAGCCACGCCTCTCAGGTCCAAACATAGCAAAAGCCTGAGCATTTAGTCCTTGCTTGACAGCAGCCTTGGCTAATAGTTCTGTAGCAGTAACTGCACCTTGCCCACCGCGCCCATGCCATCTAATTTCAATCATATTTAAACACATCACGTACAAATTCGATTATATATTTTCTTTACTTTTTTACCCAATTTTTCTTTTCCTTTCAACTCTTTATAACTATGGTTATTATGAATGAGCCTTTATTTAGAGGTTGCTATTTTCACCAAATATCCATCCCTGTAAAACTCGTCAAGTCCTTTTCTCTTTTATCATCATAAACTCATGGAATTGATCCTATAATTCTTATTATACTAAAAACCTTAGATAATCGGGCGTACTTATTAGAAATGAATGGGAAGAGTAAGATCAAGTGGATAAGAGTTTTCGGCTTTGCGACTGTCTATTTCTTCATCTATGTCACTTTAGCAGTCTTATTTCTAATTAGGTCATATTCAGGCCTTCTGAACTAGCATGGTATCTTCAAAATCCTTGGTTTGCTCTTCGCGTGATATTTTCATTTATCCTTTATGAGTTGCCTCGGAGTCCTATACTAATACTTACAATTTTTATCTTGATAACAAACTCATTCATTCTTGGTCTCGTAACTGATTGGGGCTTACGCCTTCTGCTTAGGAAAGGAAGTAAAAATTAACCATTCGAAAACTTAGCATGGTCTCTAAAGTAATACTTAAATATATTTCGATATATCTTAAACAATATGTTCCATCCGTTCCCTAGAGCAAGACGACTGATGGAGAAAGGAGCCTTCAAGTATCTAGTGCTTGAAACACTTAAGGATAGACCTATGCACGGATATGAGATCATGAGGGCTATTTGTGACAGATTCTCAGGGTTTTATACTCCTAGCGCTGGCTTGGTTTACCCAACTCTTCAAATGCTCGAAGACTTAGGCTATGTTAGTGTAAAGGAAGAGTCTGGAAAGAGAGTTTATTCCATTACTGATAATGGTAGAGACTTCATTGAAAAGAGAAAAGAAACTATAGAAGATATCATAAAGAAGCATGAAAGTTTCGGGCATGAAAGGATGAGGCTGAATAGAGAGTTAAGAAGGCTTGCAAGATTAATCATCATGAACTATTGGAATCTGACCCCTAAAGAAACTGAAAAGATAGAAGACATCATCAAAGAAACAAGAGAAAAGATAGGCAAAATTCTTCTTGAAGGTGATTAAAAATGGCTATAGTTGAAACTAAGGATCTAACAAAGGCATTTGGAAAGTTAATTGCAGTTGATCATGTATCCTTTGCTGTAGAGGAGGGGGAGATCTTCGGCTTTCTCGGACCGAATGGCGCAGGTAAGACTACTACCATAAACATGCTCACGACCCTTATGAATCCTACTGAAGGAAGTGCAAAGGTTGCTGGATTCGACATAGTAAAGGATGCCAATAAAGTGAGGAGTTTGATAGGGTTAGTACCACAAGATTTGACCGTTGATGAAGATTTAACTGGGATGGAGAACATGATGCTACAGGCAATGCTCTATCATGTGCCAAAAGATGTTGCGAAGAAAAGGATAGAAGAAGTGTTAAGGTTGGTTGAACTTGAGGACGCGGCAAACAGGAAAGTTGAGACTTATTCAGGAGGTATGAGGAAAAGATTGGAATTGGCTGAAGGACTTATTCACTATCCAAAAATTCTCTTTCTTGATGAGCCTACTCTAGGATTGGATGTCCAGACTAGAGCAGTAATTTGGGATTACATTAAGAAGTTGAGAGAGGAGCGTGGAATGACCATCTTCATGACAACTCATTATATGGAAGAAGCCGATGCCTTGTGTGATAGAATTGCCATAATAGATTATGGGAAGATAAGAGCACTGGGTAAGCCGAAGGAGCTCAAGGATGGTATAGGAGGGGATGTTATAGAACTGGCTTTATTCGATAATTCAAAGGATTTTAGCGAAGCTATTACTAAAATGCCTTATGTAATAGATGTTAAGAGAAAGAGCGAGATATACAGAATAAAGGTTACTAAAGGCGAAGAGGCGCTACCAAATATAATTGAAGGCATTCTGAAGATGAACTTGAAAGTAAGCAATGTCTCTTTGATAAAGCCTACACTAGATCAGGTATACTTGGAGTATACTGGCAGATCTTTAAGGGAGACTGAAGGAAACCGCGAGGAAGTCATGAGAATGATGAGGAACATCAGGAGGGCAAGGTCATGATATCTGAAATATGGGCTTTAACAATTCGTGAAGTCAAGAAGTGGATTAGAGAGCCCATACTAGTCTTCATGATGATCATTCAGCCAGTAATATGGCTAGGTCTATTTGGACAAGCCTTTAACCTTACAGGCTTGGTTCAGATACCATTATCGAACCTACCTCCAGAAATTACTCAGCAAATAGGAGCAATATTCAACCAGATGATAGGAAGCATTTTTGGAGGAACTTTAGACTATTTCACCTATATGGCTGCTGGGATGCTTTCTGTAGTAATACTTTTCACCTCGATGTTCAGCGGCATGTCCGTAGTCTGGGATAGAAGGTTTGGCTTTCTCAACAAGCTCTTAGTTGCCCCTATAGCCCGAGGCTCCATAGTCATGGCAAAGGTTACTTCAAGTGTTATTAGAGGTCTTTTTCAAGCTGCTCTAGTATTCTCCATAGCCTTTGCCTTTGGACTACAAGCTGGAAATGCCTTCAATGTATTAGACCTACTAGGAGTCTTCGCAGGACTCTTTCTATTAAGCATAGGGCTTTCATCCCTTTTCATAGCCTTGACTATAAGAATAAAGAGTTGGGAGGCCCATATGGCGGTCGTCAACCTACTCAATTTGCCCCTAATGTTCGCTAGCAGTGCTCTATTCCCTATAAACATGATGCCAGATTGGTTACAATCTATAGCAAAGGTTAACCCTATCTCATATGCTTCAGACCTTGTCAGAGCTTTTATACTGCACAGCCATTCTGTTGGTTTGGATATTTCAAGAATAGCTCTGAATTTTGAAGTTCTTATAGCATTTGCAGTCATATTCTCATTAATAGGTATCGTTTTGGCTGAGAGAGGTCTAAGAAAAGGCTAAAACTATATCTTCTTTTTCCATTTAACGCCTTGTGGAGTATCTTCAAGAATTATTCCAAGTTTTTCTAATCTTTTTCTTATTTCATCAGCAGTCTTCCAATCCTTCCTTTCTCTTGCCCTTTCCCTTTCCTCTATAAGCAGTCTTAACTCCTCTGGAAGTTCTTCTTTTACCTCTTCTTTTTGGAGTATGCCTATTATTCCCCCCAACTCTCTAAAGGTATTAATGAGATCATCAGCCAATCTTTTGCTGATGCTCTTTTGCGTATCAAACAATTTGTTTACATATTTAGCCAAATCGAACAAACAAGATAATGCTAAGGGTGTATTGAAATCATCATCCATGGCTTCCCTGAATCTCCTTCTAATCTCTTCCATTATTCTCTCTAAAGCCTTCTCATCCTCTGTTAAATCACCCATGCTCTTAACTGATCTCCTAATGTTATCAATAGTCTCATAAAGGGCTTCTAAAGCTGTCTTAGCCTGTTCTATTTTTTTCTCATAGAAATCTATGGGGCTACGGTAATGAGTTGATGAGAAGAACAATCTTAATACTTCTACATCGTATCTTTTTAATGCGTCTTGAATCGTGATAAAGTTTCCTAAGGACTTTGCCATCTTCTTTCCTTCTACTTTTAAAAAGCCTGTATGAAGCCAATATTTGACCATAGGCTTTTTCCCTGAGATGGATTCCATCTGGGCTATCTCTGCTTCATGATGAGGAAAGATTAAATCAACACCACCGCCATGGATATCATACTGCTGACCAAGATACTTCTCAGCTATTGCAGTATCTTCTATATGCCATCCCGGTCTACCCTCTCCCCAAGGAGAATTCCAATAAGGCTCTCCTTCTTTCCTCATCTTCCAAAGGGAAAAATCCTGTTTGTTTCTTTTGCTTGGATCGGGTTCGATTCTATGCCTCTTCAACTCTTCAGGATCTTGGTGTGATAATTTTCCGTAATCTTCGAATTTAGAAACATCGAAATAAACCCCTGTCGGAGTAATGTATGCAAACCCCTTCTCTATTAGCCTCTTAATTTGATCTATGATTTCTGGTATATGCTCTGACGCACGGGCATAAACACTAATGGTATTTATCTGCAAAGATGCAATATCTTGAAAGAAGGATTCCTCAAATCTTCTTGCTAACTTTAATGGGTCCTCATTTTTCTCTCTCGCTCTTTTGATGATCTTATCATCTATGTCGGTTATGTTCATCAAGTAGAATAGGTCAAATCCTCTATGGCGAAGCCATCTTGCTATTATATCATAGGCAATATAAGTCCTAGCATGTCCTAAATGCGAAAAATCGTAAACAGTTGGTCCACATACAAACATCCTCACCTTTTTATCATTAACAGGCTTGAAATCTTCCGTCTTTCTTGTATAAGTATTGTAGACCCTTATAGCCATCTCTAATCATAGACCTTTGATGGAGTTAATTTGATCTAAAAGTATCTTTTAAATAATCTTTATGAAATTTCTCAGCCTTTCCTTTTAATAAGAGCTAGAGGGAATCGAGTTTGCATATGCTAGTTCAATTGCTTAGCATTTGCCAAAGCATGCCTAAAAATCACATGTGTTTCTTAATAGCCGCTTTAATCATTTCTTTTGGTGGATAAGGATACTGTTTGCCTTTATAAAAATAAATCCTGCATCCACAACCACATTCCTGTTTTACAAATTCTGTTGCTCCTTGAGTATGTTCAGCGATTTCCTCACAAGGCAGACACCTACCCTTGCTAACTTCTTCTTGAACATCTTTCCCATCGATCCTGATAGTCGGTGAACCAACAAAATGATACTTTCTTGCTTTTTCATTGGTATCGATCAAAATCTCCTCAATATTAGCCTTTATTTTAAGTTCTTTCAAACTTTCTCTAATTAATTCTTTAGTTTTTACACACCAGGGACAATCCAAGATATACAAAAGTTCGATCTTCATAATTGATATTTTAAAATTCTTTCATTTATAATTCTTTTGGCAAAAAGGCAAAGAGAGCAGATTACTTGAGCCTTTGCATTTGAGCCCGTATATGAGAGCCGAGGAGGGGATTTGAACCCCTATAACCCGCTCTGCAGGCGGGTACGTAACCAGATTCCGTCACCTCGGCTCAAATATTATTCTACGCATCATAAAATAACAGTTTCTATTTTTTCTAAAAGGCTAATAATAGATTCAGACAATACTTCTGTAATGATAAAGGAATTAATCGTATTAGGTAGTGGAGGAAGCAGGATGGTTACCATAAAGCAAGAAAGAAGAACTGGCGGACTAGCATTTATCATAGATGATGGCATATTCATAATCGATCCTGGTCCTGGTTCCATATCTCACTTCAATCAACTGGGTCTGAATCCCTTCTCAGTAAAAGGCGTATTGATCTCCCATAGGCATCCAGACCATTACACTGATGCTGAAATCTACGTAGAAGCAGCCACAAGAGGAGCGAATGTAAAGAGAGGATTGTTAATTGGAGCAAAGAGCGTCTTGGAGCATGTAAACGATCTGGGGCATCCTGCCATTTCCATTTATCATAAACGCCTACCTGAAGTCGTCAAATCTATGATGTCTGGCGATACTATAGTTTATGATAAAATTAAGATAACAGCCTTAAAGACCCTTCACACAGATCCTTATGCTATAGGCTTTAGATTGGACGATGGAAAGCACTCAATATCCTACTTTCCAGATACAGAGTTCAATGAAGAAATAATAAAAGGCGCTGAGCATCCTGATCTCTTGATTCTAAGTGTTTTAAGACCTGGTAACGAGAAATTTCCTTATCATCTATGCATAGACGATGCAATAAAGATGGTCGAGATTATATCTCCAAAAAAGGTTTTGATCACACATTTTGGTGTTAAGATGTTAAGAGCCCCTCCTGAAAAGGAGGCTGAGAAGATGGCAAAGGTTACAGGAGTTGATACCATGGCAGCAGTAGATGGGATGAGAGTCAAACTTTTGGAAACTTTTAAGCCATTAGATACGTGGACAGAGAATTAAATTTTAATAGTCAAATTATTCTGACTCTATTATTACTGCTGTGCCTGTTGCAGAAATCACTACAACCCCTTCAAAAACTTCCGAAGTCTCTATATCAAGACCTACTATTGAATTTGCGCCCATTCTCCTTGCATTCTCTTTAGCCCTTTCTATGGCTTCGATTCTCGCCTTCTCAAGCTCTGAAGTGAAGGCAGATACCTCTCCTCCTAGTATGGATTGTATACCAGCAACAAACTTTCCACCCGCTCCTCTTGTTCTTGCAGTCAAGCCTGAGACAACTCCTAAAACTTTCTTTACATGATAACCTGGAACACTAGGCGTTGTAACTATTATGAAAACTTCTTTGTAACTCATTTTCATTTTAGGTTTGACTGTTTGTTATATAAGATTTCTTTTTAAAGCCCCGGGCGGGTCTCGATCCCGCGACCTACTGCTTACAAGGCAATCGCTATTGGATAAATTCTTCCAGCTGAGCTACCGGGGCTATTTTAATGCTAAAAAGGCTATGCTTATTTGTTTTGCTTTATCGTTATGATCATTATAATCTCATTCAATTGAGCAAATTGAGCATATATATTTACATACTATTGATGGATGATTGATTCCATTGGTCTCTAAATCGAACTATGAAGAATTTTATGCCAAATACGGTCACTATGGCAAAAAGTTAGAAAAAGCTCTGAAACTTTTGGAAGATAAGAGCGTAAAGCTCCATAAGTTCTCTCCAAGCAAGCGTGAAATATGGACAGTTGTTGGAAAAGAAGGAGATCAACTAGTCGATGATTCACAACCTTACTGCTCCTGCAAGCACTTTTATTATCGAGTGCTCAGTGGAAAGGATGATGTCTGCTACCATATATTAGCGTTAAGAATGGCAAAGCAAACGAATGCCTACGATGTTATCGAATTTCAGGATTCTGAATACTCGTCTTTTTTAGAGATCCTTTTAGAAGACATTGTAAGATTAAGTAAAGACTGAGACAAATCGCTTATTTTTGAACAAATACATTAGCTAAATTTTAAGATGATGTAGATGCAGTCTTACTCTTTCCTTCAACTCTTGATCCATACAAGAATAAAGCAACGCCTGCTATGAACACTAGAAGAGAAATGAAGAAAACGACACTATAGGACAATCCCATGCGCCAAAGGATATAGAGCAACAAAGGAGATGCTATCATCAAAACGATAGGAATTATCTCGAAGATTATCAAAGAGAATTTGAAAAAATGCGTTATTGAAGGAGACAAAACGAAAGACAAAGCTAGTAGAAAAAGAGGATATAGTATAGCGTATCTTCCTTCCAAATAAAGGTCAAGAGTTTTGAAAATATCAGAAGAGTAACCACTTGTGACGAAAACAGAAACGAGAGATAAAATTATGAATAGGAATGCCAAAATTCTCATTCTTGAGACGTTTTCTTCTATCTTCTTGATCCTCGTGTCCTTGGGACTGATCCTTATCTCTATTACTAATGCTATGAGTACTACTAGTACGCTTGCCAGTAAGATGACAATATTATTAGCAACTCCAAGGTAAACATCGGATGGAGGCAAGTTTTGAGCAAATGAGAGGTAAAGAGCATATAAACCATTGATAAGTAAAGGAGATAGGTATAAGATAAAAGCTGTGTCTTCAATCATTTCTAACTTGTCCAATTTGTTCACCTTTAAGCGATGTTATGATATGGATTTAACCTTTACACTTCATTCATTATTATCTTTCTTGCGAATGTAAGATATGCGGTATGCCCTATCATCCTCATAGAAGGCCTTGTCATGCCAGTTCTTGCTTCAAGATTCCTTAATAGTAATTCTAAGCTTTCTATTTTTACAAAACCAACATTAGCAAGCTCAGCCACCAGTTTCTCAACTTGGTTCATTGTTGGAGATACAGAAGCAATGACTCCTCCACCTTTTAGAGCCTCCCATGCAACTCTTACCAAAGTCCAGGGATCGCCTACGTCTATTATCACAGCGTCCACATCTTTCTCATCAAAGCCTTTCTTTGCATCACTCTGCTTAATGGTGACAAAATCGCTCAGTCCAGCCCTGTCTATGTTCTTTCTCGCTATCTCTATGAATTCAGGCCTAATCTCATATGAGAATACATGGCCGTCAGGTTTTACTAAATTGGCAAGAAAAGTTGTAAGCACACCACTGCCAGTACCAGCTTCTACAACTGTGAAACCAGAAGATATGCCAGTCATACTTGCTATCATTCCAAGATCCTTAGGATAGACTATCTGGGTCTTCCTCTCAGCCTTAAGGATTAGATCAATTATGGTTGGTTTAAGTATCCAAAATCTCTCTCCCAAGCTTGTTTTTACAGATGAGCCGTATTTTTTTCCTATAGTAGAGCCTAATTCTATGTATCCTAGATGTGTATGAAGCTTTTCATCAGCTTTAGCTCTAACTAACCACTTCTTCTTATCCGCAAAGTAGATTACTACATTGTCTCCGTCTTTAACATAATTGTCCAACTTTGACATTGATAGATTTAAAATAAGGCTTAAATATAGGCATGACGCAAAGTCCATCAAGAAAGGAAGGACGCAGTAATTGTCTGAAGAGGAGACACAACCCCAACAGCAAGGCTCTCCACGTCGAAAGTTTCCTAGAACCTTCTTCAGGCCAAAACCTGTTAAGGTTGGTGATGAACTGGACATCACTATATCGGAGATAAGTAGACGTGGGGATGGTTTGACAAGGGTTCAAGGCTTCGTTATCTTCGTGCCAAACACAAAGCAAGGAGATAGCGTCAAGATAAAGATAACCCAAGTTAAACCAAGCTATGCAGTTGGGCAAGTAATTTAACCAGTATCCTATGATGCCGTAGGCTACACGCCAACACGGCCTATTTTTTATTTTTACACTATATCTCTATCTTCGCCCAAACGCTTTGCAAGCTTTCCTTTGAGCTTTATCTCAATGCCGAAATCCTCAGGGCGTAGCTTATCGATGGTCAACCTTTTAACCATAAGCCCACACATGTTTCCTGAGACTAGCTTACCTCTTACGCATTGCAAAAATGCACAAAGTTTGACATCACAGTAATCATTAGTAAAGCTACACCAAGGCCTAGAACCCCTTATCTGTAATGCTTTGCGACCACACTTAAAGAATGCGCATGTAGGAGAACAAGGTTTTGTAGTTTGCATATCTCCTGCGTCTATACTATTGATATGGATTAAAATTAAAGTTTTTCGGTTAATTCGTTATGGCTTGGTTAATAGACTTTGAATGCCAGATGGATATATCAAAAAATTTCAGAATAATTACAATTTGATCTAGGCACCTTTGGATACTATGACTTCAATAAGCCCCGTAGTTGCTGGAAGATACATCTCTGGGAATGAGAAGAGCATACTCCATTTGGTACTACGTGAATCTTATTTTCCCGAATTTGAAGACGGAAGTTAGTTCTTTGATGCGGAAATCCACCGTATTTAAAATACGATTTCTCAGCGGCTCACCTTCAAGTTTTAGCTGTCTGATCTGTTCAATTCTTTCAGCTAGTTCTTCATCTTCTAACACATCTCTAACCCATCTTTCTATGTCACGCCTTGGAATGTGAAATTCTAATGATCTCACATCCACTGTTTTGACCTTCTCTCTAAAGTCTGAGAGACTGCGAGCGATGATTCCTGTGAAGTTTTCTGGCCCTACTCCAGTGTAAAAAAAGAAGGATTTGTCTGGAGGTACCAACAAAAAAACTCTTCTTGCTTTTTCAGGCAAGGCGCCTACGGCTATAAGGCCTAGGCCAGATAATTTGTATGTCAATGGTTCTTCTAGAATTTTTTCTAAAAGGTTCTCCATCTCCAAACGGTTCAGATAGGCGGTCAAATCTGATACTGTATAAGGTTCGCCCAGTTTTTTGGCTAGCTCTTCTAGTGTAGCCTTTTCCATCCCATATATTGCCTTTAAGATTTTGATGTCGTGTTCTGCTATTTGGGAGATAAACTTCACCTCTATTAAATGTAATAGTAAGTTTTTCGCTTATTTATACACTACGGAAGCATAAAGAGATTCTTAACCTTTCTACGCTAACTCTCAATCACTAGCCTTATCAAGATAAGCATGAAGAGTTCCGTTGATTTAAAAATGAGTGCGATGGTATAAATCCAATTCCAGAGCACCCCTAACATTTTATATTAAACCCATATTCTCTATCTTGAGGACATCTAGAAGATGAAGGGCATATTGTACTTGTCTGAGATTGGAGCAATAGTGTTAGATGAGAAGTTTGAGGTTGTCTCCACGTGGAAGTATCCAGAGGATGTAAAAGTTGAAAATTATGAGAGATTAAGAAGAGGGGAACTGCCTTTAGAATTTAAAGAAATTCTATCAAATTCTATGAATAATCTGGATGCATTGGTGATAGTCGAAGACGAGTTAAGGAAAGAGCTAGGCAGAGAAGGTTTCAAAGTTGAAGAGCCCCCAAGTAATTTGATGGATGAGCTTAGGTCAAGAAAGATAGAACTTATGATAAAATCAGGCTTAGCAAGCTCTGAAGATGATGCTAGAGACAAAATTAGGAATTTCGCCATAACTTTGTCTGAAATCAAGTTAAGAGAAGTTTCAGCGAAACCAGACCTACATGTAATAGAAGCCATACAGGCTCTCGATGAGGTGGACAAGACCTTGAACATTCTTGCTGCAAGAGTAAAAGAGTGGTATGGATTACATTTTCCTGAACTCAGCTCTCTTATCGACGACCCGTTAATGTATTCAAAATTCGTTAAAGAGTTTGGTGAGAGGAAGAATATAAGAGAAGAGGAACTTGCAAAGTTTGGGTTCTCTCTAAAGAAGGCTGAGGCTGTGTCTATCTCAGCTGAAAAATCTAAGGGAGGAGATCTTCGTGAAGAGGATTTGAGGAGAATCTTGGCAATAGCTGAAGAAGTGATAAAAATGGATTCTCTTAGAGATAAGCTTTCAGGCTATGTTGAGAGAAATATGAGAACAATAGCACCAAATACAACATCTATAGTAGGAGCTACTATAGGAGCTAGATTGATGGCCAAGGCAGGGGGTTTAGAGAAGTTAGCTATGCTACCTGCTAGCACTATACAAGTTCTTGGGGCAGAGAAGGCTCTCTTCAGGGCTTTGCGCACTGGCACAAGACCTCCAAAACATGGTATTATCTTTCAACATCCAGCCGTCCATTCAGCCCCAAAATGGCAGAGGGGCAAAATAGCAAGATCATTAGCGACAAAGATAGCCATAGCAGCAAGAATCGATGCCTTTAGAGGGAGCGCAGAGAAAGAAGTCGAGCAGAAACTTCAAAAAAGATTAGAAGAAATCAAGGTAAAATACAGCGAGCCACCTAGAGAGGAAAAGAGAGTGAAGAAGTTAAAAAGAGTGAAGAGAATTGGAAAAAAGAAGTGACTTTCAAGGGGTCTATTGGTTGACGGTAAACGGTGAAGAGAAGATAGCCACTATCAACCTTGCTTCAGGAGTTCAAGTTTATGGCGAAAGACTGATCGTTGATAAAGGCATTGAATACAGGCTGTGGGACCCTTTTAGGAGTAAGCTTTCTGCAGCCATAATAAATGGGCTCAAGTTTTTACCATTTAAGGGAGGTAGCAAAGTCCTCTACTTGGGAGCTTCTACAGGGACTACTGCAAGCCATGTTTCAGACATAATAGGGGATAAAGGGGTAATCTTCTGTGTTGAGATTTCTCCCAGAGTGGCAAGAGAACTCATGGAGAGATGTGTAAAGTATAGAAAGAATATGATACCTATCATCGAAGATGCAAGAAAGCATGAGAATTATAATTCTATATTTGGGCAGGTTGATCTTGTTTATTGTGATATAGCTCAGCCAGACCAAACAGATATAGCAATTGCCAATTGTAAACATTTTTTAAAGAAAAACGGCCATCTCCTTCTAGCCGTCAAATCGAGAAGCATAGACGTAACAAAGAAACCTTCTAGAGTCTTCAAAGAAGAGGAAGAAAAGCTTGAAAAAGCAGGCTTTAAGATTGAGCAAGTTATTGAACTGGAACCCTTTGACAAAGATCATGTTTTGATCCATGCTACGATGGAATAGTTTATTGTGAGAAGCTTATACATCTTAATTAGCAAGAGGTTTGTTTACCAATCTAACTTCCCAAATTCTAATTTTGCAAAAAAATGTGTGATTAGAAACTACTTTGCTAGTTTCTGTTACGGGAGTTTTTCAATTATCTTGACGAAATCAGCTTGTTTGGAGGCTTTTAGGGTCGTGGTGAGAACATTGCCCAAACTTCCCAGAGCTAGAAAAGAAGATACTGCTGCCTCATCACTAGGGAACTCTGCTATTCCCACAGCGTCATACTGCCCAAACGTGAAATATATGGCTTGCCATTTTCCACCGGCTTTTTCTACAAGGGCTTTGCTCGTTGTTAACCTCTTGGGAAGGTCTCTTATGGTCTTTATCCCTTGATCTGTAAAATTTATAAGGACGATATATTGGGGCATTTTTATCCCTTTAAGATAAATAAGGTTTGTCATCAGCTTCAGTTGTGAATCACATACTTATGATTCATATGCTAGATTTTGAGTTGACTGAGAATAATGTAGAAGCTATAGCACAGTAATCCTTTAATCCTATCCGATGGAATTTTTGCAAAGAGATCATTGGAGTCAAAAAGAGAGAGTAAGGCTGACAAATTGGCGGAGTTGGCGAGGAGAAGAGGATTCTTCTGGCAAGCCCTAGAAATCTACGGCGGAGTAGGCGGTTTCGTATCCTTTGGAGAATTGGGTGTGAAGCTCAAAGATAAGACAATAAGATTATGGAGGGATTATTTCATTCATAGGCATAACTTTACTGAAGTTGATACACCTTTAATATCCCCTTACGTTGTGTTTGAAGCATCAGGTCATGTAGGAAGCTTCAAAGACCCTATGGCAGAGTGCTCAAAATGCCATAAGAAGTTCAGAGCAGATCATTTGCTCATGGAATTCAATCGCCAAATTTCAGAAGGGATGAGCATAGAAGACACGGAGAGAGAGATCAACAAAGGAGATGTAAAATGCCCAGATTGTGGGAATATGAAGTGGAGTGTAAGGCACTTTCTGACTATGTTCGAAACAACAATAGGACCTTACAGTGAAAGCGAGGGGTTTATGCGCCCTGAAACCGCCCAAGGAATTTTCACAGAGTTCAAGCGTATTTATGAGATATCTAGAGGAAAGATGCCTCTTGGTGTTGCACAGATAGGAAAAGCCTTTAGGAATGAAATCTCTCCAAGGCAAGGTGTAATAAGGCTAAGAGAGTTCTCAATGATGGAAATTGAGCTCTTTTTCGATCCTTTGAACCCTAAATGTCCTCTATTAAATCAAGTGGAGAATGAAGAGCTTAGGATGCTTCCAGAAGATTTGGTCGAAAAAGGGATTGAAGAGCCTCTAATAATCAGTGTCAAAGATGCTTTGAGTAAGGGGGTCATAAAACAAGAGTGGCTTGCGTACTTCATGGTATTGTCAAAGAAATTCGCAATAAAGCTAGGAATACCAGAGGATAAGCAGAGGTTTCATGCAAAGCTTCCAAGCGAGAGAGCTCATTATTCAGCTCAAACTTATGATCATGAAGTATTATTAGACAAATTTGGATGGGTCGAAGTAGCTGGGCATGCTTACAGAACTGATTACGATTTATCATCCCATATGAAGAAGAGCTCGGTCGATCTATCTGTTTCAGTACAGTTGGAAGAGCCGATCAAGGTTAAGCATTTGAGGATGAACATTAATGCAAAAAAGATCAAAGAAATTTCCCCAGACAAATTCAATGATATAATGAAAAGATTGAAGGAAATGAGTCCAGAGGATGCAAAGAAAGAGATTGATAATAGTGGAGCAATAGTGGTTGAAGGTTTAAAATTGCCGAAGGAAGCAATTGAATTTGTTGATGTTGAAGAGGAGGTCAAAGTCAGGCGCTTTATCCCTCATGTTGTAGAACCTAGTTTTGGGATAGAGAGGTTAGTTTATGCAACTCTTGAACACGCATATTCAGAGAAGGAAGATAGAGCCATACTGGGAATTCCCCCGTATCTAGCGCCAATTCAAGTAGCGGTCTTTCCGTTGGTTTCAAAAGATAAATTACAAGAGAAATCTATAGCAATATGGGAGGATTTGAGGAGAAAAGGGATAGATGCCATATATGATGATTCTGGCTCCATAGGAAGAAGATATGCTAGGTCTGACGAGATAGGGGTGCCCTTTGCTATAACAATAGATTACCAGACTTTAGATGATGATACTGTAACTATAAGAGATAGAGATACATGGAAACAAAAGAGGTTAACTACAAAAGACCTTCCTGATCATCTATTAGGGCTTTTGCGCTCTTCTGATCCCTAACTTATAATAGACTTAATCTTAAGTTAGAATAAAGAAGGTTAATGTTATAAGGGCGCCAACAATGGTGGAAGAGAAGTTCACTACGTTGTTATCTACAAAACCTATTCCCCTTAGTTTCTTTGTAATCTTACCACAATGCTTTAAACTCTCAGTCATCTTTCCACAATTTTCACATAAGCCTTTTCTTTGAATAGTAGCTCCAAGAATACTATCGATGATAGACCCTATGATGCCTCCTAAGGTTACTATAGTCAGTATCTTTATGGGTGAAGCTTCTCCTATGATATTAAGAATTGTTGCCGTTATCCCTATAATAAAAGACGCAAAAAAAGCAGCCATGGTCCCAATGGGAGTGATTCCGCCAGATGTTCCTACAGGAACTTTCTTCTTCAAATTGGTTATAAGCCTAGGCTCTTTCTTACTTAACAAGCCTACTTCTGTGGCAAGGGTATCTGCTGTAGCCGAAGCCACGGCACCAAGGAAGGCTACTGCATAAATTCCACCACCAAAACGAAACTCCATTACAGAAAAAAAGGCGGCAGCGCCTCCATTCGCCAATACGTTAGGCCAGCTCCTAACTCCTCCTTTTTCTTGAGCAAAGCCAAGTCTCTCCTTATAGTCATACTTAAATTTTGTAAACTGAGTAGTAATTGTGAAAAAGACAAGCATTATAAGAAACCAGTACCAACCCCCGCCCAAAAGAATCATATATCCTATAAAGATAGAAGCAATGAAACCACCAAAGTCTACAGCTTTGGCTTTGAAAGCTATCAACCCAAAAGTAATAACGACAAGAAAGTAAACAATTAGTTCTATTACTGAAGACGGCATGGTCTGCCATTTTCTACGATTAAAATAACTGATTCAAATACTTTTTTGTCAAATTTTGTATATTATAGTTTGCTTAATGCTTCTACGAGTGATTTCTCATCCGAAAAAGATGATAAGACCAAGATTATTCTCTCTTTCTCAGCCAAGTCTATAGCCAGAGGGTCTACAACCTTCGGTCCTTGAAGAATTACCATTCTAGGTTTTAGTTGTGACACTCTTATTGCAACGAGGGGAGATCTCCCTAGACCTACTTTGGTAAAGATCAAAGCTCTTTCTGTAGTAGCACCAAAGATTCTATAAAAGTCGAAGCCTGATAGATCATATATTGCTTTTATGCTATCCAATATTGTGTAGCCATAAATATTCATGGTAAGGCGTTCTTCACCTTTTAGAACCACCCCATTTACCAATTCAACTATCTTTCTTGCATGAACAGGCTCTTTGAATTCTCCTATAGCAATTACTGCAGACTTGTCTTTAGGCTCCATGATCCCATCAAGGATGCGCTGATGATCCCTATCCAATTTTATGAGTGCTTCAATATACTTTTTTATGAAAGCTACCCCTGGTGAAGAACGCCTTCCGCTTTCATAATCGCTCAAGACGGAAGGGGATATTTTCATCGCCCTTGCAAGTTGAATCTGTTTCACGTTAAGCCTCTTCCTCCAAACCTTTAGAGCGCTACAAGGGTTTGGATTTGCTACAACATTTCCGGCTATCTTCGCAAGAACATCGTCTATATCGGAAAGCATTAAAACTTTAGTCATTAGCTAACAGATATTAAGCTTTTGTCGAAAAATTAGTTGTACGCTTTTCTTAGACTGTCCTTTACGTAATCTTTAAAGAAAAGGCTGGTCTCTCCCAAGGTAAGCATATCTGTGGGCTTTACTGTGATTATTACAGGCAAATCGTTCACAACTTTTCCCAGTATCATGCAAGCCCTTGGTGGCAATGTTTTTGCAATGGATTTTATCGTATCTGAGTCAGTTGTAGAAGCGCGAGATATAGTCTCAAGATCGACGTCGTTAGTGAAGTTAAATATGAAGAGGTTATCAGCCTGCCTATATATGCAATCTTTTATGGCATCTGGCTGATTTGTTATGAAAGTAGTGAAAACTCCAAAGTGTCTCATCCTTGTGACAATATCATCCCAGTAGGTATCTCTAAGGTAAAGATGAGCTTCTTCTGCGAATAGAAAGATAGGCGGGATTTTGTTCCTTTCAAGGAGATTAACAATTTTGCTCAATATGAGTTCCACAGACATCTTCCTCACTTGTGGCTGAAGACGGCTAAGAGAGATTATGATAACTCCTCCTCTCTTAAGCTTTGAAAATAGATCCTCAAATTTTGTTGATCCCTCACGATCATCCGAAAACAAATAAGAGGAGAGCATTGTATGGTATCTTGAGAATAAAGCGTCTCTGATCAATTCGTTACATCTCCACTTCTGAATAGCATCTCCAAGATTACTCATCTTTAATGAGCCTTGAGCCTCTAACAACTCCCAAATTCTTATGAACTCTCTTAAAGAAGCCCCAGGAATATCTAAGGTATGCTGAAGCATGTTTATCATACCTGATAAGCCTATGTAATCAAGGGTGAAGCGTAAGGAGACTCCTGGTGTAAGGCTTACGACTTTATCGCCTATAGAATTCGGCTTTCCATCCTTGTTCCATCCTATTCCCCCATATTCATCATTTAGATCAAAGACAATCACATATGCGCCATATTCGACTAACTTGCTAACGATTAATTTTGCTAAGTGAGACTTTCCTGTACCCTTTTTACCAGTGATTATGTTAAGCCTACCATCAAGCGCTTCAGCATTAACATGAAAAACTTCTCCGCTGTTAGTAATTCCTATGGATATCATTCTATAACCTTCTCTTTTTGTGAGAGAGAAAAGCTCGGAAATGGATAACCTAGTAGCTTTCGTTGTTACCCTTGATGGAAGCCAAGAATCATTTAGAGTTAGATTATCTCCGTTGATAATGCCCCTAATCTTACACCTAAGTAACTTCATGTCTCTGATAAGGTAGGATATCGTCTTTATCTCTAAAGGATCGTGTTCTATCCTTTGGGCAGAATTGTTCAATATCTCCTCTCTTACAAGATCGTTCATAAGCTCAGGCCAGTCTAGATAAGATTCATCGTAAACTTGGACTATCATTCCCATTTTTTGAATTTTATCTTCTATTAGGATGTATTCTCCACGTGATAATTTCTCATTTGGTAATGTCAAAAGAAGAACTTCATTCCCAGATTTTTCTATTACTCTCATTTGAACGCAACCTTCCTCAGAGATTTTACCTTTAGGCTGCCTAATGCTATCTTACGAGGGTCTTCTGCTGGTAGTTCTATTACACCTAGGTTCTTTAATAGATAGCTTTTGATAGATGTATCCTCAGAGCCTGTGAATATTGAGAGATGATGAGCAAGTCTTAGTGATTCTGGGTATCCTCTGAAGAAGCAGTCATTATATCTTACTTTCGATAAAGTATCATCAAATTCATCATCAAGTCTGCTGACATCAACCCTAAAGACCAAACCATCATTAGTGAACTTAACAAGTAAGACACGCCCCTCAATTCCTTTGAGTATGGGACTTATTAGTTGATGAATATCAGAGTAGATGGGGGCTTTTCCTATTGAGTGAAGCCTTCCTGATAGCTTGTTCAATATTCTATGTCGTGAGGATTTTGAGATTCCTATGACCCTATTGTCGTTCCTTTTTGCTAATTTTAAAATATCCAAAAGATTAGAAAATTCTACATCAAAGACAGAACTTCTAAGAGAACCATCGATCATGATAATGCCTCCCGAAAGATTGTTAGCCAATTCCATGGCAAAGGCTCTCTCCAACCTTACCCTTATCATAGATTTAGCCAATGAATCATCCAGCAGGACAAGCCTAGACAGCCTTTCATCTGCGTATTCCTCGTCCATTAAGTTCTGCTCGTTCAAGTAAAATATTATTGGCCCTATTCTCACATGATTTTGGGGCTTTTGATTGTAAAAAAAGGCAGATGCAACTCGGGCTGCATAAATAGAGCCATCTTCAACATCTGCTATATGAATGCAAGATGAATCCAAAGCTGCTAAGACTGTTGGCTGAGATACAGTTGAAAACTCTTTTACTTCTATCTTCTCATTTGAGGGCCATCCCCCGATAGGCTTCATATTAGAGTTATCTGTGCTAAAAATTACCCTCTTGCTCGAAAGTTTTAAAATGCGTGATGCAACTTTATGAAACAGCTTTTTCGTGATTGATTCAGCTATGAGAGATGTATCTGGAAGAACCTTTTCACCAATCGGAAGGTTTAATTGCTTGCCCATCTTGCTCAACAATATAGAAGAGAGTCTGGTTAATAAATGTTGTGCAACTTGTGCAACAATAAACAAGATGGGAGAGAATTTGTCAAGACCTAGCATAGTAAGGATAAGGCTAAAGAAAGGAAACTGGGAAGTAGAGATAGAGTGTGAAGAGAGCAAGGTCAAGGAAACTATAGAAAGCGTTCTTTCAGGCTTGAGCTCTGTACCTGAAGTTAAAACAGAAATCTCAGAAAAGCCAAGGGGAGCCTTAACTTGTAGAGGATTAATAGAGAACTTATGGTCTGAAGGCTGGTTTTTCACTCCTAAGAGCCTAGGCGATGTTCATGATGAATTGGCAAGGCGAGGTTACCATTACGATAGGACTGCTGTATCTCACTCCTTGACAGAATTGGTAAGAGAGAATATGCTTACAAGGCAAGGAACCCAAAGGAATTACAGATACGTGCAGAAAAAGCCTCCCTTAGGGGCTAGTTGATCTAAATTTAAAATATGCAAAAGAGATAGGCTTATTTTCCAGAATTATAATTGTTGGATCTATATTAAACCATAGACTACCACAAATTACCACCAGAAGAAGTAGTTAAGAAATATATACTTTAGGAATCTCATGACAAACCTAGGAGAATAATAACAAAAAAGAATTTGAGAGAGATTTGGCTAATTATTTAACCAGGATAATAGGTCTCGTTCGATAAAGATCAATCTTTTGCGCTAAACCTTAAATGAACCTTCATGTTAACATCAGTGAGGCGTATTTATAGATACGCTAAACGGGCTCGTAGCGCAGCATGGATATGAAGACCGGAAAGCGCGGCAGACTCTCGGCCGAGCCTCCTAAGCTGTAGGTCCGGGGTTCAAATCCCCGCGAGCCCGCCATCTTGTTAGTAAACAAGCCATTAAACTTTAAAAAATTGGCAATGTTGTTGCAATGAGCATAAAAATTTTTAAACTCATATTACCATTACAGTAGTATGACCAATGGTCAATTCATGAGATTCTTCTACTTTGCTTCATTCAACGCTATAGTGACTGCCATATGGACTGCTCTCATAATAATTCCACCTGAGATTCTTAACCTGAGATTGCCACAGATAATCGCCGGAGGTTCAGTTGGAACATGGTTCTTTGTGGGCTACATTACTTTTATGATAGTTGGATGTGCAGGGATACTAGGTTGTGGGACAGTTCATTACGTGATTTCAGCTGTCAAGAACAAAACACCTAATAGTAAAGCAACTTGGTTGGGCTTGATCCTATGGGAAATAGGACTTTTGGGTTCAACATGGCTTCTCGGCTGGTCAGGATTCGTTGGAGGTACTGGTCTTTTGAACGGAGTTCCAATACCCCAAATCCACGAGAGTATAATTGGGTACGTTCAGCCAATTGGAATCCTGATTGGAATTGCCATAATTGGATTCCTTATATCCATAATCAACGTATATGTAGCCTTGGCAAGAAGAGCAAAATAGACTAAATCTTGAAAAAATCAGGAATATTCGGAATGCGCTGAAGAGTGGTTAGGGTTAAACATAGTAATATATGTAAAAAGAGAAGCCCAGAAAAATTGATATGAACCAGAGAGAGGCCTCAATTCTCATCCATCTCTTTACATTCCCAAACTTTCTGAAGATAAGTATGGCTCCAAGAACTTCTGTTATGCTTCCAAGGATTGCATGGCCAAGAATGATCAATGCTCCAACTGAGTAAAGCTCAGTAAGAAAGAAACCAAAACCCCCTATTAACGATGGAATCATTATAAAGAGTATTAAAATAGCATTCAAGATGACTGCAAGCGTTAGAATCCTACCATGCACTACAAAGTTCTTCTTCTTGGCAAAGTTTATGCCTATTATCAGGATAGCAAGTATAGCTATTTGCAATAATAAATTTAAGTCGGATAGCCAGATAGCCCTCGTCCCAAGAAATCCCATATCCGATGCAACGACAAAAAGGCTAATAACTTTTTTCTTTAAAGTTTCAAGTCCTAGTTCAAACAAATAGAATTTTCAAAGCAATTTTTAGTCCGATTCGCCAATAATTTCATAGTGATACTAAGAATTGGAAGATAGGATTAGAGGCGATGCAAAAAGATTCGTTAGATGTAATGGATAATACATTGTATTCAGACCTAGAGATCATGGAAAAGACAAATGAAAACTTCATCTCTTCAAAACTTTCAGGGATTGTCTTAGACCCATTACAGTCTTATAAACGAGATTTAAGGGCATAGATAAACGACAAAGAATCACTTCCCTTACTATCTTCCCTTCGAATATTTCGAGGATTCTCTCAGCAAGCTTATCGTTACGCAAAGCAATATCCACTATCTTTCTTATCTTTACACCTGTATCAAGCTCCTTTCCAACTTCGCTCTTCCATTCTTTTTCATAAAAAGATAGATCATTTTCTCCTCTTAATTTTTGAGCAATAGCTTCTCCACCTATATCCCCACAGATAACTGCTGGTGGAATCCCTCCCCCATTTGTTGCCATGACTTGACCGGCAGCATCGCCTACAACTATGGCATTTTCACTATACGTCTTTTCAATGGGTCCTCCAACTGGAACCAGTCCTCCAGTCCTTGAAAGTATAACTCCTTTCTGAAACTTCTTCGAGGCTATAGGATGCTTGCTGATGAACCTTTCAATGTAATCCTTCAAAGATACTCCTCTTTCAGAAAAAGATGTTCTTATACCAAGTCCGACATTTGCCATGCCTTCTCCTTTAGGGATTATCCAAGCATAGCCTCCTGGCGCGTATTCTTTTCCAAAGTAGACCTCAGTCAAATCAGCATCGATATCAACGCCTCCCATAAAATATTCCATAGTTACTATCAAATCTTTAGGATCGTTTGAACCTAATCCAAGATTTTTTGCCATGTTTGATGATGGACCATCTGCTGCAACCAATACGTTTGCTTTGAGCCTAATAATCTTTCCCTCTTTTTTTGCTAGGACTTCCCTGCCGTCACTCTCTACTTTAATAGCATTGCAACAAGTCCATAATTCTGCCCCAGCCTTAGTGGCATTCATTACAAGCCATTTATCGAATCTGCTTCTATCGAGTATGTTTTGGCCGAAATTAAACTCATGAATTTTCTTTGACGGACCGATAACAGCTACTCTTGAACAAGTATTTGATATAACCCATTTAGGCAGGTTAAAGAGCTTCTCAGCCCTCTTTGCCCTTGGTAGGATATTTGGAAATTCTTCTACAGTTGGAACGAGCTCTCCACATTGCATAGGGTATCCTATCTCCCTTTTCCTATCTATGATAAGCACATTAACGCCTTGCTCAGCAGCTTTTCTTGCAACAGAAGAACCTGCAGGACCTGCACCAACGACTATAGCATCGTAATGCTTTTCGCTCAACTGTATTATCACTTTCGAGGCTATAAGAGGAAACCGCTGATCAGATAGGCGATTGTTAGTGTTACACCTGTCAACAAAGTGCAAATTATAGTTGATGCCATGCCTGGAATCAAAGCCACAGGCGAGTCGTAGTTTTTATCCAAGATTTTAGAAGCTTTAATGGCAAGTGGTAGCGTTACTAAGCCTATAAGGGTAGTGAACGGGGTAACTTGACTAATTACACCCAGTATAATCAAGGCATAGGCACTAATCATTAAGACTTTGAATCCTTTGGTTGCTTTATCTTTTCCCATTCTTACAATCAGATGGTATCTCCCCTTGGACTTGTCTGCATCATAATCTGGAAACTCGTTTATGTAAAGAACTCCCGCTGTCAATATTCCTAATACCGTTCCTACAAGAATAGGTTCTAGACTAATTGTTCTTGCCTGAACATAGTATACACCCATAGAAAGGAGAGGCCCGAAGTTTAAACCTACAAAGAGCTCGCCTAAGCCCCAACTTGCGAACTTCGTTGAATAGAAGTAGATGGATATGGCTGAGACTAGCAGTAGGGTCGCGATTATCCAGCCATAAGAAGTAAATTCGAATCTTATAAATGAGAAGTAAATACCTATGACTGCTCCTATAGCCAAGAGCCCAGATGCCAATTTTAAGGCGCTCTCAGGTTTGATCTCCTTATTTGGAAGTATTTTGCTACCTCCGCTAAAGGGCGTAGGAATAGTTATGACATCTATTCCACTCTTATAATCGAAATAATTGTTAAAAGTATTTGCACTGGCATGAAGACACAGCACACCTATAAAAGTCAAAACTGCGTCGAAAGGATTAAGGTAGCCTCTATCCCAAGCCATTGCTAAAGTTACTGGGGTGAATATTATTGCTAAAGACAGGAAGGGAGCTCTTATCATCTTCATCCAGACATTAAGCTTTGACAAACTTTATCAAAAAACTATTCTAGATGCCATTTATTAGCCTTTTTCCTATAGTCATGCTTCTAACTTATGATCAGTTTCAAGTCATAAGTTTTAGGAATAATCTTTCCAGAATCTCTCAGCCTTATGCATCCATTCTAAAAAGGTTTTAGGAGAATCAGGATAATCTTTGTATATTGAGAGGACAGATTTTATAATAGATGTCTCCTTTTGTATAGATTTAAGTTGCTTAAAGCCTTTCAAAAAAGCCTTAAGAGTTAAAAGTAAGCCTATGTTAAAATCTTCAAAGTCACCAAATTTGTATGTACCACCTTCATACACAGAAAGCAAGGGTTTAATCTCTTCGTAATTAAGTCTCTCAAAGAAAGAACCAAAAGCTGCAAACATGGCATGCCTTATGCCAAGCTTCTTCATGAAGTCTACGTTATAGCTCCATAAATGGTCTTGATCGAAGTCTTTCGACTTCGTTATAGTTTCAGCAGCGATATAGGCAGATATGATGGATGGGCGAATACCCTCGCCTATGAAGGGATTTACTTGTTTAGCCGCATCTCCAATTGCTATGAAGCCTGATGCTGTAGAGCAACTCAAAGGAGGGCTTATTGGTAACATGCCAAAACCACTAGCTAATATTTCTGATTCATTAAAAATTGGATTAGTTAATATATGTTTGTAGAGCCCCTCTTTAAGGTCATAATTTATTGTGGTCATTCTGGCACCAAGTCCTACATTAACTAAATCATCCAGTTTTGGAAAGATCCAATAGTACCCTTTAGGTACCACTTTTCTATCATAAAATACATCGCAATACTCTGTGTTAACTTTTGATTCTTTTAACTTCCTAATCTCTCTGTAGCATAATGCTAAATTGTTTCTCCCAATCGGCTTAGAAACCCACCAATCCTTGGGTAGATTTCTTCTTATTGCACAGTTAATACCACTAGCATCTATTGTGACTTTTGCAAAAAGCTCGACCTGAGAATTGTCGATTCTAGCTTTAATGCCTATAATTTTATCACCTTTCAATATTGGAGCGAAGGCTCTGCACTTATCTACAAATATGGAACCATTATCTATAGCCTTATGAAGAAAGTATTGCCCAAACCTTAGTCTGTCCAAAAGAAAGACCCTTGTCTTTAGCGTGATAGGTGCCATACCAGAAGCATGAAAACGTAGGGCGGAGGCTACATTCATTATAGCATCACTAGGAGGTTCAAAGCCTAATAGATCGAGTCCTCTACCGATCAAAGCATCGCCACAAACCTTATCCCCAACGTCTTCGGCTCTTTTCACATCAATAAGACAGACTTTAAAGCCTTTTTTTGCCAAAAGATAAGAAACAATACAGCCCGATATACCTGCTCCTACCACAACTACGTCGTACAATCTTTTGCGCCCTATTTGGAGGATTTAGTGGATGCTTTTTAATTTACGTTTAATGTATAAGCCTAGACAATGCCCATAAATTGCTATCTATGAGCAACACCACGCTTTTTATCTAGAATTTTTACTGTTACAGTCTTTTCAGCTATTGGCTTTGGAGTTTGGCTGAATCTATCCGGCGTGTGTATAAAACCCTTTCTTGCGTACTCACTAAATTCGACTTCATAACTCATAGAAAGAGCTATCGCTGGGCATACCTCTACGCACAAGTTGCACAAGCAACAACGCCCAGCATCATACTGAGGAATTAGTTTCTTTTCAAACTTGACCATTTCTAATGCCTTGTTAGGGCATATGTTCACACATGATCTACAGCTGATGCATCTATCTATATTGAGTACGACTCTGCCTCTATACCTCTCCGTTGGTGTCAGCCTTACAAATGGATGCTTGACAGTAAAGGTCCTCTTAAAGGCATGGTAGAAACCTAAGAAGAATGGTCTAATTATGTCTAAGATCAATCATCAAACACCTCCTACCAATGGAAGCCACCACTGTGCTGTTAAAAGCGTGATGATTATCTGCGTTATGGCAAGTGGTATTAAGACTGACCAGCCAGCATCAAGCAGTTGATCTATTCTTAGACGTGGATAGATACCCCTTCCCATTATTATGATTACTGTCAATATTGCCATCTTGAGAAGGAACCAGAAGATTCCTGATAGAATCGGAGATATATCGTTTAACAACGGTATAGCAGGTCCGCTCCATCCGCCTAGGAAGAGCACGGTTATAAGAGATGTGACAGCACAAAGGTCAAAGTACTCTGAGACCATTATAAGGGCGAACTGAGCACCAGTATACTCTGTTGGCCAACCGAATACTACTTCTTGTTCAGCGAAAGGTATGTCAAAAGGCCTTCTTGAAAGTTCAGCCATCATAGCAATTAAGATAACTATGAATCCTATGGGCTGAAAAATTATGAACCAAATTGATGACTGGGCTTCAACGATCTTAGCTAAGTCAAAAGTCCCGCTCATTATAACTATGCTAGCCAAGGACAGGGCTATAGGTACTTCGTAAGCCAAGAGTTGTAAAGCAGCTCTTATCGCACCTATAGTACAGTACTTGCTGTTAGAAGCCCAGCCAGCTGCAACCATTATGAACGGTCTAGCAGTGAAAATAGCCAAAATTACCAGTAAGCTTAGTGGTGTGTAGTATATCACCCAATAGCTACCATCTGGCTTTAGAGCATATGGTATGAAGGCTACACTTAAAGAAGCGACTAAAGCTGCTATTATTGGAGCGATGTTATAGAGAAATTTATTGGCATTATCTGGGACTATAATCTCTTTTTGAATCAGTTTAAGGAAATCAGCAATAGGTTGGAATAAGCCTGTTCTATTAATTGGTCCTACATGGAGAGGCCCTATTCTAAGCATTATTCTTGCAAGGAATTTACGTTCGAACCAGATTACTATCATTGCGAACAACAGTGGGAAGGCTAAGCCAGGAAAGATTAAGACCTTTAATATAAGCTCAATGAGCTGAGGAAAGCTCAATCCTAATATCATTTTTATCACCTATCTACATCCATGGGTATTAAGTCAAGGCTTATGTAAATTATAGGTATGTCACCAAGTGGCACATTCCTGCATAAATGGGGCAATGCAATGAGGTTTCGGAAAGATGGAGGAGTTATCTTTAATCTATATGGCTTCATGGTCCCGTCGCTTACAAGATAATAGCCAAACTCTCCTCTAGCTGCTTCAACTCTTGTATAAGCTTCACCTTGAGGCACTATTGGTTGAGTCCACTTCTTTATAGGCCCCTTTGGTATATCTTTTATCGCTTGCCTTAAAATTTGTATGCTTTGCTCCACTTCTTTGAACCTTACCTCTAATCTATCGTAAGAGTCGCCATTCTTTCCTGTTGGTATTGAGAAATCGAATTTATCATAAACTTCATATGGCTCGTCTTTTCTGACATCAGCCCTAACCCCAGAAGCTCGAAGGTTTGGTCCTACTATTCCTAGCTTTATGGCATCAGATGGTTTTAGTATGCCAACCTTTCTTGCCCTAATCTGGAATGTATGGTTCCATAACAGCATCTTATAGTAATCTTCAGTCCTTTTCTCCAAGTAATCAAGCCTCTTTAGAGCTTCCTCTTTAAACCCATCAGGCATATCAAAACGCACTCCTCCTATAGTTTGATACGTGTAAGTAATTCTTTGCCCGGTTAGCCTCTCAAGTAGATCCAATATTAACTCCCTATCGTTAATTGTCCACATTAACATAGTTTCAAGCCCTGTTGCAACTGAGAATAGACTCGCAGCATAAAGATGGCTTGCTATTCTATTCAACTCAGCAGCTATGACTCTAAGATATTTAGCCCTTTCAGGCACCTTTAATCCCATCACTTCTTCTATAGCTTCTAAGTATCCAAGCATCGTTCCTGCGCTGTCACAATAACTATTGACTCTCTCAATGACAGGTAAATTTTGAAGGTATGTTCTTTTTTCGGCTAACTTCTCTATTCCCCTATGAGTATAGCCTATATCTGGCTCTAGCTTTAAGACTACGTCACCATCCACATCAAGAAGAAACCTAAAGTGCGCAGATATAGGATGCTGAGGCCCTATGCTTAACTTCATTACTGACATAACCTTTCACTCCTTGATGTCTCTAGCACCTTAACCACCGCTTAGCTTCTTGATCTTCTCCTCTAACCTTTCTTGATGTGTTTCTGGAAGGACAAAGTCCTTGCGAAGTGGTGGTGGTCCGTCCCAGTCTTCAGGAAGAAGTAATAAGGATAGGTTCGGATGCCCTTCGAATTTTATCCCAAACATCTCCCATATTTCCCTCTCGTGATAAAGCCCTCCTTCCCACACATCAACAAGAGATTTAAGAGTGGGATTATCTCTTGGAATCTTTGTTCTTAAGCCAACCAAGACCTTTTTATCCATCGACCAAACGTAGTAAATCACTTCAAATTCCTTTGCATCGATATAATCAATGCCTGATACTGAAGCAATATGATCAAATCCAAGCTCATCTCTTAAGAATAATCCAATATCGTAAATTTTATTGCCCCTAACGGATATAGATACTCTATTTTTTCTCTGAACCTTAGCATCTATTACGTCCTCAGGGAATTTCGCTTTGACACTATCAACAACTAATTCTTCTGTGCTTTTGTCTGTCATTTCTTTTTCACACCTTCTTTAGCAATTTTTTCTTGTAGCATCCTTATCCCTTGAATCCAAGCTTCAGGCCTTGGAGGGCATCCTGGAACGTAAACATCGACAGGTATAATTTCATCCACGCCCTGGACGACACTGTAAGAGTCCCACCATAATCCACCTGAAATTGCACAATGTCCAATAGCTATAACATATTTCGGCTCCGGCATCTGTTCATAAACTATCTTAAGTCTCTTCGCCATCTTCTTTGTAACAAAGCCAGTTACGAAGATCAAATCACATTCTCTTAGGGTTGGGAAAGGAAGAGTACCGAAACGCTCTGTATCAAACCTTGCACACGCCCTTGCCATATCTTCTGGACCGCAACAACCAGTCTCCAGATGCACTGACCATAACGACCATGCCCTGCCCCAATTAAAAACCTTTCGAAGAAGTTTTATGCTCATAAGACTTTTTCCGACTTTTTCGAGCATTTTAACTCCTCCATAATCTTGCATTTTTTAAAGAAATCGCTGCAATCATCAATACTATTGCCAAAACTATTATCATTATGAGAGGAAGGCCTATTAAGCCAAATTGATTGGTTTTCAATTCAAATTCGGCAAGATATGGTGCAGAGACAAGCACTAAGATTGCAAAGGCTGCAAATACTCCATATATAAGAGCGTAAGGATAGTAATGTATAGTGACTCTTGTATGTGCCTTTCCGATTGGGACTTGTCCGCACTCGAAAGGCATGTTCTTCTCTCTACTTGGCTTTCTTACACCAAAAGTTAAGCCCGCCCCGTAAAGGGTGATAGGTGTCAAAACAGAAATCAAGAAATACAAAGTTAGAGCCAGCAAGTCAAAAGTGGCGCTCATAAATCATTCACGACTCCTTATAGAGGATTTTTTAGTCTTTTTTAAACTTTTTGATTTTAAAAAAACGAATAATTTAAATCTTAGAAAATTTAGGGGGTAATGGAGGTTTAATTAATGGCCGAAATATACGAGTTGTTTTTGATTGGTTTAACATTGCTCACGGCCTTCCTTGCAGTTAAGCTCGAGAGAATTATTCATTCTGTTGTAGCCTTTTTATTTATGAGTGTTCTTACAGCTCTTCTTTTCCTTGTGCTCAACGCTCCTTATGCAACTATCTTTCAGCTCCTTGTATATGCAGGAGCTGTGGTAGTTCTAATTTTGATTACATTACATACAATTAAGAGGTGGTAAAAATGTCTAAAGCTGAAAGACTTTTTGGTGTCCTTATTGTGATATTATTCATATTATTCCTTTCGCCTTTGATCCTCTCAATGGCATTTTATGCATCGCCCGTAATCCTACCGCCTTCGTCTACAGACATATTTGTATTATTTTGGGGTTATAGATGGTATGACATGATCTTTCTTGCCCTTGTTATCATTGCTGCAATTGCTGGTCTCTCTTCTTTATTTCGCGTCGAAAAGCCTGAGACTCATGTTGAGGAGACAGTAATTGAAGGTCACATTAAGGAGGAGATTGAAGAGGAGGAGTGAACATGAGTACTCCTGACTTCACATTATATGCTACAACTGCTATATTTCTTTACATAATAGGAATTTATGGGATTGCCGTGAGAAGGAACATGATAAGAACCATCATAGGTCTTGAAATTATAACAGCAGGTGTTAATCTAAACTTCCTAGCTTTCACAATATTAAATGAAGATTTACTACCTTTAGCTCAGTACTTCGTAGCGATATCAATAGTCATAGGAGCGGCCGTAGCCAGCCTTGCTTTGATGATAACCGTCCAAGCATACAGGCACTATGGCTCAGTCGATCTTAAGAAACTGAGCAGGTTAAGGTGGTAAATATGGCAGAATCATGGATAATTTTACAGCCCATAATCATACTTTTTGCAGGAGCTTTATTAACTCCATTAATAGAGTCTCTTGGTAGAGCCATAAAGTTTGAGAAGGTAAGAGATGCCTTCGCCATTATCATCTTTGGTTTGTCTTTATACAGCCTGTTGGGCATTTATGAGGAAGTTCAAAGGCAAGGGCAGCTAACTTACTTCTTAAGCCCGTATGAGCCACAGGTGGGGGGTGTATCTTTCTTTGTAGATCAGTTTAGCGTCTTCATGGCGCTCCTATTCTGTCTTTTGGGTCTATTCGTCTCAATATATTCAGTCAAATACATGGAAGATGACACAGGCTTGGATAAGTATTATTCTTTGCTTATGGTCCTCGTTGCAGGTCTGGTTGGGATTTCTTTTGCAGGAGATTTGTTCAATTTGTTCATCTTTTGGGAGGCCATGAGCCTTTCCTCCTACGCTTTAGTAGCATTCAGGAAGTACCGTTGGGAGCCGATAGAAGCCAGCTTTAAGTACCTTGTCATGAGTACCATTGGCTCTTTAACTGCTCTTTATGCCATGTCTATTCTTTATGGATTGACGGGAACTTTGAACATATCTCAACTTGCAGCCATCATTCCTACATTGAAGATTCCTTCACAGATACCATATCTTATCATCGTTGCCATAATAGCAGGCTTTGGTGTGACAGCATCGATAGTGCCATTTCACTTTTGGCTTCCGGATGCTCACCCAGCAGCTCCAAGTGGGATAAGCGCTATGTTATCAGGAGTAGTCATAAAGGCAGGGGTTTACGTTATTGCAAGAATCCTTTTCACAATATTTAATCCAGTTGCCTTTGATTTCGGCACAATATTGGTGATATTTGGTATCATAACGTTAAGTGTAGCCAACTTCATGGCTCTACTTCAAAGAGACATAAAACGCCTTCTTGCTTTCTCGAGTATAGTCAACATAGGATACATCATCTTCGGCTTTGGCATCGGTGCATACGCTCTGAATGTGTATGGCACAGCGGGCTACAGCATAGCCACACTAGCTGTAATGGGAGCAATATTTCACATTTTCAATCATGCAATAGGCAAGGGGCTTCTCTTCCTTGGCGCTGGTTGTTTCATACACGAAGCTGGGACTAGAGATCTAGTTGATCTAGAAGGTGCTGGGAAAAAGATGCCTTGGACAGGAACCTCTTTCTCATTAGGATTATTGACATTAGCAGGCGTCCCGCCTCTTAGTGGCTTCTGGAGCAAGCTATTCATAATACTCGCTGGTTTCACAGTACCTGGCAACACTTTCATGGTCGTAACTACAAGTCTAGTGGTGCTAAATGCCATCTTCGCGGCAGCTTATTATTTATGGCTTATGCAACGCCTTATGTTGAGAGCCCCAAAGCCAAAAGTTGAAAGAGCGCACGAAGTGCCAATCTTAATGGTATTGCCAGTAGTCATATTGGGCTTGATAACTGTCATATTAGGGTTGTGGCCCTTCGAGATAATGGGCTTTGCTGAAGTGGCCACTAGATCGTTGTTAGGGTTAATAGGAGGTTGATGTAGTTGGCAATAGCACCTACAGTAGGAATAGAAACGATACCTGCTTGGTTATCTTGGCTCTTTCCCATGATTGGGGCTTTCCTAACTCCATTGTTGGCTAAGATAAATCCGAAGGTGAGAGATTATGGAGCCGTTTTATTCTCTTTCCTAGCTGCTTTGATGACGATAACGCTGATACCATTGCTATTTAGCGTAGAAGCATTGCCTAAGTGGGAGGTGCTGCCTTGGATAGAATTAGAAGGATTTCCAGTATTATCAAAGATCGAGTTTGGCGTTCTGGTAGACCCGCTCAGCATAATAATGGCAAATGTTGTAGCAGTGATAAGCTTCCTGATAATGGTTTACTCCCTTGGTTATATGAAAGGGGAATCAGGTCTGACTAGATACTGGTTCTTTATGAACTTCTTCATAGGAAATATGCTCCTGCTTGTTATGTCGGAGAATCTCGTTCAAACTCTCTTTGGATGGGAAGGAGTAGGGCTTTGTAGTTATGCCTTGATAGGCTTCTGGTATAGGGATGCTAAGGAAGATTACCTTAAGACTTGGGTAGGCGAACCTCCAGAAGCTTATCCACCTTCACACTGTGGAATGAAGGCTTTCATAACTACTAGAATCGGAGACATAAGCCTTTTGATAGGCATTGTAATAATAGTAGCCTTTACCGGCACGCTAAGCTATATGGAATTGATTGAGAAGGTCGAGCACTTGCCTCATGAATTCATGTGGATTCTGGTTCCGGCTGCTATTCTGCTCTTTGGTGGTCCTATAGGCAAATCAGCCCAACTACCTCTCATGGAGTGGTTACCAGATGCCATGGCAGGCCCAGCCACTGTTAGCGCTTTAATACACGCAGCAACGATGGTCAAAGCAGGCGTATACCTAGTGGGTAGGTTATTCCCCATAATGTATGTAGCTTCAAAATTCTACCCAGAGATGGGTTCCTTCTTCTATGTTGTTGCATGGATAGGTGTTATAACAGCCTTTGTAGCCGGCACCCAGGCCATAACATCTAATGAAATAAAGAAGGTCCTTGCTTATTCAACAGTTAGTCAGCTTGGATACATGATGCTAGCCCTTGGGGTTGCTGGGACCACTGCCGAATTCTTCATAGGGTATACAGCAGGAGTGTTCCATCTCATGAGCCATGCTATATTCAAGGCGGCCCTATTCTTGACTGCAGGAGCTGTAATTCACGCTGTTGAATCAAGGTTTCTACATCATATGGGTGGGATAAGGAAAGAGATGCCGATAACATTTTGGAGCATGACTCTAACCGCCTTCTCTCTGATGGGTGTTCCTATACTATTCAGTGGCTTCTGGAGCAAAGACCTTGTATTAGAATCTACTCTATTGGCTGGTCAACCGATTTTGTTTGCACTAGCTGCCATAACAGCTGCCATAACTGCCTTTTATAGCGTCAGAATGCTATCTTTAACATTTTTAGGCAAGAAGAGCAAGCATATTCATGAACTTGAACACGAAGGACATCATGTTCATGAAGCCCCAAAGGTCATGTGGATACCGTATTCTATTTTAGCCGTTGCAACAGTACTCTTTGGCATAGGTGCCATCACTTTACTCCCATTAGGGGGCTTTGGAGGCTGGCTTGAGCATACATTCGAGAGTTACCTAAGCAGACTGCCAGGAATGGAGCATTCTTCAACTCTATTGGCAGTGGAATTGGCAACTGAAGGAGCATTGCCACAAGAGCTAGCAGTTATCATAACTATAGGAACATCTTTGACTGTCCTTGCCATAGGCGCCTTCATCGCCTATAAGCTGTATGTCCGAAGGTCCCCAGACCCGGCCAAACTAGTTGGATCTAAAGGAGTTTTAAAGTCCTTATGGAACTTTTTATTCAGAAGATGGTATGTCAATGCCTTCTTTTACAAGGTATTTGTATATCCAACCATATCCTTCAGTAACTGGGCTTTGAAGCATATAGAGACTGGTGGCATAGACAAGTTCAACTATGTATTGGCAAATGCTGTAAGAGGCTTCTCTAACCGTTTCAGAAGAACGCACACAGGACTCCTGAACTATAATGTCATAGGAATGATAGCTGGAATAATTTTGCTTTTGATACTGGTTTATATGGTTCTGGTGTGATAAAATGATAATAGAAGATAATAATTTCATTCTTTTTCAATCAATAATAGTACCGGCTGCGTTCTCTGTTTTAGCTTTAGTCCTTGGCAATCGCCTTAAGGAGAAAACTGGTTGGTTGTCATCTGTAATCTTGCTTTACTCAACTATTCTCATAGGATACATTCAATTGAGGTTATTCCTAGAGCCAAGTTTAGAAGCTATAGAGGCATCTTACTCATGGCTCCCTAACATTGGAAGTTTAAGCCTCGGTAGCTTTACTTTGAGGGCCGATGGTCTCAGCACACCTATAGCTCTTATCATAGCCATACTTTGCACTCTCATTTCAATATACTCTGTAAAATACATGGAACATGAGCATGCACTAGGTCAATACTTTGCATTATATCTTCTATATGCGTCTGGGATGATAGGAACTGTCCTTGTCACAAACCTTGCTGCCTTCTTTCTATTCTTCGAACTGATGTTGATACCATCATGGGCTTTGATAGGAGTTTGGGGTACAGGATTAAGAGAAAAGATAGCCTTCAAGTACTTCATGTTCACAGAGGCTGGGGCACTTTCTCTGCTTGCTGGTATAGTTGCCACTGGCTTCATAGCAAATACCTTTGAGATATTCGAAGTATCTCAGGGCATGGCAGGTGTAGAGTTAGGTGTTCAAATTGCCATAGTTGTAGCAATGCTATTAGGTCTGTTCGTGAAGATGGCCATATTCCCTCTTCATACATGGCTTCCAGATGCCCATGCTGAAGCTCCTACACCAATAAGTGCTCTCCTTTCACCTGCCATGATAGGAATAGGAGGATATGCCACCATTAGAATAGTCTACACAGGATTCCCAGCAGTTGTTAAAGCCTCAACGCCACAATTCATGCTAATACTGTCAGTTCTAGCTTTGGTGACCATGACCTACGGAGGATACATGGCCTTAGCTCAAGACGATATAAAGAGGCTCCTCGCATTTTCAAGCATAAGCCAGATGGGTTACATGCTATTTGGCATAGCTTCAGTTTCAACTATAGGCTTAGTTGGTGCTGTACTACTCTATGTCAGTCATGGTCTAGGAAAGGCGGTACTCTTCATGGTCTCAGGAGTTTTGATACATGAGTTTAAGACTAGGAGTATAAAAGAGCTGGGCGGCCTTGCAGCAAAGATGCCTTATACAGCTATAGCTACACTGATAGGCTTTCTTGGGTTGATGGGCTTCCCTTACATAATAGGCTTCTGGGCTGAGCTATACATATTTACAGGTTCCATGTATACAGCTCTTCAAGGCTTTAGTCATCTCCTAGAGCCGAATTCGATTCGAGTACTGATAACATCTTTAGCCATAGTTGCATCTGTACTGACTGCCAGCTATGGTTTATGGACTGTTAGAAGAGTCTTTTATGGCCAACCTACAGAGAAAACGATGCATGCAAAAGAAGGATCGATGATAATGATCATACCTATAATGATCCTTGCTGCTCTCGCTTTGATATTAGGCATATACCCAGGGTTAATGGCATCTAGCGCATCAACATACATTTCAGAACTTCTAGGAAGTATAGGTTGATTTAAGAACAATATTACTTTTTTAATTCATCATATTTGTAAAGGAAATATTATTTTAGCATAAAAGCCGGGGGCAGGATTTGAACCTGCATAAAGCGGGTCTCTACTTTACATCAAGTTGTCTGCAGCCCGCCGCCTAACCACTCGGCCACCCCGGCTCTGAGAATTTTTGTCCAATAAGATTTTGGCGCAAGATAAGCATCTATAAACTTTGTGTTAAGAGGTTTCTGTTAAGACTTCAAAAAAGCCAGTAAGTCCTATATCGAACTTCTTAGAGATGCTCCAGTTGAGGACATACATCACATTCGCTAGGAAGGACTAAAAGGTCTTTATGCAAAACGCAGAGCACATCATGGGTTCTGAAGGATTTACACATCTTACAAAAGTATGGCAGAACATCCACGGGGGAATACTTTCCGCTGGCTATTCTCCTTGCCACTTCTTTTGCCATGTCCTTCATCAAAGGCACACTTTCAAACTGGATGAGCTTTTTGTTCCCTCTTTTTGACGCCATGTAATGACTTATCGCAGCTTGAGTAGTCCCCAGACGCTTTGCCACGATCACTTGGGAGAGATGGTATTCGTTGATAAGAATCTTGGCCACATAAGAACGGAAGGCAGGTAACATATACTTGACCACGATTTCACATGGTGTTCGCAATCCCTATACCTACTTATGAATCAAGAAATGTGACTTACTTATATGTTTATTCCCATAGTTCATGCCTTTCTTAGACGTTACGCTAAATATATTTATGCCATTTTTTATAAATTTATTATTATCCTAGAAAATAGGTTCATCACAGGAAAGGTAATATTGTTGGCTATAAAACAAAGAAGAACCGAAAAGCATCCCCTTTCAGAAGTCATGGATAAGTTAAGGCATGCTTATCTTGATCTAGGCTTCAAAGAAGTCTACAATCCCATCTTCATTGAGGAAAAAGAGATTTACAAGCAGTGGGGAAACGAGGCTCCGACCATACTAGACAGATGCTTCTACCTTGCAACTCTCCCTAGACCTGATATAGGGATTAGCCAAGATAAACTCGACCTCCTTAAGAAGATCGGGTTCACCTTCGATCGGGAGAAAAAGATAGCATTACAGAAGATCTTTCACGACTATAAAAAGGGAATATTCGATGGAGAGGGTCTGATTCCTAGGCTTGCTGACGCTCTCTCAATAGACGGAGATAAAGCTTCGACTATATTAAGCGCCTTTCCTGAACTAAAGCAGAAAAGAGCCATTGCTACTAATCTTACTCTTAGAAGCCACATGACATCAGGATGGTTCTTAACTTTAAAAGAATTTCAAGATGGAGAACTTCCTATAAAGCTCTTTTCTATAGATGTCTGCTTTCGAAGGGAACAAGCTCTAGATGCAACTCATCTTAGGTGCTATCATTCAGCCTCAAGTGTTATAATGAATGAGGAACTGAGCTTAGAGGATGCAAAGAGCGTTGCTGAAGGGTTGCTAAAGCCTTTTGGAATCGAGGAGATAAAGTGTGTCAAAAAGAAAAGAAGTGCTAGTTACTATGAGAAGGATACAGAAACTGAAGTCTTTGTAAGAATAAAAAGCCAAAGAGATTGGGTCGAAGTTGCAGATTTCGGGATATATGATAACGCTGTTCTCGAAAAGTATGGAATAAAGCATCCAGTTTTAAACGTAGGTCTAGGAGTTGAGAGATTGACAATGGCTATTTATGGTTTCTCAGACATTCGCAAATTAATCTATCCTCAATTCTACGCTGAGTTGGAACTGTCTGATTCAGAGATCGCCTCTTCAATTACCATAGATAAGATTCCTAGAACTGAACAAGGCAAGAAAATACAGGCTGCTATCATTAAAGCTTGTGAGATTTATGGAGATGCTCCTAGCCCCTTCGAGTATACTGCGTATGATGGTAGAATTCTTGGAAGAAAAGTAACAGTAAAGCTAATTCAAAATGAGGAAGGAAAGAAACTTTTAGGGCGAGCAGCCTTCAACGAAATAGTAGTTTACAATGGAGATATCTTGGGGATTCCAAAAGAAGATAAGGAATTATCAAAAAGTGAATTGATAAAGGATGCAAGGGAACATGGAGTACCAACTGGGATAAGGTATGTAGATTCTTTAGCAGCATTCGTGGCCAATGGTATAGAAGAAGCCATAGAATCAGGGAATAGAGAGTTCTTTATGAAGAGGACCATGATCAGCACATCAGGAGAGCTTAACATAAAGGTGAGAGAAGATGCATTACGATTTATTACAAGCAGGAACAAAAGGATTGACTTAAGAGGGCCAGTTTTTATGATAATAAAGGCTCAGATAGAATGATTTCATGTATTAACTTATGAATGGCAAACCTCGTCAAAACCTATACTCATCTTCAGACCGTAAAGTGTAAATATGCTAAATTTCATAAAATCGTGCATGATGGAGTTGCCTTTGTGTGAAGGATGAAGAACCCTTAACTATTAGTATTCTTATGGAAAGGATGAAGGGTTATTATTCCAAAATAGAGGAGGCTATAAAGGCCGAGTTAAACCGTTATAAAGAATCAAATTTCTATGGCTCTTTACGATATGCCTTAGAAGGCGGGAAAAGGATCAGGCCGATAATTCTTCTACTCTCAGCAGAGAGCATAGGAAAAAGCGATACAAATGCCTTACCTGTAGCAGTAGCTATAGAGCTCCTTCACACAGAATCCATAATTCATGACGATATATTAGATAATGAAATTCTGAGACGTAATAGACCGGCTTTTCATATCAGGTATGGTCTAGGTGCGTCTCTCCTGACTGCAGACTTTGTATTTGGGATAATACTAGATATAGCTTCAAGATACGAGGACAAGAAAATTGCAAAGGAGCTATCATCAGTTGCCCTTCGCATGTGTGAAGGCGAATTTGGTGAATTAAAGATCGATCCAAAGATTTATCAACTAAGCTGGGATGAATACTTAAAACTGATCTCCCAAAAGACTGCTTCACTTTTTGAAATCTCTGCAAAGATAGGTGGAATGGTAGGCGGAGGCAATGAAGATGAGATTGAAGCTCTATCTAACTATGGTCATCTTCTTGGCACAGCTTATCAGATACAAGACGATATACAAGATTGGGGCAAAGAGGATAAAGTAGCAAATGCCTTAAAGATAGAGCAAAATGATAAACTATCTTATTTGAGAAAGATGTCTGAGCGTTATGCCATGGAAGCAAAGCAAAGATTAAAATCCTTAAAAGATACCAACGCAAAGAGGCATTTAATCGACCTTGCAGACTTTATGATTTCAAGACGATTCTAAAGATTTATGCCATTTTTGCCTCAGCCAATTCTTCACGCTTTACTTTTCTAACGTAAAAATCATCCTTTATCCTTCTCCCAGTCTTCTTTTCCCATTCTTCAATAGATGTACCAAAATCCTTCTGAATCTTATCTCTATACCATTCAGGGATGACGTTGAAGGCGCAAAAGGGTATTATCAAACCGTTTGGAACCAAATAATGAATCCCGCATCTTCTTACCCTTTCTATATCGTAATTGTATTTATCCATAAAGTGCATCATGCCTATGAATAGTGTCTTATGATGAAACTCTCCTAAAGCCTCGTAATTGTGCCTTATTAGAGCGTTGATTATTATCTTTGATAAATTCAATCCTTTAGGTTGCTTCTCCTTATCTATGAACTTGCCAAGCTTTGATAGAACTTTTACAGCCACCCAATACCTATTCTTGCCTCTTTCTATCTCATCAGCTTTTTCATCCAGATACTCGAACAATCCATCTACATCGACAAACCTAGTTATGGGGATTAACTTATCACCATCCTTGAAGAGATAAGTTGCTGCCCCACAGGCAAAGTGAACCGAGAGTTCATAATGGGCTCTACCTGTCAAAGCTTCTACGAATCTTGTTATAGGACCAGTGCAAGGTACTGGATAAAAGTCATCCTTACTAATCTCACCTTTGGTCTGATCCTCTATCCTTTGAATTACATCCGGAATGGTTATCCTATACTTATCACGTTCAGCTGTTGTGAGCCTACCAGTGAGAGATACAGGTTGAAAGTTCACACCCCTTATTACATCTATGTTCTTTGATGCAAAATCGACTATGCCACCTACCTCATGGTCGTTGATGCTTTTTATGACTGTTGGTACTAAGACTATACCAAGCCCTACACTTCTACAATTTGTCAATATGCTAGGAATCTCCCAATGGTTCTTAAAGTTCGTTTTTGGAGTTAAACCATCGAAGCTAAGGTAGACTGTATTAGTGCCAGCCTCTCTAACTCTTTTTGCTAAAGTAGGGTCTGTTGCAAGCCTTATGCCATCGGTGTTCAACTGGACATGATCTATGCCTTCTCCCTTTATCGCCTTTATTATTTCTATCAAATCCTCTCTGAGGCACGGTTCTCCCCCTGTCAGTTGAACAGCATTCCCAGGGACTGGTCTTTCATTTCTTAGATTTCTTGCCATTTCTCTTATCTGTTCTAAGCTTGGCTCATAAACATACCCTGCCTTCTCAGCATAAAAAAAGCAGTACCAGCATGACAGATCACACCGATTCGTAACAACGATATTTGCTAAAGTTGTATGAGTAAGATGATCCTTGCAAAGACCACAATCAGAAGGACAGTCTATGGTTTCTTTTTTTATGCTTGGATTCTCTACTCCTTTACCTTCAAGGTTGAATTTGCTAGCCCTCATATACATCTCATGAGAGCCCCAATATAGCTCCTCAATTTCACCGTGATCCATGCATTCCCTTTTGATCCAGACCTTTCCATCCCTTTCGAATATCTTCGCTGGGAGAACTTTATTACACTCGGGACAGATGCTTTGGGTCTCTCTTATAACGTTCATTCTCTCACTTGAGGATAGTGTAAAGCAACATAAGGTTTATTTGAGTTTTGCTGAAAAAGGTTCTGTCAAGTAAAATAATCTTGATCAGAGCCAAAGATGACCTTATACTCCTTTGAGAAACTTTCAGGAGAATCTGAAGCATGTATAGCATTCTCTGTTATGCTCGTTGCAAAGTCTCCACGTATTGTACCTTTTGGAGCATCTCGAGGATTTGTGGGCCCTATCATCTTCCTTACTGTTTCTTGAGCGTTTTTTCCTTCAATTAGAGCGGCTACAATTGGACCAGATGTAATAAAAGAGACTAGATCATCAAAGAAAGGCTTACTCACATGAACATCATAAAACCTCTTTGCGTCTTCTTCAGACAGTCTCATCATCTTTAACTTTGCAATTCTAAATCCTTTATCTTCAAACCTTGAGAGAATAATTCCTATAAGCCCCTTTTTTACTGCGTCTGGCTTGATAAGGATAAGTGTTCTATCCTTCATCATCCTTTCCCTTTCTTATAAAAGGTAGTCCACTTAAGCTTACGAGGGTCTCTTCTCAGTTTTAACGAATTCTTTCTACACTTTGATGAGCAGTACCAGTATATCGAACCGTCGTTCCTCACAAGCATCAAGCCATAACCTAAGGCTACATCCTTACCACAAAAACTGCACTTTTTCTGAGCAAACATGAACTAACGCCTATTTTATCTTTTTAGCTTCTCTTTCTGTCTCCCTAAGCATCAATATATCGCCCAATCTAACTGGGCCTTTGACGTTCCTAGTCAATATCCTGCCTTTGTCTTTTCCCTCCATTATCCTCACTCTGACTTGTGTGATTTCTCCCGCTACTCCAGTCCTTCCTACTATCTGCAAGACTTCTGCTGGTGTGAACTGTTCTTCACTCGATTGACTCATAGAGAGCACCCTTAACATTCATGCAAAAACTGGGAGGATATAAGCATTAATATTAATACTCTGTTACATATTTATAGCATAATTATTTAACTTTATCAAGTAATAAACTAAGAGTGGACTAGAGCCAATTATCAAAAAGCTTATATATTCAAGTAGCGCTATTATAAATACCTTTTGGTGCATACTTTGGTTTCTGAAAAAAAACTCTCAGATCTTTATAAACAGAGATCAATGGACAAATGCCCTAAGTGTGGAAAAGGACCCATGATTGTGGACTCTACAAGCGGTGAGCTATTCTGTAGCAACTGTGGCTTTGTAGTTAAGGAAAAGATAGAAGAGGTTGGTCCAGAGTGGCGTGCCTTCTCTAAAGAGGAAAAGGAGGACAGAAGTCGCACAGGAATACCGTCATCCCTTGCTATGCATGATATGGGCCTAGCAACAGTCATCGGTAGCAAGGATATAGATGCTTCAGGAAAGTCCCTCCCAGCCTTCATGAGGGCTACAATAGAACGCCTTCGCACTTGGGATAGCAGAAGTCAGGTTCATGAACCCGCGGACAGGAACTTAAGACAGGCTTTTAGTGAATTAGATAGACTTGCCGATAAGCTCAATGTAAGTGATGCTGTCATAGAGAGGGCTGCCTATATCTATCGCAAGGCATTAGAAAGAGGGTTAGTGAGAGGAAGATCCATATCAGCGTTAATAGCTGCAGCTTTATATGCAGCGTGCCGAGACATAGAAATCCCTAGGACCCTTAAAGACTTAAGCGCTGTAAGCAACATTAGAAAAAAGGACATAGCGAGATGCTATCGCCTGCTTCTTAGAGAGATGGATTTGAAGATGCCTGTAGTGGATCCAGTGAAATGTGTCTCCAGGATCACTAGCAAGGCGAAACTCTCAGAAAAGACGAAAAGAAGAGCCTTAGAGATACTAAAGAGGGCTGAGGAAATGAAAACATCGGCAGGCAAGGACCCTATGGGTTTAGCTGCAGCAGCGCTATATGTTGCATGTGTGTTGGAAGGAGAGAACAAGACTCAGAAAGACATAGCCGAAGCAGCAGGAGTAACAGAAGTCACTATCCGTAATCGCTACAAAGGATTAAAGTCAGCGTTAAAGCTCTAATAACAAACAAATTCTTATCAACTCCATAATTAATAATATGTTGAGGAGCATTGCCTAGAGAAAAGAACTATAATTTCCTTGAACATATGGTAGATGCCTACATAGAGGCTCGTGGCAAGAATTTGGAAGAGGCTTTTGAGAGCGCTGGTATGGCTTTGGTAGATACGATGGTCCATATAGAAAAAATTGATGAAAAGATCGAGGATTATATAAAAGTGAATGGCTGGGATTTGAAGAGTCTTTTGTACAACTGGTTAGAGGATTTGCTCATAAAAGTTACATCTGAAGGAAGGGTTTATTCATCTTTCAATGTGAAGATAAGTAAGAAGAATGGCAATTATGAGTTAGAAGCCATAGGAAGAGGTGAGGACCTAGACATCAGTAAGCATGAGCCCAAGACTGAAGTTAAAGCAGTAACTTATCATATGATGGAGATAAAGAAGAGTAAAAAAGGAGTTACTCTTCGTTTCCTTTTGGACCTATAATCCTTAAATAGAAACTTTTCATCTATTTTACTATGAGTGACCCAGAACTTAATAAGATTCTAGAAGAAAAAGCTAAATCCATCATGGAAAAAGCACAGAAGACGGAGACAGAAATGGAGACAAAAGAACCTTTGAACCTTTCACCAGATAACTTTGAAAAGACGATAAACTCTAGCAAACCTGTAATAGTAGACTTTTGGGCTGAATGGTGCGCACCATGCAGGTATATGCTACCTGTGTTTGAGAAGTTAGCAAAGAAATATGGCGATAAGATGATCTTCGGTAGGTTGAACGTTGATGAGAATGGTGACATAGCCAACAAGTATCAAGTATTCTCCATACCCACTTTCATGATATTTATGAAGGGCAAACCTGTAGATATGGTGATAGGCGCAGTCGGAGAGAAGAATCTCGAGAAGACCATAACCAAGTATTTAGAGTAATCAAAGATAGACTCAGAAGGATAATAAGCAAAGAACCTCAATCAAGAGCTTTCTAATCTTAAATAATACTTGTTCCTAGTCTTAATTATGAGCGAAGATCCAGAGAAGTTATTAGAGGCATTAGAAAAGAGCAGGCACAGACCTTTAGAACTTAAACCAGAAAACTTTGATCAAATAATAAACTCAGAAAAGCCTGTAATAGTAAACTTTTGGGCAGTTACATGCCCAGCTTGCTTGATAATACCATCGAGCTTTGATAGATTGGCAGCAGAGTATGGTGATAAAATAATCTTTGCAAAGTTTAATGTATTTGAAAATTATGAATATAAGAAGATTGCGAACAGATACTATATTTTCTCTTTGCCTACTTATGCAGTCTTCAAAAAAGGTGAGCTTTTGGAGAGATTCTTAAGCCCTTCAGTAGAAGAACTCGAAAAAATTGTAATCAAATACGCAAAGGACTGACCATTGTGAAAGTAATTTGTAGACTCCATCTTATGACAGTTTGAACTCATACGAAGAACATCTTTAATCGTTATTAATGGATTGCAATTGTTATAGGATTTGAGCATAATCCTTAAATTATCTCTAAAATAGATAACTAATAGGGTATGTGAAAATGTCGACAGTTCCTAAAACATCTGAGGGGCTTATGCTAGAAATTATAAACAAGGGCAAGTGTGTATTCTGCGGCGGTTGCATAGGAGGATGCCCCAATAGAGTTCTAGGTTTCGAAGGTGAGACGCCAAAGATCGTAGGTTTATGCCAGAAGTGTGAGACATGTTGGCACACCTGTCCAAGGACCTTCTATGATTACAAGCAGATGGATAAAGAAGTCTTCAAAAGAGTCAGGAATGATGATGAACTAATAGGTGTTAACATAGGAGTTTATGCTGCGAGGTCAAAGACCAAAGATGTGTTGGAAATTGCCCAGGATGGCGGAGTAGTGACAACCTTGTTGATATACGCCATGGACAAGGGAATTATTGATAGCGCAGTAGTATCCGAGGTTCAAGGAGGTGTATGGAAAGGCTGGCCCAGCGTAGTTTCGGCATCTAAGGAACTGGTAAAGTCTGCCGGTACAAAATATACAATGAGCCCGGTTCACATTGGATTACAAGATGCAGTGGACAATCAGAGAAAAAGCAAAGTTGGCATAGTAGCAGTTCCTTGTGAAGTTCAAGCTGCTAGAAAGATGCAATATACTCAGAAAGCAGCCTATAGGCTTGGGATAAAGACGAGGTTAATCATAGGGCTTTTCTGCATGGAAAGCTTTGGATATAATGATCTGATCAATTTCTTGACATCAAAGGGTGTAGAGCCCAAGAGCGTTACAAAATTCTCCATAAGCAAAGGCAGGTTCATAGCTCGCGTAGAGGGCAAAGAAGCATTAAACATACCTTTAGAGGAGATCAAACCTTATGCAAGAAGCGCCTGTAACTACTGTACAGACTTTACTGCTGAGCATGCAGACATATCCGTAGGATCTGTAGGCTCTCCCGAAGGTTGGTCCACAGTAATAGTTAGATCAAAAAGGGGTGAGCAAGTATTCAAAGGTGCTTGTGACGAAGGTTACATAGAATTCATGCCTATAGAACAGGTCAAGCCAGGCTTAAAGTCTGTGATTAGCCTCTCTGAAAGAAAAAAGGAGAGAGCAAAGAGTTACTCGGGTGCTTAACAAAGATAACCCTCTCACAAATTTTTTGAGGAGTTCATTCTCTCGAAATTTAACGTAGTTATATACATTCGTTACACATATATACTATAGTTACTATTCTGAGATAGGTGGAAAGGATGTTCAAGTTCAATGCGCCACAAAAAGTTTTTCGGATAGGAAAGATGAAAGTTGGAGGACAGCCGGGAGAGAACCCAAAAGTTATGATAGGAACTATCTTCTATGAGAGGCACAAAATAGTAGAAGACCCGGTGGAAGGAATCTTCGATGAGAAGGCAGCAGAGGCTTTGATAAACAAGCAAGATAGCCTATGTGAAAACTGTGGACTATCATCCATGTATGATGTTGTAGGAATATCTGCTGAAGCCTTCCCAAAGTACTTGGACTTTGTAGCAGATAAATCGGAGAATCCCATACTACTTGATGCATGGACTCTAGATGTGAGACTTGCAGGTCTTCAACATGTAAAAGAAGTTGGACTTTCCAATCGAATAGTGCACAACAGCATAATGCCCCCAGAACCTGCAGCCCAAGAAGTAGCTGCCATAAAAGATGCTGGCATAAAGGCATCGATACTTCTAGCCTTCAACGTTGAGGATAAGAGCCCAGCAGGAGCCATATCAGTGCTTAAGGGCACAGCAACCACAAAGGGTCTAATAGATGTAGCAAAAGATGCTGGTATTGAAGGCATGATGGTAGATCTGTCCTTTGCCAATGCTATACCAGGCATAGGGTTAAGTTGTAAAGCCATCTATGGTGTTAAAGACCAATTAGGATTGGCAGCGGGAGGAGCACCATCGAATGCTACAACTGTCTGGAAGCCCTTTGTAAAAGATAAGTGGGGCATAGACATATACAAGGCTGTTGAAGCGACTTGTCAAGCCATACCCATTGCCTTCGGTGCAGATTGGTTGATGTATGGTGTAATAGAGGCAGCTCCTTGGGTGATTCCTGCAGTCGCATCTGTGGACGCAATGGCATTAGCTGTAGCCAACTTTGAGTTTAAGATGCCATTGCCAGAAGCGCCTTGCGCTTTGAGCAAGCTATTTCCAGAGTACATAGACAGACTGAAGGGAATGCTACCACCTAAAGTCGAAAAACCATAAGAGTAACACTAAAGTCAAATTCCGTACACCCTTTTTTTTGACCCTATAGTCTTTTTGACTAATCAAAATAATCAAAATAATTAAAATGGACCGGGCGGGATTCGAACCCGCGATCTCCCGCTCTTCCGCCAAGTTGCGAAGCGGGCATCACTACCAGACTAGACTACCGGCCCAAATCTCATCCAATAGGATTTGATTTAAGCCTTGTTAAATGTGGCTTTCTCGGCGCACAACGATTTGATCCTCATCCCAAGAAGGTCAGTTCGCCCGTCGAAGCACGCTGTGCACCATTAAGACCAAGTTATATAGACAAAGCTTCTATTAATTTTTTCAGAAACTTTTTACGAAGCCTTTTTTGTTAGTATATTCGTGGCCGCCGTGGTGTAGTGGTAGACACAGGGGCCTGTGGATCAAAGCAAAGAGCCTCTAGCCCGGGTTCGATTTGTAGATACGAAAATCCCGGCGGCGGCCTTTATGATGACCTCTAAGTCTGAATACTAGTAAATAAAAATCATAGTGGGTTAAAAATTCTAAGAGAATTTTTAAGGGTTCAAACAGCCATTCTTCTCAGGTGATGATCCTTGAACTTGTTGATGTGAGCTACAGCTTCGCCAATTCTGACGAAATGCTTGCCACAATCACAGTCATACTCGAAACTACTCTGCTGTGTTGAATCCTCTACTTTTTTGCTCATTATTTACACCTCGACTTTGATGCAAGACCTTTCATGTTGGCAATATATTAGCTTTTTGGAATTATCTCGAGTTTCCACTAGAAAGAATCGATTGCAACCTAATTTTTCATTAGACTTTGTAAATGGTGCCGAGGGCAGTCCTAGTCTGCATATTTGGGGTCAGGTGAAGGAAAAGCTTATAAAAAATTATCTTTAATTCTTGTAGAGGAATTCAAATGGATTTTACAACGCTTCTAATACAGATAGTCGTGGCTGCTGTAATACTTGCACCAGTGCTGTGGATCGTTGGAAAATGGTTCGTTGGTAAAGAAAAGGCAAAATTCACTGACGCCGTCTGGATAGGAGTTCTGGGAGTAATAATTGGCGCACTCACCAGCTTTTTGCTTCCTGGCCTGCTTGGATCACTTCTCGGAACAATTATTATGATAGTAGTTTGGCTGGCACTAATCAAACATTTCTTCGACTGCGGTTGGATTAAGGCCTTAGTTATAGCTATCATCGCAGGGATAATCTACTGGATAATATCACTGATATTATCATTCATATTAGTGGCGCTCGGCTTTCCACCGCTACCGTCTTTGTGGTAACACGCTAATAACCATCCATCTTCTTTTTTCGTAGAATTACACTAGAAATTTCTCCAGATTTGCCACTCTGTAACTTGTCCTTTATTAATAGATGCAAAGCAGGTAATATTGGCAAAAGTTAGAAACATCCCCATCTGGAAGAATCATCATGTCTAGTATGCTCTGGTGAGTGAATTGCCAAATGGAAAATTACATAGAAGAACTTTATGCCGAGGGCAGGACTTGAACCTGCGACAGTCCGGTCTTCAGCTTCACCCTCAAATAAACGAGTCGGATGCTCTCCCAGGCTGAGCTACCTCGGCACAGTTTTAAAGCCGCTTATTTGCTTATTAAAATTTTTCCCATAGAATTAAAAAGAAATATTATAGAAGATGTGTAATTTTATTGATGCTTATTTGATTTTAAGAAGATGCAAGGAAAAAGACTTGGACAAGGTATTGCAGATTGAGAGGATTTGCTTCAGGCATCCATACGATTACTTCACTTTTCTTTACTTCCTAATGAGAAAGACTGATGGTTTTTACGTTGCTGAGGAAAATGGGCGAATTATAGGTTATGTAATTTTGTCTGTGGGAAATGGTAAAGGCAACATAGTATCTATAGCTGTTCTTCCCGAGTTCAGAAGAAAGGGCATTGGTAGCAGGCTGATGGAAGAAAGCTTAAATTTTCTCTCAAAAAAAGGTCGATTACGTAGAGCTTCAAGTGAGAGTAAGCAATAAAGAAGCTATAGGCCTCTACAGGAGATTAGGATTTGAAGAAGTAGGTTTTATTCCTAACTATTATCTAGATGGTGAAGATGCATTAATCATGTCCAAAGATATAAAAATCAAAGGTAAGTAGTGAATAAGTGAGGATACCTTTTGTAAATAAGCTTGTTCAATTCTGTCCTAAGCTTCATGTCTATCTCATTCTGATTTGATATTAGTTCCATAGGCTTCGCAGGGTAGATTACAGGTCCTTGAACCATAAACTCACTCCTTATTCTACCAATTGGCAGTGGCTTTTCTCTCATAATTTTACTCATTATTCTATCCATATTTTTGTTATTGCTAAGGGATTCCATAACTTCATCCACTATCTTCTTAGAAAGAGGTCTGAAGCCGAATTGGCATGGTCTTATGCTTTTTAACGCCTCTTTATCTTCTATCTCCTCTTTAAAACCGAAACCGATCAAATCATAGGGATTGATCTGTTCCTCTTTTATGAACCAAATATCCTTTTCATGCGTAACTATGGTATCATAGTATCCTCTTTGGTCCTTCTTGATGAAGACATGCCAACCTCTCGGCTTTTTGTTGTAAAGGCTGAATATTTCTCTTTTGACATCTGAGGATGGCATCATTGAGATTTCCTCCTAAACGTTCTTTTTATCCTTTAAAAACTTTGACTTAATCTTTGCAGAGCTTTGAGGCGCTTAACAATGTTAGGATGAGTCGAAAATAACTCCAGTATCTTATCTGCTGTCGTAACTTTTTTTGAGAGTATTCTTTCAACCAATTGTCTATCTGTCGAGTATCCAGAAAGCCTTGTCATTTCATGATAATCTCTGTCAGCCCTTTCTGGGTCTGTTATGAACAAGGAGCGAAAGCTACTAAATTCGCTTGTCTGCTTATGTGAGTAAAATTTCATTTTTGCGCTATAATCAACGATCTTAGCTAGAGCCTCAGATAATTTCCTAGAACCATCCTCCACTATCCCAACGCTATGCCTATCTGCATAATATTCCCTCAATCTGCTCAACCCTAGTACAAAGAGGGATAGTACCCAATATATGACCATGCTTGCAAGCCCTATTAGAATAGCTAAGCCACCATTATCCCTACCTCTATAACCACCGAACCAAGCAGACATCATGAAGGAGTATCCGATAAAGTAGAATATGGCTGGGAGGACCGAGGCAAACATCATTATTTGGACATCTCTATGCTTGAGATGTCCCAACTCATGTCCTATCACAGCTTCTACTTCCTCATCCTCGAGGGTATCCAGTAATTTTTCAGTCACAGCCAGTCTTCTACCAGCTATAGGAGAGCCATAAGCAAACGCATTTGGAATAGGAATCTTAGCTATCATTACCTTTGGCATCTTTATTTTGGCTTTTTTGCTTAGATTCTCGACCATGTCGTAAAGTTTTAGATTATCTTTCCTTGATATTTCTTTGACTTTATACATAGAATCGATCATGTAAGGAGCGATAAGCCACTGTATGAGGTTAAAAATTACCACAAATGATACTAGCAATATGATGTTCAATGGTCCTATCAAACTGAGAATTACTGCAAAGAATAGAGTAGAGAGGCCTATTAATAAGGCTAGGGTACCTATCATGGATAAGCGAAGTTTAACAAGACTCATTTTGCTGACCTCTTTTTTTCCAATTTATTATTTGCTTCTTTTCCGATTATAAGTTTTTCCTCGAGTGTAAGATTAATGCAAAGAATTTGATAATTTATTCTTCCTTTTTAGTGCCATCCAAACTATTGTCAACATCACAGGAATTTCTATAAGTGGGCCTACAACAGTTGAGACTGCCACCATTGGCATGGATGCAAAAGCCGTCAATGCTATAGCAATTGCCAGTTCAAAATTTCTGCCAGTGCAGTGAAAACCCATAGTAACAGCATCTTCATAGTTGTACCCCATGCGTCTCGTTGTGTAGTATACTAGGTTGAAGAGCAAGAAGAAGAACAAAACTATTGGTACAGCCATTTGCCAAATCAAGTTAGGATTATCTACTATTACACCACCTCTAAGGGAGAACATGACCACCATTGTGAAGAGAAGAGCAAGTAACTGCATTGCATTGTAATAAGGAATCAACTTATTGTTCAACCAATCCTCAGATTTTCTCTTTATCACCTCTCTGCGAGTAATCACTCCAAAGAGTAATGGCAAACCAAGGTATAAGAGAACGCTTTCACCAATCGAGACAATATCTATCGCTATGTAAGTCCCTACAAGCAAAGCTATGTAAAAAGGCGTAGTTAAAACTTGAATGATAGAGTTCCAAGCCATTAGAACTATTCCAAGAGGCCCGTTACCCTTAGCAAGATCGGTCCATACCAGAACCATAGCAATACAAGGGGCAACACCAAGTAAAATTAACCCTGTCCATAGATACCTCGCAGTCTCGAGAGTTACAAGACCAAGAAAAGGGAGGATCGTCTCGAAGAATACGAACCCAAGGGCATATAACAAAAAAGGATTTACTGCATAGTTGAAGAAGACGATTATTCCGACTTGCTTTTTGCTTTTCAAAGCCTCCTTTAACTCTTCTATTTCAATCTTGGTCATCGCAGGGTAGATCATCAAGAACAATCCTATTGGTATTCCAATTGCAAGGTGGTTACTCAGTTCAGGCAAGTATTTACCAAGCAACAAACCTATGATGATGCAAAGAGCTATCCAGACTGCGAGTAACTTTTCAATCCATCCAAGTCCCCCAACTTTAACGGGCCTCCTACACATATACGCACTAGCACCTCGATTATTCTTCGAATAAGATTTTCAATTCTTTTGCATTTAATGCAAAACTTCTTGCTATCAACCCAGCCTCAATCCAAACAGCGTTAACGATAGCAGTGGGAACAAGGCATGTTGGAGTTAAGTTGTTCTTCCCAGCCAATATAAAGACCGGATTATCTCCAAAAGGCATGTATGAGTCTTTGATGCTGATCTCCTTTAAGTTTCCAGCAAGGCTTTTTACATTTTCACAATCACTTTCTATAAGAATATCGACTTTTCCTGAAGGATTCATATCGGTCGTTACAACAGCCTTCTTACTGCAAATTTGATCTATCGAGACCCTTGTAACCAATCTTTGATCGCCCAATTTTTATATAGTTAAATTTTTACAGAAATATATTTAAATTTATTTATCTGAATCTAAGGGTGGTGCAATAAATATGAAGATGTTTGGAACTGTGAAGGTCCTTGGACCTGGATGTCCTCGATGCCAAGAGACAAAGAGGCGAGTTATGAACGCTTTATCCGAGCTTCAGCTCATTGCTGAAGTGCAGGAGGTTAAGGACCCTAAAGAAATTGCAAGGCATGGTGTCCTTTTCACTCCAGCAGTCATCATCAATAATGAGATTGTATCACAAGGAAAGATACCTGAGTATGAGGAAGTGAAGAAGTGGTTTCTAGAGCGAGCACCTAAATAGGACGGATGTGTGCAATGCAGGAGCGCATAAGACGACTGCGAATCGCCCTGATGCTCACCTTCGTAGCTTTGGTTATAGCAAGTCTCATTTACTCACGTATCATGGCCTACTCACTAGCCCCTACCATTCAGCCAGCACATCTTCAAGGCCTTCCACTGTGGATGATTCCACTTGCTTACATCTGGGACTATCTGAGCCATGGATGGATATGCCTTCTCTTCGCTTTTGTCGCTGCAGGCTTGGTCTACGAATTCATGCCGAAGTCTTTTATTGCAAAACATATGGGTAGCGGGAAGGTTCAAGGATATGCTTTAGCTGCAGGGTTCGCCCCTTTTTTTACCGTCTGCTCATGCACTATGGTCCCTTTATTCGCTGGAATTCTTTATACTGGCGCAGGTATAGGTCCTGCCATCTCTTTTCTTCTAATGGCTCCAGCCGCCAATGTACTCACTATTTTGCTTACGGGTGAAATTCTCTCTTGGGAGATTGCAGGTATCCGAATAATTGCTTCTCTCGTTACTGCTGTTGCCGCAGGATTTATCATATCTAAGACACCTTGGGGGAAGAGAATTGAGGTTGAGCATCGGCTAAACTCTGGAACTACAACTACTAACCTAGGAATTGTTAAACCGCCTCTTGACGAAAGACTGACAAGCGCACTAAAATTCGGCGGATTCTTGGGCAAGCAGATACTCCCATTCTTCTTCTTGGGGCTTGTAGTTGTGAGTTATTTGGAAGCCTTTCTTCCTGAAGAGATAGTTGCTACGTATTTAACAGGCGTAGGTGGAGTTCTTCTCGCATCGGTAATTGGAGGACCTCTATATACTCCAACATTGGTTGAGATAGTATTGGGTAGAGGGCTAATGAATTTAGGAATGTCTAGTGCGGCTTTGCTGTCTTGGCTTATGGGTCAGCCTTATGATATCCCGAATATGATTGCAACCTCAAGGGTCGTAAAGTGGAAAGTTGTTTTGAACTACGCCCTTATAGCATGGTTCTTTAGTGTATTATTTGGGCTAGCCTATGGACTGGTATCTGGCTCATTATGAGGTATGAAGAGGTTTGCCTGAGACAGATAGAAAAATCTTGAAGGTGAAGCCCCCTCCCGAATACCCTCCTGAAGATGGCAGTTACCTTAGAGGGAACGATCTTTCTCCAGCTGCCGTCTGCGTATTGCTCCATACTTTCTATGATAAGATTCCACCGTATCTTAAAGAGTTGGTGAAGACAAGCATAGAATCTGGCGCTGCTCTAGCAGGATACCTTCAGACCGAGAATGTAGGAATTGAGAAGATCATATGCAATATTGTAGCGAATCCGAACATTCGCTACCTAATTGTCTGCGGAGTAGAGTCTTCTGGGCATCAACCTGGACAGACTCTACAGGCTCTAGTTGATAATGGTGTTGACGAAAAACGCATGATCATAGGGGCTGAAGCGCCTACACCATACCTATATAATATACCTCTAGAGGCTATAAAGCGCTTTAGGAAGCAGATAACTCTGGTAAATCTTGCCTTGCTTGAAGACGTCACATTGGCAAGAAGACCAGAAGTGATAAAAGAGGCTGTGAGGTGTTGTTATCAGGAAGAGCCAACACAATTCATGCGTTGGACTCTTTATGATCTAGGTGCGTTTCCTGAAGAAGCCTTATGTTTTAAGATCACATGGCGAATCGAGAAGCCCTGGGCTGTTCTGTCACAGAAAGAGGCTGAAATCATCAAGAAGTTGGATAAAGAGATTGAACGGACTCGCCAGAAAAAGGAAAAAAGGAAGGAGGATGAGGAATTACTCAAACTACTTAAACCCCAAAACAGTAGCAAATAAGTAAAGTAGAGACGAACGCAACTCTTCGATTTAAAACATATTTAAATATGTTCATAACTTCTATATGGCATGAGTAGTACTGACGCAAGACTGCAACGCTTAGTATCATCTGAAATATGTAAAGGGGAGAATGTGGAAAAGTATGCATTAGAATTAAAGCGTCTTGCTGAGAGTGTATTTGATGAAAAAATCTTAAGGTCAATGGAAAGACTCTTCAAAACTCTTGGAGATTCAACGCGATTAAGAATGATCAAGATGCTAGCCTTAAGGAAGATGTGCGTCTGTGAGATAATGGTTGCATTGAGCATGACCCAGCCAAATGCTTCTCATCATCTTGAAATGCTAGAGAGAGCTGGTATTGTTAAGAAAAAGAAGGAAGGGAAGTGGGTATTTTACAGTCTTGCAAAGCCAGAGATAGTTGATGTTTTGAATAATTTATCGATCCATCAGACTATGTAAATGGCTGGTCTATAGGGTTGGGCTAAACTCGCTCTACTCATAGGGTCGAATTTTTTATCATCATCTTCGCTGTAAACCTCAACCTTAGCGCCTAATTCTTTTTCTAAAAATCCAGCAGAGTTTCTTAGAATACTTAATTCATCTAAAACCTTGACCTTTAACCTTCTTTGCCTTATATCAGGAGGCATCTTTCGAGCTTCATCATAAATCTTCTGAACAAATTTGTATAGCTCTTTACTCACCTTTCTCATTCTTGAATCTTCCATCAATTTTTTCATCAATCCGCCAATTTCTATTGCACCAACCTCAAGAATTTCAAGGGCTTTTAAGTATGCATCCCACTTCCAACCAGAGGATGTATAATAGCAAATTCTACTTGGCTTGATCTTAGTTACTTTAATTATATTTGCAGTATCATCTAGAGTCTTCATAATCATCTCTTCTATCTCCTCAGCCCTCTCATCAACCTTACTCCTATTATAAACTGGCCAATCAGCAATGGAAACCAAGCCTTCTTTGCCCATCTTCTCCCAGATTTCTTCACATATATAGGGAGCAAAAGGTGCTAATAATCTCACTTTTGTTTCGATTAAAGTCTTAAGCACTTTGGCGATTGCTTTCTTCCTTTTCTCTGATGAGCCTTCTATAGGACTACGTTTTAGATACCACTGTAAATCTTGATCAAGCTCGTAAAGGGAATAATTAATAGCCTCTCTTATTCTGAGTCTATCCATGGCTTCAGTCACAGACTTTATGATCTTTTGAAGCCTGCTCATCAGCCATCTATCTTCACTTGATAGTTCAACATCCTCATTTTCACCCTTGATATTTATCACACTCATGGCAAACTCATAGAAGCGCTCAAGCTTAACATTAAGGCTCTTTGCCAAAGATGGGCTAAAGTCTGCATCCTGCAATAGTTCTGCTGTTGAGAGAATCGCTAGCCTCAAAGGATCAGCCCCAAACTTTCTAATGGCTTCACGCAATGGTATTATATTGCCAAGGGATTTTGACATCTTCTTACCTTCCATTAGCACGCTACCATTGACAACTATCTGCCTTGGCCACAATTCTTTTGGAAAGATGGCTACATGGTTGAATATGAAAAAGGTTAAGTGATTTGGGACTAAGTCTCTACCAGAATGCCTACTATCTAAAGGATAGAAGTATTTGAACTCATCCCTCATCTTCTTTAGCAACTCTTCTTTGATCTTGGTTACCTTCGAGACTTCTTTAAGACTACCCTCACCCAATAGTATGTAATCGAAGAATTCATCCACTAATTGATCTGGACCTATTTTATACAATTTAATATAATTTGATAGTGTATAGTAAGCCATGTATATTACAGAGTCTGATAAACTCTCAATTATCCATTCTTTATCCCAAGGCAATTTTGTCCCTAATCCAGACTTCCTTGCACATGCTTTTTGCCTCAACCATCTTATAGTGTACTCAAATTCAGGACGAAGATCCTCTGGCACTATGTCCATGTTGTCAAGGCAATCTCTAGCAAGATTCTTCCAATTCTCATCGCCATAGTTTATGAACCATTGATTCTCAAATATCTTCACTATACATTCTGTTCTGCATCTGCATATTACAGGTCTGTTCAAGATTTCGTAGAAGATATCTCCTTTATTCGATTTCATCAAATCTTCTTTGACCCTCTCTTTCGCTATAGAGACTGGCAAGCCTGAATAATGTATAGTATTTGCTTTCATCCTACCTGAGTGAAACTCTTTGCTGTAGACCTCTGCTGTTGCTTCCTCAAGCTTAGGATCGCTTTGACTCTCTATGCCAAGCCTCTTAATTACATCTAAAGCTGGAAGGTCAGAGTAGCCCTCAAGCTCTATTATTGAAATAGGAGTTATAGATTCTAATAACTTTAGGTCTATTTTGTAAAGCATTAATTCATCACCTCTCTTTTTCAAATCCTCTAATGCTTGATAATCGTAAGGCGCATGCCCAGGGACTGACATAACTACTCCAGTAGCATTCTTTGGATCAACAAAAGATGCAGGGAGTATTGGAACCTTAAGCCCTGTAATTGGGTTTTCAGCCCATTTCCCTATCAGATCTGATCCTTTTACCTCTTCTATCTCTTCTACTTTTTTATTAAGATAACTAAGCTTTATCAAACATTCTTTGCTTACTATCCAATTCTCATTATTCACTTTCACTTTTACATAATTGGCATCAGGATTTAACCAAACGTTTGTCACGCCAAAAATCGTCTCGGGTCTCAGAGTAGCAGCTGGAAGAATATATCCATCAAGGATGAATTTTATCAGTATGAATTCTCCTATTTCAGGTTCAACATCCCCAATAGTATCATGCTGACCAACTGGATTTCCATCCTTAGGACACCAACCTACTGGATGGCTACCTTGAGCTATGAAACCTTTCTCGTATAGCTTCTTAAACTGCCATTCTATGAATCTGCTATATTGTGGATCGATGGTCGTGAACTCTCTGCGCCAGTCTATTGAATAGCCGATTTCTTTCATTCCCTGCTTTATCTCTTCATGGAAGTATTTCGCAATTCTTAAAGGCTCATCAAACTCTTCTATAGTTGGAATAGGAACGCCGTATATCTTCGTGAATGTTTCTATCAGTTCTTCATCTTTTTCTGCCAATCTTTTCGACATAGCAAGTATAGGAGTGCCTGTGTAATGGAAGCCCATAGGTAATAAAACGTTCTTCCCTTTCATTCTCATGTATCTTGCATGGACGTCTGCTAGAGTATAGGTCCGACCATGCCCTATATGCTGTGGTGAGTTAGGGTATGGATATGCAACTGTTACAAAATACTTTTCCCTTTTGAAATCAGCATTTGCTTCAAACACATGTGAACTTTCCCATATCTTTCTCCACTTCTCCTCCATTTTTGACCAAACTAATACCAAATTCTCCACCTGAATGCTAGAGATATTTTCAGAAGGCTATTGCTTTCTTTCCTTTATCACGTTTTCTATCTGTGAGTATAAAGTTGACTTAACCTCTCTAACCTTATCGATGAGGGGACCGCCACCTCTTCCAAACCTTTCATCCCCTCCTCCTGATCCTCCTATGATCTGGGATATGTTCCGAGTTATCTCTTTTGCTTTCACACCTCTTGCTCTAGCGTCTTTACCACAGAATACTATAACTCTTGCAACTTTGTTTTCTAAAGCTATTGCGCAGTAGACTAAAGACGGATTTTGCTCTATAACCTTCTCACCGAGCATTATGTGAAAGTCTTCTCCTAATTCACTATCAACTTCGAAATAAACATCGATACTAGAAATCTTAGTGGCTTTCTCTATTATTCTATCCTTTGAAAGTTCTGACAATCTTTTAAACATGATTTTCTGCTTTTTCATCAGTTCACTACGATCTAACGCTAGCCTATTGATGGCTTCTACGAGCTTCTCTTGCTGAGCTCCTACTACTTGAGATATTTTTGACAATACATCTTCTTGAAGCTGAAAGAATTTTAGGGCAGGCTCTCCTGCAACGAACTCAAACCTCTCAACACCATCTTGCACCCTTTCAACCCTTATTATCTTTATCAGACCTACATCCCCAGTCCTTGAACAATGAACACCACCGCAAGCCTCGATATCCCAGTCCCCTATCTTTATCACTCTGATCTCCTTTCCTGGCACAACCCCTCCTTGGTACAAGCGAAAGCCATACCTCTTTTCAGCATCATTTCTCTGAAGTTTTAGAACTTCAACTGGTATATTCATGCGAACAACCATGTTAGCCCTATTCTCTATCTCAACGATTTCTTCTCTTGTCAATTGGGCATAATGGGTTATGTCAAGCCTGCTCCTATCTACATCCTTCAAAGCGCCTGCCTGCCAGACATGCTCCCCTAAAACATGACGAGCAGCACCGTTTAAGATGTGAGTTGATGTATGATGAATCATCAAGGCACTCCTCCTTTGACTATCCACTATGCCTTTAACTATAGCATCCTTTGGTGGCAATTTTCCTTTTATCTTATGAAGAATCACTGAACCGACTTTGATGGTATCTATAACTTGAGATTCTTCTTTTTCCCATGCGATCAAGCCCTGGTCTCCTAACTGGCCTCCCCCTTCAGGATAAAAAGCAGTCCTATCAAGGATTAAGAAACCATCAACAACTCTTAAGACCTTGGCATCAAACTCTAATCGCTTTGAATCCATGTAATAAATTGGCTCAGTGGCAGGTAGATCTTCAAATTTGCTCATAAGAGCTTCCTCCTCCTTGGGCTTTTGCACTTCGATCTCTGACTTCTTCTTAACAAGGTTAGAGAAGAAATCCAGTGGTATTTCCACCTTCATTCCTATCTTCTGTGATATTTCAGATACTTGCTGAGGGTGAAGACCGTGAGATTCGTAGAATTCTTGTAAAAGCTCAATGGGAATCGATGATTTGCCCTTTGCCTTTAACGCTTCGATCTTCTTTCTCGCTTCACCATACTCTCTTTCCAACGTTTTTTCATATTTTTCTATCTCTACGTCCGCCAGTTTTATTATCTCATCTCTCATATCTTTGATATGAGGAAATTGTGGAGACCAATGTTTTATCTGCATCTCTAAAATGTCAAAGAGTTTACTCTGAGCACCATACAAAGAGAGCAATCTATAGGATCGTCTAGCGAGCATTCTCACAAGATAACCAGCTTTTACATTAGAAGGGACTACACCCTCAGCGAGCATGAAAACAAGAGCCTTTGTATGATCAAGAATGGCTGCAATATTTTCGAAGGGCTTTATGGCATCTTCAAATTCATCGTATCTCATTCCTAGCCTCTTTGCCACGATCTCTCTCGCCATCCTTGATCTATTACTATCTAAAACAGAGAAAGAACCTGAAATCTTCCCAGCCTCTGAGAGGACCTTATCATCTATTTTTATACCAACCAAATTCAAAGTCTTATCAAAAATCTTTCCAAAGACAGCATGAAAAGCTGTAGGAGTGCCCATGGTTAACCAAGCCCATCTTTCTATACCATAACCTGTATCCACAGTCCTGACAGGGGTCGGGATAAGGTTTCCATTCTCCAATCTATAGCTCATGAAGACTAAGGTTGAAATTTCTAATCCCATAACGTTGGCTTCAACGTCTGGTCCAGCATTTCCTCCTCCAGACCAGAAATGCTCCTTATAAGTTACTAGATCGCTGGGCACTCCTAGCCTTTCTGTCAGCAACTCATGATGATACCTTATAGTATCGTCCTTCCAGTAGATGAACCTATCAGGATAGTTGAAGGCATGAGCACCTCCCATTTCAAATATGGTCAGATGCCTCCCAAAGGTCGGACCGACGTTGTCTATATCCTCAAACCTCAAACATGGCTGGCTAATCACTAATGGATTTGCAGGTGGTGGTATCTCACCATTCGTAACATAAGGCTGAAAGTCCACTATGCTTGCTATAGTTACAAGAAGATCGTCTCTCCATCTCGCTACAACAGGATATGGATTTATCACGGCATGCTTATTGTCTTCAAAGAACTTGAGGAAGATTCTTCTCATCTCATTCACATCAGCCTTTACCTTTGATGGAGAATTGCCTATGAACTCATACTCCACACAAGGAGACTCCATACAAACGTCAAGATCATGCTTTTGAGTCCAGAAGAAGGAACCACAGATTCTACACTTCTTTCTGACAAAGTCATTCTTCCTCATGAAATCAATATCGAACTCATCATCTTTTAGGGGCATGCTATCATGAGAGATAAATAACGATTATTTAAAGAGTTTAATGATTTGCAGGTATAACACTATTCTTATAGTATAAGAGTCAGGTCGCAAAAAGTTATATAGGTATGAACAAGAACTTTGTGTTTAGTGTAGGGTTCAAATGAAATTGAACTGTTTCCTGTTAAGATTAGTGGCGTGGGATGCCGTCGCTAGCTTCCATCAAAAGATGAATTGGTTAATGAGATTAGATTGAGAATGAAAAATATTGGGCGTGAAGATTGATTTGGAAGAACGTTTTAGAGATCTCCAATTAGAAGGTCGCGCAATATTCACAGATATTATAAGATCACTGAAAGAGTTTGAGTTCTGTTGGCAATGTTACGAAAATGTAGAATACTTTGAAATAGAACTTTATGACCATGAGTGGGTTAATTTCTACACATCCACTCAATTTGAGGAATTTAAAAGACTGCAAGAGATTGGGAGCAAAGAGAGCGAGAGAACCTCTGAGGAGATAAAGGAAGATTACATTTATAGATTTATTGCTTGGAATGTTGTTAAAGATAAATTGAGAAATATACATATTTTACACTACAATTATTATGAAAGACAGACCTTCGAGAAACCATACGAAGGGCCTTTTGATTTCGTCATTCGAACTAAAGATGGAGGGATAATAACCTTGGAGATTGTGCATATCCCTCCAGATTACTATAAACCGCCTAGTGAAGGGAGAAATATAGTAAAAAACTTCATCGTGCCCGAGAGAAAGTGGAAAAAATGTGATTATGCAGTTGGGGTTAAGATACTTGAAATTGAAGCGAAAGATAATGAGATCATAGGAAAAGGCGCTATAGTGGGTTATTTAACTAAAGAGGAGATTGAGGGAATACCATTAAGAAGAAAAGGAGAATATCCATGCACAAAATTTGACGGAAGACCTATGCTTATATCTGAATTAAATCCACCAAAAAAGTTGTGGAGTATTTTGGAAGAAAAAGCGATTACCCTCCCTTCTGAAGTGTAAGTCTCCCTTCAAGAATCATGTTATATATAGGCGCTCCAAAGTAACGCTATTCTTAAATACTAAAAAATTCAGCTTTTATAATGTAAGTGGTGTAACATCATGGAGTACGTATATGCAGCTCTACTGCTTCATAAACTGGATAAGAAGGTAGACGAAGAGAACCTAAAGAAGGTAATAAAGGCAGCGGGTGTTGAACCTGATGAAATAAAGGTAAAGGCTTTGGTTTCAGCTCTGGGTGAGATAAATATAGATGAAGCCTTGAAGAGTGCTTTCGTTCCCACAATAGCCCCTACAGTAGCTCCAACCCCTGCAGCGCCTCCTGAAAAAGAAAAGCCTTTAGAGAAGAAGGAAGAGAAGAAAGAGGAGAAAAAAGAGAAGAAGGAAGAAGAAAGCCTAGAAGGTCTATCCACCCTATTCGGCTAATTGTAGCAAATCGAAGCTTTAGAAATTCACTTAGTGTACCCTTTATCCTTTAACTTGCCATATAAAATCATGGCTTCGTTGTTGCATTTTACAAGAATGTCTGCCATTACATCCTTGCTGAGATAGCCCGCTGCTATTGCTAAAGATCTTGCTTCAGTTTCATATCTGATTATGATCAAAGGTAAAGTTTCCTTTGTAGGGTAATTAACTCCCAGGGCTAAAGCCTTGGCATTAAGATAGGCATCTTGTATTGAATGCTCATATTCATCTACGTCGAGCTTCATATCCTTCTCATGGAAGATTAAGCCATCTGACCATGCAACTGATACAGATAGCCCTGCCCTCACAGGCTTTATTCCAAGTCTAGAAAGCAAGCTAGCAAGTTTTGGCGAGATTGGATCTCCTTTATTCGCTACCACAGTATCCTTTGATACCCAAATGCTCCCTGAATCTATCCTTGTTGGTATCTTAGCCTCCTTAAATTCGCTTAATACTGGACCAGGGGCCATCCCAGTATTCCCTGCTGATATGACTACATCCTCAGTTGCTATATCGCCCGGTCTTGCAGGTAAGTTGACCTTGTTCTTCTCAAGTAGCATGTAAAGCTTGAAGGGATCCATGTTTGTAAAAATTAGAGCGCTTTGATCCTTAATTTCTTTGATGAAATCTTCAGCCTTTTCAAGATCGGTCTTTTTAAGGGCTATGGATGCTACTTTGTTCTTAACGACTATTATCTCCATGTCTTTTCTGAATTTTCTCCTCAATTCCATCAATTGGGTTGCCCTAACTTTGTAGAGCTTTGATATGGCTATGGTTTTATGATTTTTTGTAAGGGATAGAATCCTCTGGACTACTCTTTCCTTCTTGACTCTAGGACTTTTCAAAGCAACTTGCAAATTTTACGCCTCTATAGCAGGAACTTTAACGATGGGGCTCATGGTGAGCTTTACCATTATATTCTTTATATTTTTCGAGCCCAATGGCAGTTTCTTTTCAATGGTACTTATGACTGCTTGTGAATTTTCAGCGATCTTATCATCATTCATACCCTCATCGCCTATCTTACATGAGATAGTGAGTTGATTTTTTGTCCTTACCCTTGTTGCTGAGCGGTATCTCGCTATTATATTCTCTATAGGAGCATTAGGGGGGAGAGGAGACGGCATCTTACCCTTAGGACCAAGGTAAGGCCCAAAAATCTTTCCTATCCTAGGCATCAAAGGTGCTTCAGCAAGAAAGAAGGTGTAATTTTGGGCTATCTTTCTTGCCTCTCTTTTCGAAGTCATAAGCTTATCCAGTTCTTCAGGCTCTATGACCCTATCTACACCGCTATTCCTAGCCCTTAAGGCCATATCACCAGATGCAAAGACACAGATTAGAGAAGGATTAGTGAAAGCATGGGGCAAAAATACTACCTCGTTTACGCTGAACTCTTTTTTCTTAAAGTCTATATCCTGAAGAGATAATATGAGCTCAAAAGATTGAGAGAAATTCCTCTTTTTCGCACTTTCCCTTGCTTTCTTTACTATTTCTACCAATTTTGGCATGTAATTCACTCCTCTATAGCTTTGTCCCATTTCCCTTCATAGATTTCTTTCTGTATCTCTCTGGGATTCTTTCCCTCTATCGATACTCCCATGCTTATACAAGATCCGATTACCTCTCTTATTACAGACTTCAAATTCTTACCGTATGAAATTTGCCTTTTCATCTTGGCTATCTTAGAAACTTGTTGAAAGCTTAAGTTGCCAGCAAAACTTGTCTTTGGTGTGCCTGATCCCTTCTGAATGCCTGCCTCTTTCACTATAAGAGCAGAAGTTGTAGGTGTGCCAACTTCAACGTCAAAACTCTTTGTTTCTGTATCAACAGCTATCTTCACCGGGACCCTCATACCTGAGTACTCTTTTGTCAACTCGTTGATCTTATTCACTATGGCAACTACGTTTACTCCAAGAGGACCAAGAGTTGGTCCTAAAGGAGGACCTGCTGTAGCCTCGCCACCAACTATCAAGGCATTGACGATTTTCTTTTCCCCCAAGATACCACTCTCTTTATTAGACCTGCATAAATACCATGTTTTTAAGTAAATCGCTTTAGCAGACTTTGATTAATCGTTCACTCGGGTGGATAGAATAGAGTAATAAGAGTTTCAGTACTCCTTATGTTTGGCATCTGTTCTATCATCTCATAGACTATCTTCGACAATTCGTTCATATCCTTTGCCTCCACCACTATTACAGCATCGAACCTTCCAAAGACAGAATTGGCGATCTTTACTCCCCTTATCTTTCTGGCTCTGACTATATCCTCAGAAGTGCCTGGCTTTGTTGTAACTAAGACGAAGGCCCTTATAGGCAATTTTATCACCAAATTAGAAAAGACTTATCAGAGTTTCGGTATGGATTATTTCTGGATGCCCGCCGATCATCTTGTAGACCATTTCACTTAGTGCTTTCAAATCTCGAGCTTCGATCACTACTATAGCATCGAACCTACCGTAAATAGAATCAGCCAAGACTACCTTGATTCCCTTCAAATTCTTTATGGCTTTAATAATATCCTCAGTGGTTCCTGGTTTGGCCCTTATCAGAATATACGCCCTCATAACTTACCAATTAAATCCTTTTACTTCCATGTATAAAAACATTGAATCTTTTGACCTAATTGATTCAAGACTGTCCTTCAGGGGAGGGTGGTGGAATTTTTGCCTGTGAAGACAGTTTCAGATAGTTTGCATCTACAGTTACAGGGAGCTGGTATGGTGCATCTAATAGTACAACGGTAACCTCTGACCTAGCCAACTCTATTCGGTCTATCTTTGCCCTCATGCCCTTGAAGGGACCGGCTACTATCTCGACTATATCACCCACTTTTAATTCAGAGATTATGGGCTTGAACATAAGGAATTTTTCGATGTCTTGATATTGTACCATGCCTGGCACGAAACCTTTAACATGCTTTAGCCCAGATACAACCTCGCTTATAACTTGAGCATTGCTTGCCTCTAGGAAGACGTATCCTTTCATTTCGTCCAATACAAGTATGGAAGAAATAGGCAATTTTCTAGTGAATACTTTATTATGTATGAGCCTTGCAACGATCTTTTCTTGCCCTCCTGTAGTCTTTATGGCAAATAGTTTACTGGGCAGATTCTTTGACACTCTCTCTCATCTCTATGATTAACCCATGAGTTGTAGCACAGAACCTACTATCTTAATTATAAACCCTAATATCCCGACAACTGCTACGCCCAAGGCGGTCAGCTTGAGGTATAGAAGATATTCATCTCTACTGGATTTCTTAGAGAGTCTGAGCATTTGTATAATCGATCTTATGAGGTCTGATAAGGCCAAGTCTCTCCATAATATGAGACTATACATCATATTTTAAACTTTTAGGTTCTTTTTGTTTATAAGATAGGATCATTATGATCGAATTGATGGAGAATCTAGTAATAGTCAGCTCCAATGAAGATATAGCAAGCATTAACATAGCCAAGATGTTGATAGAAGGATTTGGTTTTAGAGAAACGAATGAAAAGTTTGATGGCTCGCCAATATTCGTAAAAGACGATTTAAAACTGATAAGAATAGAAAAAGATCTAATCTTTGCAGACTATCTGAATGACTATTTTTTAGCAGATGCCTACATATTTATCTCGCGTCATAAATCTGAGAGCGAGATACCTTGCCTTACTACTCATTTCCCAGGGAACTTTTCTGGTGATAATTCTCATGGAGGAAAGCCAAGAGAATTGGCATATACTTATCCAAGCTTTCAAAAAGAATACATCAAGCAATTATGGAAATTGAGAAAATCGGCACTAAAATACCAGATAATTCTTGAACCAATGCACCATGGTCCAACCTCTCTTACAAAGCCTGTAGTATTCGTCGAGATAGGCTCAACAGAGCATGAATGGAAAGACGCTAAAGCTGGCGAGATAGTTTCAAAGGCTCTGATGGATACTATAAACGCTATACAAAGATACGACAAAGTTGGTATAGGATTTGGAGGGACTCATTACTCAGAGAAGTTTACAAAGTTCTTGATAGAGTCAGATTTCGCATTAGGAGCAATAGCTCCTAAGTATTTATTGCAATTCGTTGATGAGAGGATTCTAAGCCAGATGGTAAAAAAATGCTCAGAAAAAGTCGATTATGCCGTTCTAGATTGGAAAGGAATGGGTAAGGAAAAGGCAAGAATAGTTGAATTGATTGAGAGAACTGACCTCAAAATCGTTAAGATATGACTTGATCAAATTTCTCCCAAGCTATAAATGGTTCTAATTGCTTCGTTGATTTTGGTGAGAAGTGAAGACTGAGACTGTAAGAATTATCACAAATGAATTTTGAGTGCATATTCAATAGGTTTAGCAGCAGTTCGATTCCATCTTCTTGAGAAGCGATCAAGTTCGAATCATAGGCACATATTCCTATCATTGGTATCTCCAAAGTTTTATGTAACACATTTTCATATTCTATAAGTTCTTTCACCATGCCATTCTCAAAGAAGCATGCCATCTCTCCTGTAACTCTCAAGCCTTTGAATCCTTTTGCTATTGATTCATCAAACAAATTCTTCCATAACTCAATCGTCTTTTTCACGTTGAATTTCCTATCAATTATATACCAATCTCTATAGTCAATTATTCTTAGAGCGCCATTCTTCTCATATTGTTTCACATCGATGCCAAAATCCCGCATGGCTTGTTCAATCTGTTCAGGAGATTCTTGTGAAGCCACGTAAGCAACTGCTTCGCCCTTTTCTAATCCAGCCTTTAAGTATGTAAAGAGAACATCATGCTTCTCTTTAGGATTTGCGTAGAATAAGATTACATGGTCTTTAATCTTCAGGTTCTTGACGAATTCAAGAATCTTATCCTTCTCCAATTCTCATCTTTAACCTTGATTTGTAGCGATTCTTTTTTAATGTTTTGCTTTTTACCTTGCAAAACATTTTCACATGTTAATTTTCTTGTCTAGAGTCTAAGAATTCAATCTTTTAGCTTATCTTACAGCTTCATGATGACTTTAAGATATTTAAGAGCATGTAGCAGAAAGATCTTTTATGAATCAAGCCTATTCTCAGGCTCATATCAGAATAAAGACTTATCAATTTTCTTCTAATTGCATTATCCTTGTATGAAGCATATAACGAAGAAATTTTCTCTCCCTCTCTACCTTTATCTTTATTACGAGATCTGCCATTTAAAAACTCCCCCCCGATATTTGATTTTTCCTCTAGCTTCTAGCTCTATAGTACCATCTACAGCTTCTTGAGCAAGAGCTAATACAGCTGGAGGAAATGCTTGAGGATTTAGGCTTACGAGCAAAGTTACTTTGGCTTCTCTTGTTTTGGCAACTATATTTCTCAAGAACATTAATCCTTCTTTAACTCCATATATATCTAAAATATTAGTTAAATCATGAATAATGATTATCTTTTTATTGCCTTTTGCTTCTTCTATGGCTTTTAAAAATGCTATGATAATATCATAAGGCATCATCGATGTAAGATACTTCTCTTTGCTCTCTATCCCAAATTCCTTAGAATAAGCATCTATGAAGATTAGTGAACTCTTCTCTTCAAATGGATTCGGATCGAATCCAAGATTCTTCATCATAATTCTATAGTTTTCTGGAGTGTTATTAGTACAGATAAAGACTATTGCATCGCCTTTCTCAAGCCTATAGCGTGATAACTTTAGAAAGATTCCTGTCTTTCCACTTCCTACAACTCCTAAGAGTAATATTGAACTTGGATAAGGGATGCCGCCTTTCAATATATTGGCTATCTCACTAATCCCAGTTTCTAACTTTTCTTCAAAAGGAATTTTTGTCAAAGGTTTAGTTTCTATAGCTAGTTTAGAAGAGGAATAGAAAGCCATTAAACCTACTACTGCATGTATGGGTGCCCCTAGCCCCACTATCATATCAGAATCGAAGAGGGAAAATTCGAAGATCAAATTAAGCTAATTGCACTAGCTATTAGAGCAAAGGGTATTTTTACTTCCTCCAAAGTCGATATAAATCTTGAAAGTAAAAAGTAAGAGAAAGAGACGAAACAATAAGTAAGAAAGCCTTCTAATAATGTTAAAATCGCTATGGAAAGTGGAATTGAAGAAGTAGCAATATAGTTTAAGCTCAGACCCAATATGATGGGTGTTACTGCACCTAAAGAAGTAAAGGCAAGAAATATCCTATGAGTATTATAACCAATAGTATTCATTAATCCCATCATGCCAAAGGCAGTAGAAAGAGCACTAAGCATAAGGAGTGCTGTGCCTAAGAGGAGTCTAGGAGGTTCTAATGAGAGAATGCTCAAAGGATCACTCCATATTACCAAAACATATGTTACATAAAATACAATGGAGAATAAGAATAAGTGCCAATACGATCTAACTCCAGATATTCTCTCTATCCTTCTCGATAGAAGCAATACAGTCAAGAATGGTACTAACATAGCTACGCCTATGGAAGCGCATACAATTGCGTCAATTATTAGATTGGGCATTGAACTAACTTATGATAAATATCAGTCTAATTAAGTCTATTGCTAATTCTTCTATAAATTATCGGAAAATGCTTTAATGAGAAAGGTTTCTAATGATTTCATTTTCATCTAAAAGAAGATAGCAAAGCAAAGCCTTTTGAGAGTGAAGTCTATTCTCAGCCTCTTCCCAGACCAAAGACTTAGGACCGTCTATAACATCATCGGTAACCTCTTCTCCTCTCTTTGCAGGCAAGCAATGCATGAAAACAGCATCAGATTTTGCTTTATTCATAAGCTCATTATTCACTTGATACTTTGGTATGAATACTTTCAATCTCTTATCTCTCTCTTGCTCGAAGCCCATAGATACTACAGAATCAGTCATAACACAATCTGCATCCTTTACAGCCATGATAGGATCACTCATAATTTCTATTCTCGCTCTCGTATCTTTGGCTATCTTTTGAGCGTTATCAACAGCTTCTTTTAAAGGGCGATATCCTTTTGGTGTTGCAACAGATATGTCAATACCCATCAATGCTGCCCCTATCAGCCATGTATTACAAACGTTATTGCCATCTCCTACCCATGCAACTTTTAATCCTTTCAATTTGCCTTTTACTTCAAGAAGAGTCTGTAAATCGGCTAAAATCTGAGCAGGATGGTAACCATCGCTTAAACCGTTTATTACTGGCACTGATGAAGCTTTTGCCAATTTTACTATGTCTTCATGATTATAAACTCTAGCCATTATAGCATCAACGTATCTTGATAAGGTTCTGCCAGTATCTTCTATAGTCTCCCCACGACCTAACTGCAATTCGCTAGTGCCAAGGTTGATAGCATGCCCACCAAGTTGAAGCATGGCAACCTCGAAGCTAACTCTCGTTCTTGTGCTGGGTTTTTGAAAGATCATGGCAAGAACTTTGTCCCTCAGTAATTTTCTAAAAAAGCGTTGCTTTGCCTCTTTCTTCAATACTATTGCTAGATCTAGGATTTTATCGATTTCTTCTGAGTTTAATTCCATTAGTGAGAGAATAGACTTACCCTTAATCAAGATTCTGTTCACTTCTCCTCAAATAAGGATGAGACGAAAGAATCAACATTAAATGCAACTAAATCATCATAGCCTTGACCAGTACCAAGGTAAATTATCGGCTTCCCGGTTACATATGCAATAGATAGAGCAGCCCCTCCTTTGACATCAGCGTCGGTCTTAGTCAAGATTGCAGCATCAAAATTGGTGAATTCTTGAAATTCTTTAGCCTGAGATACAGCATCGTTTCCAGCTAGTGCATCACCAACAAATATTTTCAAGTCTGGGTTAACGACTCTTGTTATCTTAGCCATCTCCTCCATCAAATTCTTGCTCGTCTGCATCCTCCCTGCAGTGTCTATAAGAACAACGTCTATCTTTCTTGATTTTGCGTGTAATACAGCATCCCGAGCAACAGCAGCAGGGTCTGCACCATATTTTTGTGAGATGACTTTTACTGATAATCTATCTGCATGTTCTGTGAGTTGCTCTATGGCTCCAGCACGATGCGTATCTGAACATGCTAAAATTACTGAAAATCCTGATTTTTTCAGAAGGTTTGCAGATTTAGCTATAGTTGTGGTCTTTCCAGTTCCATTCACTCCCAAAAACAGAATTATGAAGGGTTCCCCAGTTGTATTTTTCTTTTTTATCATATCGATCATATCGAATTGCTTCGCTCCTGAAAAGATTTCTTTAACCACATTCATTAAGCGTTCTTTAATGTAATCTGAAGAATTCATAGAGCGTTGGATTTTAGTACCGACTATTTCGCCCTTCAACCTTGATGTCAATTCTTCAACTACCTCGTAAGCCACGTCGCTCTCCATCAAAGCAACTTTGAAATCCCAAAGCAGTTTATCAACTTCTTTCTCATCAAGAGTGCGCTCTGTAATGGCTTTGCTCAAAGCCTTTAAGGCAGAACGAAGCTTATCGAACATGGCTTTTCACTTCAAGTTAACATAAAGCCGAATCATCTAACTATTGAGTCTTTTTCTGCTTTTCTAATATACTGCTTATGATTGCTCTGTTGGATTCTATCCTTTTTGCCAGCTCTGCCTTCTGCCCCTCGAGGTTTGATATAGCGTTCTCAAGTTCTTTTATCCTCTCCTCCAAAAAACTTACGGCGCCATCTTTAGTCTTCTCTATCATGACATCGGCACCTATGCTCACCAAGAGCTTGTCAGGAGGCTTTGCAGATACTTCTATGAAGACTCCTCCCCCTATCGGAACAAGCACATCAGAAGTCTCATTACTTGGAAAGCTTCTTATGGCCTCTAGAGCCGCTCTACTCTCTACTATAGCTCTAGCCAAAAGGGATTCACGTGTATTTATCTCGCCAAAGTAGCCTTCCAGCATCCTTAACTCCATGGCCAATGATTGAATTCTTTCTTGATCGCTCACTTAACATCTACCAACTCAAATATTGTCTGGAATTTAAGAATATAGTTTTCTTGATTAGACCTTAAGAATTCTACTTAATATTAATAGCTCTGGACCGTTAGTAAGGCTTCCTACAACAGCGTTCCTAGAATTCGCTATTATGCCTGAGGCTACGTAGGGCACACCATTATTTACTGTTGATGGTTCTACATCGACTTTAAGAAAATCCTGAATTTTTTTTACTTCAGCCTCTGAGGCACGAGGATGAATGACTACACCAGAATCTGTTGCCACAGCCATAGAACCTATTTGATAGTATGATGCTATGTTCATAGTCTCAACTGGAGTGTCTAAAACATCGGCTATGATTTTTACTGCTTGATTGGGCAAAATTTCTGATACTAGAGCACCATGATCGTTGGCAACTATTAAATTCCCCACAGATGTGTACTTTGTTGGTAATCTTTCCACTGGCAAGCCTGTCTCTTTTTTTATTTCTCTTATCTCCTCATCCTCTGTCAGCCTAGAGACTATTATTCCCTTATTATTCATGGCAACAAGAGGTCCTATCAACCTTAAGCCACTTATAGATGCTCTAACAGGCTCTACTCCTAAAAGGGAGGATAGCTTAGAAGCTTTCGTACTGGCTAACCCTCTTGGGATCAGTAGAAACTTGTCGTTACACTTAGTGAACATCCCAATGTTTGGACTTCTATAGATATCTAGAAGGTAGATCCCCAGTCGTTAACAGCCCCCACTCAATTTTTACCCGTGCATAGATCAGCATTTATCCTTTTTCATTTTTGTTTAACAGAAACAGGCAAGGCTTTTATTATAAAACTATTATAATAATAAGAATCATCAAAATTATTTAGAATATAGAGCCATAGTCTATAAAATTAATAGAAATAGAATCATTTGCCATAACATTTATAATCTGGTAACACACACTTATCTTGACTTCTTCTTTAATTTTGGGTGATCATATGAAGGCAGTAGTGTTGGCTGGAGGTTATGGGACAAGACTTTGGCCCCTAACTTTAACCAGACCAAAACCTATGCTATTGTTAGGCGGTAAACCCGCCCTTCATCACATAATAGAATATTTATCAAACCATGGCTTCGATGAGATAATCATTACTGCGAATTATTTGCGCAATTCTATAATGGATTATTTTAAGAGATACTCAGAGCTTAATGTAAAATTGATCTATTCTGATGAATATTCACCTTTAGGGACTGCTGGCTCAGTAAAGAATGTGGCAAACTATCTGGATGACACTTTTGTTGTAATTCAGGGCGATAATATAACAGATATAGATTTAACGAAAATGTTAGAATTCCACAAAAAGAAAGGAGGAGACGCTACGATAGCGTTGAAAGAAGTTGAAAAACCTTATCTCTTTGGTATAGTTAAGATGAATTCTGAAGAACGGATTCTACTTTTCAAAGAAAAACCAAAGGCTAGCGAGTGCTTCAGCAATGTGATCAATACAGGCATCTATATGCTTGAGCCTAAAATCCTAGACTATGTACCGAGTGACAAAGAGTTTGATTTCGCAAAGGATTTATTTCCTCAACTCTTAAACAGTAACAAAAAGATATATGGATTCAAGGCTGAAGGCTTTTGGGTTGACATAGGTACTCCTGAGGGATATTTAGAGGCTTCGAACTGGCTTTTGAGCAAATTAGAGGGGAAAAGTATCTCAGGTGCAGAAGTTGAAGATGCCATTATCAAAGGCCCTTTGTTGATTGGTAAAGATTCAAAAGTCGATGATAATGCTATGATTTATGGCCCAACAGTAATTGGAGATAGATGTCATATCAAAAGTGGTGCCATAATCGATTCTTACACTATGATTGAATCAGATGTTGAAGTATCAACCAATGCAAGCGTTAGAAAGTCTATAATTTATAAGGATACTTTCGTAGGCCCCTATTCTTTGCTCGATGGCTGTATAATAGCCGAAGGTTGTAACATAGGCCTTGGTGTAAAAATTGGTGATAAATCTATAGTAGGCGCAGGATGTGAGATTGGTCATTTAACCAATATTCAAAATGGATCAAAAATCTGGCCTAGTATTAAGGTCAAGCCTAAATCTGTTGTAGAAGGATTCGTAAGGCATCTTGAACAAATTCATCAGTCCGAGATTAGTCTTGAAAAGATTGTCAGCGAAACTAAGATCATAGATAAGGAAATTGCTAGAAGAATTCTTGAAAGATTACCGCCAGAGAAAGCCTTCTACTTCTTCAAGGGGATAGGTGATTATATAGGTCAAGTGGCTAATTCTCTTGATGAGTTCTGTAATTTGCTCAATGTAGTAAGTGTTGATTCCATAGAGTTTCATGTTAAAAGGAATGACTTTGAGAATTGGATCAAATTTATAGGGGATTTAGAGCTTGCAAATTGTATCAAAAAATCTGGAGAAAAGAATCTTAGAGGCGAAGCGCTTAGGAAAGAGATCTATGATCTTGTAGAAAAGCGTTGTAGAGAACTCCACAAAGTTATTGACCAATAATTAATATTTATAGGATTCTTCGATGTGCGTATAGTGGAGACTAATGATAAACGCCGATACGTTGTTGCTATTTCTTCTTGTCTTTACAAGCTTACCTGTCTTGGCTATTTCTTATAATTACCTCATCCTGATAGTTGCATCATTCAAGTATAATTCAAAGATCAAGAAAATAATGGAAAGTTCAAAAGGACCGATTAACCCCCCAAAAGTCACAATAATCATTTCTTCTTTCAATGAACGCTATGTAATCGAGAATGGCTTAAACGCTGCCACATCGATAGATTACCCAAAGGATAAATTGCAAATAATAGTGGCAGATGATTCGACGGATGAGACATATGAAATTGCCAAGAAAAAAGTGAATGAGTTCTTGAACAAAGGATACGACATTCAGATCATTCATAGGGAAAAAAGAGATGGATTCAAGGCAGGCGCTTTAAACAACGCTCGAAAGTTTGCAAAAGGTGATTATATTCTCATAATGGATGCAGATTCTATCCCTCCAAAAGATATATTGTTAAAATCTCTCCCCCTTATGAAGGAAGGACTTGCATTTGTATCCTTTAAGATAGGCCATGTTAACAGAGATTACAGTTGGGTATCCAAGGCTTGCGCATTATTAGTAGATATGTATGAGACTCTAGAAAGGGCTGCAAGGACCATTTTGAAAATGCCTTTTAGCCTTAGTGGTGCATGCTCCTTGATTCGCAAAGATTACTTGGAGCAAGTTGGAGGATGGTCTTCAGATGTTTTGGTCGATGATATGGATATATCATGTAGATTCTTTTTGAATGGCAAAAATGGTCTTTTTATTAAAGATATAATTGTCCCAGGAGAAGACCCTCCTCTTCTTGAATCATGGAAGAGACAGACTGCCCGTAACGCTGAAGGTGTAAGTCAATGTCTAAGAAAATATTTCTTAAAAATTTGGCGTAGCAGAATTGGCATCATTTCAAAGATAGAGTTTATCCTTCTTTTGATCTGGCCATTTGCCAGCATAGGATGGCTTACGACTACACTCGTTGCTGCGTTAGGTTTATTGTTCAAATTCGAGGTTGCACCCAGTCTATTCCAAAATCCTGTATATGTTATTGTAGTGATGACCCCGCTCATTATAGTATCTTTAACTCCATTGTATGTGCTGAGACTATATGGTCAAGGTATTAGAAAGAATCTTCTAACAGTTATCCTAATGTATTATTATCAACTGAGCATGGCTATCGCAAACTCGATAAGCTGTATCAAAGGTATATTTGGGCTCAAGTTTGAGTTCTTCAGAACGCCTAAGTACGGTCTTAAAGGTAACGAAGGAAAATGGAAGGGAAGATATAGGATTGGCATGAGTAAACTTTCATACGTAGAACTTTTGGTCGCTTTGGTATTAGGAGCTTTGAGCGTATTGGCCTTTCTGGATTCATCCTATTTTTTAGGGCTTAACTTGTTCGCCTTCTCTGTAATAACGCTTTGGTCCTTATTCATGAGATAAAGGATTAATTTCACCATTGGCAAAACTTAAAAGACCTATTTTATTTGATGAAGTTATGAAATCTATGCAGGTTAGTTATTCACAGTGGAGATGCACAGTCTGTGGTTATGTCTATGATGAAGAAAAGGAAGGAGTAAAATTTGAGAATTTGCCTAATGATTGGGTATGCCCCGTCTGTGGTGCTCCTAAATCTGCCTTCGAATTTATTGGCAAGATTGAACGTAAACTTCCTTATAGGTATAATGTTGCAGATAAAATAATCGAGCAACTTGTGGCAGTTGGCGTAAAATACATCTATGGCATTCCTGGAGATTCTAATCTGCCTTTGATAGAAGCCATTCGAAAGAATAATGCAATAAAATTCATCCTTACAAGGCATGAGGAAACGGCAGCATTCATGGCATCAGCCCATGCCAAAATTACAGATGAACTTGGTGTTTGTTTATCAATAGCAGGACCAGGAACGACAAATTTGATCACAGGCTTGATGGATGCAGCCACAGACGGTGCACCAGTTTTGGCTCTAACTGGACAAATAGCCCAGGTCTATCTTGGCAGTGAGGCTTTTCAAGAGATAGATCAGATAGAGCTTTACCGTCCTTTCACCGTCTTCAGCGAAACTGTAGCCAAAGCACCACAAGCAATAGTGCTTACAACTCTAGCGATAAAGAACGCTTACTGGAAGATGGGTGTTGCCCATTTAAGTACTCCAACAGATGTTCTAGCTGAACAGGCAGAGACTATTGAGATATGGCCTCCTGAAAAGCGCATCTTCAGACAAAACCTGATCCCAGATGAAGAGCAAATCAAAAAGGCTGCTGAACTCATAGACAAAAGCAGAAGACCAGTCATACTTGCTGGATGGGGAATAAGAAGAGGAAGCAAAGAATTGTTGGAGTTTGCAAATAAGATTTCTGCGCCAATAGCTACAACGTCAAGGGCAAAAGGGATGATAAACGAAAGGCATAATCTAGCCTTAGGAGTTTTGGGTTCGTTAGGAACAAAGCATGCTAAGGAAGCTGTAAGAAAGGCTGACTTGATGATCATCTTAGGCTCAGCCTTTAGGCACAGAAACCTGGTGCCCGATGTTCCAATAATTCAAGTCGATATTAATAGCGTAAGGATAGGTAGGAACTTCCCTGTAAATATTGGCATAGTAGGCGATGCAAAATCCGTGGCTAAGTTGCTAACCGAAAAAGTATCAAAAAAAGAGCCTGATAAGGAGTTTTTTGATAAGATCAAGGAGATGAGAAAGGATTACTTTAGAGAGATAGAGGAGGATTCTAAGGATATGAGTGTACCCATAAGCCCAGGCTTTTTGGTGCAGGCCATAAAAAGGCATGCGAAAAGGGATTCTTTGATTTGTGTCGATGTTGGAGACCACACTTATTGGTTCTACAAAAAGTATGTCTGTGAAGGGGAGGAAACCTTGATGTCATCGAATATGGCGAGTATGGCCTTTGCTCTTCCTGCTTCCCTTGCAGCTCAACTGGACTTCCCAGATAGACAGATAATATGTGTAACAGGGGATGGAGGCTTTGCCATGCTTATGGGTGATTTTACGACAGCAGTACAGAATGATCTGCCAATAAAAGTGATAATCTTCAATGATAATAAGCTGAAGAACATAAGGAAGGAACAAAGCATGTATGGTTTTCCTGAGTTTGCCACGAATTTGACGAATCCCAACTTCGCTGACTTTGCTAAGTCCTGTGGTGGCGATGGTTACAGAGTTGAGAAGCCTGAAGAATTAGACTCTGCCTTAGAAAAAGCCTTCTTATCCGAAAAGCCTGCCATAGTCGATGTGATTATAGACCCTGTCAAAATCTCGCCCATGATGATCTAAGGAGGAAAAGCCTTCAAAGCCTCTTCCCTTATTTTAAGAAGATGACTATTTGTCAAGGATTTTTCTCTTTCCATGATCTTATGTATGCTCTCCAAGATGAACAAAGCGACGTCATGTCTGTGTATCCAAACGCAATTTCCACAGCCCCACACAAGCTTACCACTTAGCATGCCTATGGTTAGACCGCCTCCAGTTCTACCATCTTGGCAAGGATAAAAGGGGCAAAAGCACCAAGTGCAATCTTGACCTTCAAAATGGCAAGGATAGTATTCACAGTCTTTCTTCTCGCCTAGAAGCTTATTGTTCTTGATTTCTTCCTCGACTTGAGCACCTATTATAGCCAATGAGTAATACACCCATGTTTTTGATATAAACTATGCTCTTTCGACTATAATTCATTAGCATTATATAGCCTTTTAGGATTTGTTAAAGTTTAAACGCTACTCTTGATCTAGCAATTTAGGTGATGATTTGCAACCTGCTATTCCAAAAGGAAAAGCTATAGGATTCAAGCCCTTGATAGAAGAATGGAGCTATTACTCTCTTGACGATGGAAACATACTAGGGGTCAAAGTCGTAGTCTCGAAGGTCATAAAAACCGAACAATTCGATGCAACAGGATTACCAGTCTATGTTTTTCATTCTACAAACGTTGTCCAAGTGCTCACACAAGATGAGTACAAAGCAATGGTAAAGCTTCAAAAGTAAAATGGGATTATTCCTCTTCTGGAAGAGAGATCGTAACTATCCCTTCTTCATCCTTTACCATCTTTACTGTTATCCTTCTTGGAGGGCTTCTGATCCCCCGCTTCCATATCTTTTCGTTCAACTCTGAAGATAGTTTTATTTCAGGTGATTTCATATGCTTCATGGCAAACTCTTTTATGATGTTTATCGTTCTTTTTGCCCTTCTCTGCCTAGGCGATATCATCACTTTCTTTAGGGGAATGGTGTAAATCCTTTCTTGAGTCTCTTCCTTCTCTGCCAATTACATTATCACACCTTGAGTCTCTTCCTTCTCCACACCCTTCTTTTTGGATTCGTTCTCACCTTTCTCTTTGTTCTTATAATCACCCAAGCAGGTACAGGAGAGTTTTGCTTTGTTTTTTTTACCAACCTTTTCTTCAGTCCAGAAGGCTTTATCGAGCCCAATTCTATCACTATGCCCATCTTATCTTGAATTCTTTCTTAGGCTTCTGAATAGCCAGTAACAATTGCTTAAATTCTTCATCGTTAAGGGGATTTCTAATCTTTCCAGAAGAAGCAAGTTGAATAATATACTCCTCTATAATGCTTGCCAATTCTGGCTTTACTATCTTTATATTGTTCAATCTCTGACGGGCCTCTGATGTGAGCAAGACCTTTAACAACCTCTCCTTTATAATTTGCTTCTTTGCCTCCTCAATGCGAGCTTCGTCCTGGCTTCCGGCGCCTTCAGCCATCTTTACCACCTTATGAATACCTTATCAAAGAAGGATTTGTCTTGACAAGCTCCTCGAATATTTCTGTGCTGAGTCTATCTAATAACGCTCTGCCCTGACCTGTCAGAATTCTGCCCCTTTTGTTCAACTTTGTAACTAAGCCTGATGCTTCTAATTGCTGTATGGCCTTTCTTATGGCTGAGCCTCCAGCATCTCTATGATGGGTTAGAGAGTATCCAACCCTCTTTCTCCCGCCATACATCGTCCTTAAATCGCTAATCCCGATGGGACCATGGAGATAGATCTTGCGCAGTAATGAGGCACAGCGCGTATACCACCAATCCCTATCTTGAGGGATTCTTTCTGCATGAGAACCAGTCTTCACATAAATAGCCCAGGCTGGAGCCGAGACTTGAGGATACTTTTTCCTCAACTCTTCAGCCAACCTCTTTATCAGTAAATCCTGAGGAACATCATTAACAGTTACCATTTTTATCTTAACACCACAGATTTTTGATTGGTTTTAAGCCTTTTGTAGTTTATCTCCATCATTAGATATATTTAGGTTTTGATCAGATTTCTTTCGTTCAATTATTTTTCTATAGACATGACCGCATTCTAGGCATTTTATTCTGACCGCTTTTGGTCTACTCTCAACCCTTACAAGAGCGTTTAAACCTGGGACTATGAACTTTTTACATCCTTTGCAGAAGAGTTGCTTTTTTTCGTATGGCAGCCTTATGTTGAACTTCATGCATATTCTTCTTGCAATAGATGCTTGCCTTTGTGCTAAATTCATATTATCTCTAGCATTCTTCAGAGCGTTTTCTAGCAATATGTCTATTCTCTGCATGGCAAGGTCTTTTATACGTGAGGGCAAATCCTTCAAAATATAAAAGAGGGCTTTGATAAAAGATTGACTTTGCAATCTAAAAAATCGCTCATAATGATCCTGGCTGAATCTGCCTTAGAGTTAGTTCCTCACGAAGTTTGGAAGCATCCATCAGTTGTTAAGCATGCATCATCAAAAGGAAAGAAAGTTGGCGAAATATTGCTGGATAGAAGTTATCATCATTCAGCCATGTTGAAATTGAGAGATGCTGATAAAAGGGGAAGGCCAGACATAGTTCATTTCTCTCTCCTTGAAGCAACTTCTTCTCCCCTTTACATGAGAGGTTTAATGGAAATCTATGTTCATACCATTGCTGATGAGGTAATTAAACTAGGAAAATGTGTTAGACTACCAAAATCTTACTTTAGGTTCGAAGGTTTAATGGAGAAGTTATTCAAGGAGAGAAAGATATCATCGCCTAATGATGAGACCTTACTAGAAATGGAAGAACGATCCTTTAAAGAACTCGTATCTGAAATAAAGCCTTCTATTACTATAGGCCTATCAAGATTAGGAGATAAAAATGATTTCGAAGGAGTTGCAAAAGAATTATCAAAATATGATAGGTCTGCTTTTGTTGTTGGAGGTTTCCCTAGAGGTCATTTCTCTCAAAGCATAGCATCAAGTTTTGATAAATTATACTCTTGCCATGAGTTGCCTCTTGAAGCCCATGTAGTAATAGCGAGAATTGTTTATGAATTTGAAAAGCAATTGAAGATATAAAATAGAATTAAATTTTTTCATTCTTTGACTATATTTGGTTGAACTGGAGTGCACCGAAAACTCCTGAGTTGATAATGGCTGATATGCTGAAAGCCGCTGAATTAAAGTTAATGCGCCGTGAAGTTTGGTTGGGAATTATGGGATGCAGAGCAGGGTTGAAGGTCGAGCGTGAATTTATATAGGTGTGAAGAGCATATAGGCTTTAACGTTCTGGTGAGTTTAGGGTAAAGAGGTATAACAGTAAAAGGGGGTGTAATTGAAAGTAAAACAACAAAGGGTAATTAAGAAGCAAAAGAAAAAAAGATTAAAGAGTGATAAAAAACACGGTTTCCATAGATAGTATAATAGCATAACAATAAAAAGACAGGTGTGTTTATTTGAATTTCTCCTTTTTGCATGAATCTTTGAAAGAATCTATCCTGCCTGTAGCGAGCTATGCCATCACGTATGATTGCTCTAATAATCTCTGTATATCGATCGCCTTCATAAGCAGCTATGTCCAAGAGCCATTGAAAAGTTTGCATCAATACTCTAGACCCCAATTGAATTGTTAGTTTGTGTTCTTCAAGCCTCTTAGGAAGTCTTCCTCTTTAAAATACTTGCCAGCTCCACATGGCAAGTTTTAAAAGGTCAAAACACTTGGTTCAAATTATGAGATATGATAATATAAAGGTGGCTGGAGCACTTCTATTTGTTGGCACTGTTCAGTTCATTCTAGGATTTGTCGTAGCAGAAGTGTTGTTCCCAAATTATAACGTTTCAAAGAATTTCATAAGTGACCTAGGAGTTGGACCTACTTCTCTTATCTTCAACTCATCGGTGATTTTGTTTGGCTTATCTTTGGTAATTAGCGCCTACTTCATTCAACGTGCATTTGATTCTAGGCTCATATCTGCCCTTTTTACCCTAGCTGGTCTCGGTGCTATGGGAGTGGGATTCTTCCCCGAGACTACGGGAATGATGCACGTTATCTCTGCCTTTACTGCTTTCAGTTTTGGTGGGCTATCAGCCATAGTATCCTATAAAATACAGAAACCACCTCTCTCTTACTTTTCTGTTCTATTGGGAGTTTTGTCACTTGTGGCGCTCACCATCTATGGTTCAGGCACTTTTCTGGGTTTAGGCAAGGGAGGAATGGAGCGTATGATCGTTTACCCTACGCTACTATGGGCAGTTGGTTTCGGCGGTCATCTGAATGGTTATTCCATGGACAAAGTTAAAATTAAGAAAACATAGCTCCCTTGGTTGAGCAAGGAAAAGACCATTCTAAGCACTTTAAGCATTCTTCCTTTTCTCTGCTCTATACCTTTCTATCTCTTTTTGTCTATTTCTTTGTATAATTCCTTCATCCCCTTCTCCATTAAGAATCACAACATTTTAAAGCAATAGAAGATCAATAATCTTGAAGGAAGTTGGCGAAGAAGAGAAAGAGCAGAGGAAGGGCAAAAGGCGGTAAAGGAAGGTCGGATTATGTTCAATGTAGCAACTGTGGAACATTGGTACCAAGAGACAAAGCCAAAAAGTTCACTTCGAGAGTTAGCCTAGTAGAGCCATCATTGGCAAAAGAGCTTAGGGCTGCTGGAACGTATATAGCTGCACCAAAGACTGTTAAATACTATTGTGTATCATGTGCTGTTCATTATGGTTTAGTGAAAGTAAGGGCGAGAGATGAGCGTAGGCTATATTAAATCATCATGGCTATGGATATTTATTGAATTTTTACCTTCATTTCATCGCTAATTTCCAATATGAAAAATTTTTCTGATGCTATATAGTAAACCAGATATAAATCGATAGGTAAAGCACGATAAGGCTGAAGATAAATGAGTGAGTCAAATTGACTCCTTTAGATATATTCAGCCCCCCCGCAAGAAGTATAGCACTCCAAATCTGCATAGGAATAAGGATGATATTTGAAAATTGAAGGTTTGAGAAATATGAATATATATGTAAGGGGATAAAACTTAAGGCTATAGTGGTAAAAAGCTCCAATTCGCCTCCGAACCTTGTTTCTGTGGTAATTAACGAGAATAGTTCGGCAAGTATGAAAGTCAATAGCCATCCTGTAACGAGTGTAGATATTACTGGGTTTATGATTCCTTTACTTGGCACTGAGAGTAGAAACTGATTTGAACGTGAATATAGGTTTGCGATTGAACCGAATGCCAAGGCTAAAATAGTTACAATTATGCAACCCCCCTTTGAGTAGGTTACGCGCTTGAAGATTGGTGCAAGAGTGATGATAGAGAGAGATTTTAGGGCAAGACTGGTTTTCTCTTTTATCAAAGGTTTCATACCTAGTTTCTCTAGCAAACGCTTACCTTTCTCAGTCAACGCATATCTCCTATCAGCGTCTCTGGCCACGAAATCTTTCAAATAGTAGAGATGATAGTAGATTGAGCCGGTGCTTAATCCTGTCTCACGTTTTATCTCTGTGAAGCTTACGCTCCCCTTCTCCCCTATTATTTCTAGGATTCTAACCCTTGCGGGGCTATTTGTTATGTCGGAGAGCTTATCAGCCTTCAATGGTGCTCTTTCTTTAAAGAGGTTTTAATGCAAAAGTATTTATCTTATATGATATACGACCCATTTTAGACAGGTTAAGATTCTTTGCCCGAATTTGAATATAGCTTCATGGGTTACGATCCACTTACGCAAGTCAGAGCGAGTGGGAGAGAGGTAGATGTCTCCCCAAAGGCGGCTAGAGAAGTCTGTGCCCTTATAAAGGGCATGAATATATCCAAGGCTAAGAAGTTCTTGGAAGAAGTGATAAACAAGAGGCAAGCAGTGCCTTTTAGAAGGTATAAGAAAGAAGTACCACATAAAAGTTCTCAATTCAGATTTCATGCTGGAGGTTACCCAGTAAAGGCTGCACAAGAAATTCTCAGGGTCATCAAGAATCTTGAAGCGAATGCAGAGTTTAAAGGATTGGATACTGAGAGGATGATCATAGTACACGCCGCAGTCATGAGAGGAATGAAGGTTAAAAGATACACGCCTAGAGCTTTTGGTCGTTCTTCGCCAAAATTCAATACTTTAGTACACATAGAGATAGTAGGAAAGGAGGTTGCATAATGTCAGCCATTAAGAATATTATGAAGAATTATGCAAAGAGTGCTGAACTTGATGAATTTCTACAGAAGGAGTTGGCTGATGCGGGATATGGGGGAGTAGACGTTTTTAAGACACCTATAGGGACAAGAATAACCATCTTTGTAACAAGACCTGGCTTGGTTATAGGAAGGCGTGGCATGGGGATTAGAGACCTTACATCCATGATAGAAAAAAAGTTTGGTTTGCCGAACCCTCAAATCTCAGTCTTGGAAGTAGAAGTCCCAGAGCTTAACCCCATGGTCATGGCCAACAGAATAGCCCAGAACATTGTAAGAGGCGGAGCCTTTAGAAGAGCTGCCCTTTGGGCTTTGAATTCTATAATGAACGCTGGTGCAATGGGTGCCGAGATAATAATTTCTGGAAAGTTGAGAAGTGAAAGGTCACACTATGAGAAGTATAGAGCAGGGGTAGTTCCTAAGAGTGGAGATCCTGCATTGAAGGCTGTAAAAGAGGCTTCGGGTCATGTACTGCTTAAGATGGGGCTCTATGGGATAAAAGTAAGAATCGCCTTAAAGAATGCTATACCTCCAGAAGTTGAAATCATAGAAAAGAAGCCTGAAGAGAGTGTTCAAAAGGAGGAAGAAGGTGTTGCCGAAACTAAAGAGTGATGAGTTAAGAAAATTGAAGGATGAGGAGCTTCAAGAAAAGCTGTTTGAGCTAAGAGCTGAGTTAGTCAAGTTAAAGAGTGCAGCTAAAAGAGGTACTTTAAGGAAGGAGACTGGAAAGATTCGAGCTATAAGAAGATCGATAGCAAGAATCATCACATTGATAAACGAAAGAAAGTAAAAATTTTCATATTGGAAATTGTTCATAAAGCAAGGGTCAAAATTTCAATGATATGTATATGAAATTTACCTTGATGCCATGGCTATTCTTTCTTGCTCGTTCTTCTTCTTCACTGCATAGCTGTTTACATCCCCATTTGCAGCCATTATTATCTCATCTGCCAAAGCCTCTTCTATGGTCTTTGGACTAGAAAAGCTAGCTTCTCTTGCTCCTTCTGCAATGAACCTCAAAGCAAGATCGAGTCTTCTTAAGGGAGATATATCCACTGAAAGATGATAGACTACACCACCATAGCTTATCCTAGTCGTATCTTCGTTGGGAGATGCATTTTCAATAGCGCGAACAAGATGCTCTACAGGGTTACCGCCAGTCTTCAAGTGAATTATGTCGAAGGCTGTCTTGACTATATTTATGGCTCTTGCCTTTTTTCCTCCCATCCTACCTGTATTCTTGGCATATTTTTTACCGAAGTGCATCAAATTGTTAACGAGGCGCTCTACTACGTTCACTTCAGCCTTTGCAAATCTATGATGTTCATGCCTTCCCATAGACGTTGGTACAATCATAGGCTTAAGAGAGATGACTCTCTCCAAGCCCTTATCCTTAACCTTAACTTCACTCATATCCCATTTTCTGAATAGTAATAGCTTCTCTTCAGCCATGATCTCATCTCCTAGGTTTCTCTTTTTTACCCAAGACGAGCATATTCAAAGAGACTCCGTTGACTGTAGAAACTTTCCATCTTACTCCAGGTATATCTCCCATAGACCTTCCCATAGAGCCTCCTATCCCTTCAATTATGACTTCATCATGCTCATCCACATAATTTAATGCCCCATCACCTGGAAGGAAGCTTGTTATCTGCTTGCCATTCTTCACCAATTGAACACGAACACATTTTCTTATGGCAGAGTTAGGCTGCTTTGATTCAACCCCAACCTTCTCCAAGACTATGGCTCTGGCTTGAGGAGCACCTTCAAGAGGGTCTGCTTTCTTATCGAGCATCAATAGCCTACGCTTATAGTACTTGTCAGACCATCTTAGCTTCTGCTTTTTCCTCCTCAATTTTCTAGCAGCCATTTCTCCTCTAGGAGATTTCGATTTAGACAATCTATCCACCAGACTTTACTATCCCATATAAAAGATTTTAGAACGGTCTTTTCAACTTTACGTTTTAACGATGATTTCATAGGAGAAAGCAAAAATATATATCCCCTCCAATACTGTGATTGTAGGCATAGAACTATAGTGAAACACTCAGTAAAAACTGGATTTAGTTTCGGTTTGACCTCAGCGATAATTACAACGCTAGGATTGATGGTAGGCCTGACTTCTGGCACCCGCTCAGAACTTGCTGTTATTGGTGGAATATTAGTAATAGCAATAGCAGATGCATTTTCAGATGCACTGGGAATTCATATATCTGAAGAATCAGAGTGCAAGCATACGTTAAAGGAGATATGGGAATCAACGATCTCTACTTTTCTGACTAAATTTATCTTCGCAACTACATTCATTGTTCCTGTCTTGCTACTTCCACTGACAACTGCAGTAATAGTAAGCGTTGTTTGGGGGCTATCCCTTTTAGGAGTCTTTAGTTTCTATCTCGCAAGAGAGCAGAAGGTAAGAGCTTGGAAAGTTATCGCAGAGCATCTGTTAATTGCAGTTATAGTTGTAATTATAGCGAATTTTATTGGAGACTTTATCAGGTCAGTCTTTGTCTAATGATGTAAATGCCAGAGAACTCAATCATTACATCGAAATTGCTTGTGAAAACTCTTTCCAAAGACTGCTTCCTTTTTCTATCTTCTTAACAACCTTTCCACAGACAAGGTGTTTCTCGACACTCTCTTTATGACCGCTGGTATCTGTCAGAAAGAAGCGATTTCCTTCGATTTTTGTAATCTTATGAACAACACATATAGGAACTTTCCCGCCTTGCAACCATCTGAAACTTGGGTAAACGATTATATCTCCCTCTCTCAACTCCTCATAATACTTTTTTTACGCTATTTTTTAAACTTACATGAATTTAAAAGTTCTTTCTCATAATTTCTCTTAAAGTTTTATTGACTAACCTTCTTTCTCCTATAGCCTTCTGGAATTTCAATTGCTTCTGAAAGGCTGAACTCACGCTTCAGAAATTTGCTTATATTATTATGCACAATTCCAAGTTTATAGCGGCTTTTCAACAATCTCAAAAAACTCAAGGTAATGTATCTTAATCGAAGCAAGAACTTCTTAGATGCATAGTAGATCATATTGTAAATCTCTTTCAAAGGAACGGCTTCAGGAGATATTTCTGGAGCGTAGACTCCTTTCTCCCAGTGCTCATCCTCATTCAATAATCCCTTCGATGCCAAATCTGCCCATAAAGGAGTCCCAGGATGAATCTCTAAAGGATGAAAGATTGGTACATCGATATCCAACTTTTGGGCAAAGTTAAGCGTATTCTGAATTTCTTCTCGAGTTTCATCTGGAGCCCCAACTATGAAAGAACCAACGATGATATCGATGCCAGCCTTTCTTGTAGCTTTGGTGGCTGCTATGGATTGTGATGGTACTATTCCCTTTTTGTAGAAATCAAGGATTCTCTGATTTGCGCTTTCCATGCCATAGTAGATGATTCTACATCCAGCCTTGGTCATAGCCCTTAAAGCATCCATGGATATGCAGTCAACCCTGGCATCACAGACCCAATCCATATCAATCTTATTTTTCTTCATTAAATTGCATAATTCTATCACTCTTTTTTGGTTCAAGGCAAAGTTGTCATCGACGAATATTATTTGCCTAAACCTTTGATGGTAAAGCATTTCTAACTCTTCCAAGATGTTTTCTGGAGACCTAGGCCTCCATCTGCGACGTGCAAATAGAGAACAAGCGCAATAAGTGCAATTGAAAGGACAACCACGAGAAGAGACCATAGAAGTGAACTTTTTCGTAGCAACGGTTAATCCAGCGAGGGTTGATCTGTATTCTTTCTTTAGCAAACTTCTATCAGGGAAAGGAATTTTGTCCAATTCTTTGATAAGTGGCCTATCTGGTGTGAAGACTATTCTATCCCCTTCTCTAAAGGCTATGCCTCTAACATCTTTGATGTTTTTTCCCTTTTCCAAGCAATTTGCTATTTCTAGGCATGTAAACTCTCCTTCATCTCTGACTATCAAATCCACGAAGGGATATTTCCTTAAAATTCTCTCAGCATTAAAGGTAGCATGATAGTTGCCAAAAGCGATTTTGATGTTTGGGTTGAATTCTTTAACCTTCTCGGCTATGATTGCTGCTGATCTTCCTGAGCTAGATAATGTTGAAAAGCCTAGAAAGTCTGGGTCCTCTCTTTTAACCCATGATAATGCATCTTGAAGAGAAGTTTGACTTGCAGCATCAAGAACAGAAACATCGAAACCATTTTCCTTCAAAAAAGTAGCGATATATAATAATCCTAAAGGGGGCCAAGATGCTGGAGCAGTAATAACATGAGTCCAAGATTCACTCGCCCCAGGATTTATGAATGATAACTTCATCTTAATCACATATAATGAACCATCTATTCAATTGTTTTGTAATAAAAGATTTACTTTTTAAATAGTTTGGATCTCTTATTTTATTAATAAAATCAAGAATTGAGATAGGTCAAATTTTGAAGATAGTCGCCAAATCTACTTAACTCTTCTATATGCTTTATCTTTCCCTTACTCGCTTTTGCCAATTCTCTTCTGAAGAATAGGTCTATCTTTCTACTCTTCTCTTGAAGTATCATGGCAGCCCTTTTTGTTAACGCTCTTCCTTTTTTATCCAAATCCAGAAGAAGAATTATCTTTTTGTACTTTTCAGCCTTAGTGGCCAATTTTACTAAGCTTTCATTATGGCATAGCAAGAACAGATCTCCCTTAAATCCTATCGATTCAAGGGCCTTCGCATCACGCCGCCCCTCGACCACGACTAAAGCACCGTTTTTACATTCATCATTTAATCTTTTCGTGAATAGCATCAATTCTTGAAGGGTATCTTGATTCGATTTAAAGTCTATCATACCATTTACCTTGATGATAGCAATGAATAATAGGGTTCATTGTGAATATAAGTATTGTCTTAGTTCTGCTTAAGGCCAAAGAAAAAATTCTCCACTCTTTTTGCGAATACTTTCCATTCTTCTATAGGAATTCTAAATTCGATAAACTTACAAACCATTCCGCTGATAGGAAAGTCTGGCAAGTACTCATGAGTAAGAATGTAATCTCTAGAAAAGGGAGGTTGATAAGGTACTGGAATTTGGTCAAAAAATGCATAGATTTCCAACTTGCCTTCTATCAATGATTGGATGATCTTGCTCAGATAAAGTACTCTTATGTGAGGGATTTCAACCTCTAGAGTAATGGGAAGGCTTGATCCAGCATCTATTAGGAACTTTGTAAGAATAGAGCCACGAGCTACAACCTTGAATTCTAAGTTATTATCTTCCTTTGGCAGATTAAAGTAAATAGCATACTTAACGCTGTCAGATTCTACTAATCTGTCTGATTTATTATGGAGTAGTATTTGGAAGGATACCGTTGGCCTTAGCTCTGGTTCTTTGCTCATAGAGACCTTTTCTAATGTCATATCAAGATACCTAGATACATCATAATAAGAACTCATCAGAATCTATTCGATTTTGTACAATATAAACAAATCTTACTCTTTAGGGAAGAAAGTATGAATTCTGGTAGCTCCTGTCTGTCGCACGCCTGGGTAAACCCTATACTTCATCTTTTATCTGCTAGGGCCGTCAGCGAGCTTTTGGACAGGAGCCATAAAATGTTAATTAGATTCTATAGGTTAAGTCTTTCGTTTAAAGTGCTCTGAGTGCGAATTTATAACATTGCTTTTTTATGATCGACCTTCTCTTACTTTTTATTCTATATATACCTTCATGCTACCTTGTTTCGGCAAGTCATAGACCTAGAGAGTCAGTAAGGTGTTTACCAAAGATAAGAGTTATAAGCGTGGTTAGGCGGCTTTAAGAGTTATACATGAAAAAGATAAGGATAGTTCTTGTAGCCCACGATTCTAAGAAAAAGAGCTTAGCTGAATGGGTAGCCTACAACAAAGAAATCCTGAAAGATTTTGAAATCTGGGCCACGGAGAGTACCGGCAAGATAATCATAGAAGAAATCAACTTGCCAGTGAAACTCCTTCTTTCTGGGCCTCTTGGAGGTGACGCTCAAGTAGGTGCGATGACGGCTGAAGGGAGGATTGATATGATCATATTCTTCTGGGATCCACTGACTCCTCAACCTCACGATGTGGATGTGAAAGCCCTTTTACGTTTGGCAGTATTGTATGATGTCCCCATCGCCTGCAACCGAAGCACCGCCGATTTCCTCATCTCTTCGTCTCTGCTCAGAGACTGGGAACGTTACATAGATGAGCAGAAGAGACCGGAGATTCCAAAGTAACACAAAATCAAATACAACATCGCTGCCAATGAGAGGAAGACTAAATCAAAGTGCAGACTCAGCTTTAAAATGATGAAAAAAGAATTGCTAAATGTATAATTGGTATAAATTTGCACTCATGATGCTTTTTGTTTTACTATATCAATGATTTTACTCAAATTCACTTCAAAGACAGATACAGGGTTTCTAAGCTTAAAGCTCTCTAATACCAGGGGATGTATCTCTCCAATTATCCCAAGATTATTCTTTGCTAATACTATTGTTGCAGCCCTTCCTGATGTAAAGGATGGATGATGAGTAGGAATGGTATTTACGCTGAGATTGAAAGTCTGTAGAAGAAGGGAGCTAAGAATCGATTTAACTTCTGTATAGTTGGCTGTAGAATGAGATGTTGCTACAGAGAGATGATAATCCTCTCTAATGCCATTAGGAGTTCTTAAATCCTTAGAGTAAACCTTTGATATTTCGAATATTCTTTGTGGATACTCTTCATGTAAGTTCTTTGATAATACTATAAGCAAAGATGGGAAGATATTATCTCTAAGAAATTCATACTCAATGGATTTTGGATTCTCGACTTTGATTATGGTTTTAGGCTTTCTTTTTGTAAATTCATAAAGGGCTTTTTCACTTATCAGGTGATAATTCATGACTTCTATACAGCCTAAGCCTATCATAGCATCTCTAGCCAAGCCTATCAATTTTAGATTATCATGATACTTTCCAGCCTTTTTGAATTCTGGTAAAGTTGGAGTAAGCTTTTCAAACCCATAGCCATAAGCTATCTCTTCAACTAAATCTACTTGATGTAGTATATCAACTCGATATCTTGGTATTAATGCTGTTAGCTTTCCATCTTTTGATGCTACGCTTATTCTGCTTCTCTCTAAACTTTCAAGGATTTCTTCATCATTGAGTCTTAATCCTAGGAGATCGTTTGCCAATTTTCTATCGACTTCCATCTGTTGAAGGCTCATATCAGGAGTAATTTTGACTGAATTACCTAGCCTTATTTTCACAGATTCAATCTTAGCGCCTATGTCACTCAGAGCTGCAGCTATTATGGCTAGAGAGTCTTCATCAGCTTTTAGGTCAGTGGCTGTTATCTCAATGAGCAAATTCTTAGTCTCTGGAGTCAATCTAGTCAATTCTCCATTTATTATTGGAGGGAATGACAAAACTTGATCTAAACTATCCATTATCAAAGGATATTTATCAAAATGGGATACTATATGCCCATATTCTCTTCCAACATCTGTTTTTTCTAAGATTTCTCTCATGCTCATCTCTTCTTTTTCTCCTAATGGAATAAATTTGAATTCTGGAGAAACTGTTGTGTATTTTATAGGGGGTTTTAATACATCGAAGTTATGAATGCCAATGGACATCTTTCTTCTACGCCTTCCAATGCCTTCATGTAGGTCTTCTTGCATGGAGATTATCTCTTGGATCAGTTCATCGTTAAGGGTTATCTCTTTAGCAACAAGGCTGACAACGAATGGTCTAACATGCTGCGTTGATTCATCAACGATCATCTCAACTTCTCCTTCATTTATTACATAATTTGGTGCACCTCTCTCAAAGCCCAGTATGCCATTCAAAGATCTGGCTATTCCATATATGGTTGAGAAGTCAGGCCTGTTTGGATTGTATTCTATCTTTACGTAATCATCTGTAGCCTCTTCAAGGGTAACGCCAAGGTATGGGATTTTATCTATTAAATCCTTTGTAGATAATTCTCCCTTTATCAAACTCTTTAATTTATTATAATATAATGTTATTACAGGCATAGAGGTACCTTCCTAAGCCAGCCTAAGTTATTTTCATAAAGTTCTCTTATGTCGTCTATTCTTAATCTAGCCATTATTATACGCTCTAAGCCTCCTCCCCATGCTAGTACTGGATTCTTTACACCTAATGGTAGAGTCACCTCAGGCCTGAATATACCCATGCCACATAATTCCATCCAACCAAAGCCCTCCACATGCACTATGGATTGTAAAGATGGTTCTGTGTATGGAAAATAGGTAGGCCAGAACTTTACCTTCTTCAGACCAAGTATTTTATAGAACTCACTAAGAATTCCCATAAGATCACGTAGGGTAACTCTCTTGCCAACCATTATTCCCTCTATCTGATGGAGCTCAGCAAGATGCTTTGGATCAAGCTTCTCGTTTCTGAATACTTTATCTACAGAGAATACTTTTGCTTCAGACACTTTATGATCAGCAAGATATTTAACAGTCACAGCAGTTGTGTGAGTTCTTAAAACAAGCCTCTTTGCTTCATCCAAAACCCAATCGTATCCCCATCCTTTAGAGCCTGTATTCCAGCCATTAGTATGGGTTCTTGATACTTTTTCTATCAATCTTGAGCTTGCTATGCTAGGCTCTTTCACTTTAGATACATAAAAAGTGTCTTGCATGTCTCTAGCAGGATGATCCTGTGGCACAAATAGGGCATCAAAATTCCAGAAGGCTGGCTGAATAATTGGGCCCAGTATTTCCTCAAAGCCTAACGAGATAAAGGCTTCTCTAACTTCGTCTATGAAATGTTGTACAGGATGCTTTTTGCCAGGGTAAATGGTTGGTGCTACTGCTTCAACATCGAGAGAGCGAAGCCTATGCTGTTTCCACTTTCCACTTATTATCAAGTCAGGAGTTAGATAGTCTATTTCTTTAACTTCCTTTATAGCCTCAGCAGTCTTCCTACCAAGCTCTGTAAGAGAAATATTCACGATCTTGAAAGGCTTCTTCATAAGATAGTTGGGCCTTTTTATCAACCCGTTTACAACTTTTTTATCTTCCTCTGATAATTCTTCAAAAAATAATCCTTTTTCACTGATTTCTTTCAGTAAAGACTCCTCCAATGCGCTTTGATCAGATTTTAAAAGCTTCACGATTACCTTGCCTTCAATACTTGATGTGCTTATCCAGCCCTTCGATCTAGCATAACCAAAAGCAGCAGAGAACTCTTGAGGGGTTGAGCCAAAGGCTTTGCTAAGTTCATCAAGCTTAGCCTCTCCATTCAACCTTTTCAAAATTTCTATCAAGCGCCTTTCTGGAAGACCTTGCTCTATTGCCCTCTTACCTTCTCCTAAAATTTCGATTTTATGGTGAACCTTTTCTTCAATTTTTATCATTTCTTTTGATCTTAGCCATTCTACAGCCCTTCTTGCCTGATCAATACTCATATTAACCCTAGAGGCTACATCCTCAAGCAAGCCCCCGCCATTTCTTATCAGTGATAAAAGGAGTTTTCTCTCCAAAGCATGTAAGGGCTTCAATTTCAACTCAATTTGATTAAGACAGTTTTTAAGGATTGTTATGCAGCATTAAATCTAATCTCTTAGGATGAATTTATCTATTATTCTCTTCGCTTTTTCTCTTTTCCTTTGATGATCAGAAAGAAAAGCTTTGACTCTCTTTATCAATTTTTGTTTATGTTCACCACAGAGTAAACAGCCATCTCTACAACTTTTATAAGTACTTGCAAGAGATTTATCATCCCAGTCGAACAAGAAATATTCGTAAAAGTATACAGGGCATATGTCTGGATTCCCGCCTTTCTCTCTCTGCTCCTTTACTGTTGGTAGTCCTCCAGTGAAGGCATTCTTTACCTTTCTCTCAGCTTGCTCTAATGAATCTGTTGTAAATATTGCAGTCTCTGGTTCGCTTGCACTCATCTTACCACTTCTTGTAAGGCTTGGGAAGAACTTTGAGTGAATCTCAGCAGGTTTGTAAAATCCTAATTTTGGAGCAACATCTCTAGCAACTCTCCAATAGACTGATTGATCTATGGCAGCAGGTATCAAGCATGGAATGTTCTTACCTTTTAATACTGATGGGAAGAAGCAAGGTGCAGCCTGTATAGAAGGGAAGAAGATCATACCAATGTTTGTGCTTGAATTAAAGCCAAAGGCAGCCTTTACTGTCGAGAAGGTTACATGCTTTGCAAATTGAGTTGCTATCTTATAGAGAGTTTTCATGTATTCAGTGTCTAGAAAGATAAAGGTCTTTTTTGGATCAAAGCCTAAAGCTATAACGTCCAAAGCGTTATCATAAGCATATTTGATGGTTTCATCAAGGGTCATCTCAGGGCTATGAAGAAATTTTTCATCGTCTGTCATCTGGAAGTACAGCTCAGCATCAAACTTGTCTTGTAGATATTTTGTGAAGATCCATGGTATTAAATGTCCTAAATGAGTATGCCCAGATGGACCTCTACCAGTGTATAAGAAGAATTTCTCATTAATCTCATATTTATCCAAGATCCAGTCAAAATCTCTATGAGAGAAGAATATTTTCCTTCTTAACAATGGATGCAGTTCATTAGTATGCTTCTTTATTCTATCAAGAAGATTATCATTTATTGGCATAGTGCCAAACTCTCTTATTAATTTATCATAATCGACTTCTCCTTTAACTTCCCAAGGAGTGACTATGAACTCTTTTTCATCAGCCATATTTATCATTCCAGATTGAGCATTATTACTGAGAATTATCCCCCCTTTTAATAATTTTCTGAAGAGAAGCATTTACGAAGTAAAATTATGATCGATGTTTTGATTCCTTTGTTTGTAATTTATCGATGCGTGATTCAATTTATGTAGATTATTACGCATTTGTTATAAATATTTAGACCGAATTTAAATAATTATTATATAATTTTCCTCTCGAAAGAAAATGGAAGTAATAATGAGTAAGAAGGTACTATCGATCTTCGCTGTCACAATGTTCCTAATGTCAATGGCTGCATTTGTCACACCAGTAATGGCTGAACGTGGTTTCAATGAGTGGGGATACAATTATGGTGCACGTTTATTTAACGGCTGGTACGGTCAATGGGGTGAATGGAAGGCATACCATGGGAGTGAACCCTGGTCAGGTGCTACATGGAATGCTTGGATTGTAATGAAGTGGTCGAAGAACTGGATACCCGAAGCAGATGAGCCTGTTGGTGCATGGGTTACAAACCATTGGTATTGGTATAGCAACGATTACGATGAAGAAACTTGGTATGGATTCGATAAAAGAGTACCATGGACGGATAAGGATGTAGCTCCTGAAGCTAAATATTACATAACGGAGTTCCTAAAGGTTCAAAAGGTAAGTGACGATGCTGAAGCATGGGCTGAATATGAGGCTGGCGGTGCTTACAGCGCCTTGTGGGGCGACTATCCATCTGGAGTTCCGAAATACGTGGTTTTTCAAGATGTGATAAGCGTCTATGATACAGCCACAGGAGAGTTGGTGGCAACTTTCGACCTCTGCACTACAGCACCGAAAGGACTGGGTCAACCCATCTTCTAAAAAGTAGCTCCTTACCCTAGGAGTAAACTCCCCTTATTTTTTATGATTTTAATTCAATTTTTCTGTTAATTTTGTGCCCTTCCTCATCTATCTCCTTATTTCTAATTCTAGTAGATGATATTGGCAAACCGTCATCTGCTTTAACAGTATCCGCTATCATTATCTTCAAAGGTTTGAACCCTTTTGCCTTTCTCAATTCATTAGCCTCTCTTGCTCTGCTAAAAGTCTCGTCGCTAACTACTATTGCTTCGATATCTTCATCAGTAATAACTGGACCAAAGTAATCATCAAGTTTGTGTATTTCATATCTTCTACTGGGGAAGATAGAACTCAAGAAAATCTTTAACATCTCAACTCTTTTATCAAAACTTCTTTCTACAATCTTTCCTAATTTCTTCACAAGATTATCTGATGTTACTCCTATGACAACGGATTCTCCAGATTCAAAAGCCATCCTTAGCAATGCTTTATGACCAGCATGAACGTAATCGAAGGTTCCACCTACTGCTACTTTTTTATACTTAAAGCTCATCTTGCATCGTAAACAAATTTAAAAAGAATCTAATAAACATAATTAATTTAGGTAATTGTTTTGAGCGTTCCTCAAGAATACTTCAAGGCTGGGAAGATAGCATCAAAGGTCTGTGAGGAGATAGCTAAAAAAACATCCATAGGAGACAAAGTCCTTGATGTATGCAACGAGGTTGAGAGTATGATAAAAAACTCAGGAGGGGAACCTGCCTTTCCTTGCAATGTTGGAATAAACAGCGTCTCTGCCCACTACACTGCTGAAATAGATGATGAGAGTATAATAAGAAATGGAGACGTTGTAAAGATAGACCTAGGAGTTCATATAAATGGATACATAATAGATACCGCCTTTACACTATCCTTCAACCCTGATTATGATTTAATGGTAAAAGCGGCTAAGGATGTACTGTATGAAGCCATTAATGTGGTAAGAGAAGGAGTTAGAGTAGGAGAGATAGGGAAGGTAATTGAAAATGGGGCAAGCAAAAGAGGGTTTAAGGTCATATCAAACCTTAGCGGTCATCTCTTGCAACAATACAAAATTCATGGAGGAGTATCCATACCAAATGTTTGGGTAGCCAACACTCCTCCATTAAAAGCGAATGAAGTTTATGCCATAGAACCTTTTTTGACAACTCTGGATGGGTCAGGTGTAGTTGTAGATGATGCAAGAAGAAACATCTACGCACTAATTGGAAGAAAAAGGACAGGGGATAAGAACCTAGACTTTCTGGTAGATCAGATATGGAATCGCTTCAAGACCTTGCCCTTCACTGCAAGATGGCTGATAGACATCTTGGACAAGAAAGAGATAAAAAGGATGTTGGACAAACTTGTTCAAGTTAAGATTTTACATGCATATCCTGTTCTTGTAGAAGCATCGAAAAAGGTTGTAGCCCAATTCGAGCATACTTTGATACCAACAGAGAGCGGTGCAATAGTTCTAACCTAATTCAGCAAATAAGATATAAAGGTGGGAAAATTTTTAATGAGTGAAGAAAAGGCATAGAGAATTAGACTGGGCCGGTCGTCTAGCCTGGTAGTGATGCCTCTTTGGCATAGAGGAGGTCGTGGGTTCGAATCCCACCCGGTCCACTTTAGACCTTTGAAAAGAAGATTTTGATCATATTAACTATGGGTAGGTTATAACCTCAAACGATCTTAAATCAAAACTACTTACCCTTTAAAAATAATCCCAATGGTATAAGCAATATATTTTGATCGATAAGATGGGCAACCAATGCTGGCAGCACTCCAGAACCAAAGGTAATAATGCCAATAACTAATGCCAACACAGAATTCTTCAGTAAGGTTGCTATGGTTAATGTTATGGCATCCTTTCTACCAAACATCTTTCCCATATTGTAGGAAACCAAGAGGACGATAATCAACAAAAAAGTTATGAAAAGATTAATTCCCAGAAAATCATAGATATTGCTTTGTATGTAATTGACCCCGCTGGCTACTCCTCCCCAAAGTACAAGTATTAATGCAATGTTAGAAAAGAAATTTCCGTATTTTAATGCACTATCAGACGTTTTCCTAAAATATCTTCTAAGTAAAATTGCAGCCAATAAAGGTACAAGAACTATTTGAATCAAGCTAAGTATCATAGACATGGCATCGAACTTTATCAGCATTCCAACACCAATCAGCATTGTCATAGGCAAAGTCACTATCGAAATTAAACTTGTTATTGTTGTTAGAACGATTGCCAAAGACGGGTTCCCTTTAAGCGCATCTGAAAAAAAGGCTGTTGCAACCGCTGTAGGGCAACTAAACGCTAGTAAAATTCCCGCGAAAATTAAGGGTGAAAATAAGATTCCTACCAGTGATAGCAGAGGCATGAATACAAAAACCAAAAATAGAGCGACAAAAATTGTTCTTATGTTAATCCTTCTGAAATCAGCCAAATCTATCTTTAAGCAGGTGAAGAACATTAACAGCATTAAGAAGTAAGCCAGAAATGGTTTAAAGAATAGACCGATTTGAGCTAGGATAAGACCTAATGATAAGCCTAAGAAAACTATCAAAGACAGGTTGATGTTTCTTGATGTCATTAGAAATTATACCTCGATTACTCATATTAATTTTTCATCGAACCATAGGTTAAAAATCTCTGTCAATATTCATGATATAAAAATCTATTTAGATGAGAAAATTAATAGAATTGGAAATGATAATAAAAAGGGTTAGCGATTATGAGCCTTTCAAGGCTGTTGATAATTCAGAGATAGTAGAAGTCATCGGTATACCTACTACCAACACGAAAGAAGCGAGCCTCGCTTTAGCCAAGATAAAACCAGGATTAAAGACTGCTAATCATTATCATAATTTCACTGAGATATACATGGTAATAAAAGGAGAAGGGATAATGCATATCAACGATGAGATTAAAGACGTAAGAGAAGGAGATAATATACTGATACCTCCAAAATCTTGGCATTTTATAGAGAACAAAGGAAATCATGATCTACTGATTTGGTGCATTTGCACCCCAGCCTTCAACAGTAAAGAAACTATTTTAGAGTAATCAAACAAATTAATATCTCCATATTCCATATAAAGCGTAGATGAGGGGTTGAAGAAGATTCTTTTCGTTTGTGTTGAGAATTCAGCCAGAAGTCAGATGGCTGAGGGGTTTGCAAAGTATTACGGAAAGGGAAAAGTAGAAGCCTATAGCGCTGGAACAAAGATAGCCGAGAAGATCAATCCAGTCGTTGTTAAAGTCATGGCTGAGAAGGGAATAGATATTTCGAAGCAGAAGCCAAAGCCTTTCGATGTGAAGATGGCTGAGCAAGCAGACATTATTGTAACTATGGGATGTGATTTAGAAGGGATGTGCCCAGCCCCTTTGTTAAAGAAGGCTATAAATTGGGGGATAGAAGGTCCTAAAGGAAAGCCCATTGAAAAAGTTAGGGAGATAAGAGATGAGATAGAGATGAAGGTAAAGGAACTCTTGGAGAATTTATGATATTAGCAAGTTTTTATGCTCTCTCGCCCTTGTTGCCACTATCATGTTCAAAGTTATCTCCGAAATATCAGCAGAATAGACAGCTATCCTCTTAAGACTCTCTAGTATGAGTTTCAATTCAACGATGGTTCTTATACTCTGCTTTGACTCTAGAAGTTGCTTGGTGCTTTCCTCTTCAGCCTCAACTATATGGGATGCTTTGATTATACTCTCATGAGCCATTTTGGCATCCAACTTGTTCAAAGCGTTGAGCGAGCTATCGTATACTCCTGTTGTGAGATGGCTAATTTTTAATATCTGATCGAGCAAGTTGGCATTTGGCATTTCCTTAAGGTTTAAAACGGATTTTGCGATTCTAGTTGCGTGATCTCCCATTCTTTCAATACTCTTTGCAATTATCCTATAGCCCAAGCACTCAACGGCAGATCTCAAGCCCATATTTTCTATCATCGTTCTATCTACTACAGCCATCTTCAACTGCCTAACAGAGAAGTGGTAGAATCTATCTACCTCATCATCCCTATCTATAACATCCTTTGCAAGAGCATAACTCAGATCCTTTAGAGATAGTATAGCATCCCTGTGCATCGATGAGACTATAATTCCCATACGGTTTACAACCCTTTTCAAAGGCAGCTCAGCGTAAGCTGGCAAGCATTGAGCGACTAATTCTTCTGACGATTCTTCCACAATTTCTACCCCTACAATTTTCTTCCTTAACAAGTCTTTGAAGAAAGCCTTAAGATCTAAGGCAGGTCCTTTGAACTTAACTCTTATCATATCGTATCCTGCAAGATAGTGAGATATGAAGTCTCTCACAATAATATCTCTCTCAACTATAGCTCGATATTCTATGAATGCCTCTTTTACACTCTTGTCAACTTCACCTTTAGGAATCAGCAATATGGATAAGTCATCTTGGGGTATCAATGCCACTTGCTGTTGAGGTTTGATCTTTGCCTGTTCAGCCCATTCTTTTGGTAAAGATATAGTGTAAGTAGTTCCTCCAGTAAGTTGTATCTTTCTTATTTGTGGCTTAAGCATGGTTCATGTAAAGGATACTCCATTAGATAAAGAATTCCTATATAGGTTATATAGATTATGTTGGTAAATTATATATTTGATTACCATTTATGCCAGAACGAGGGACTATGCAAAGTAAAAGTGGAATTAGTAAGACAATGGCAGTATTAGCAATATTCATAATAGTCATAGGGACAGTAGCAACATACTACATATTAAATCCCAAAACTACAATTACTTTGAACGGTGCAGGTGCTACCTTCCCTGAGCCGTTGATAAAAAAGTGGACGTCAGAGTATAACAAAATGAATCCTTCAGTGGTGATAAACTATCAAGGCGTAGGTAGTGGAGGAGGGATACAGCAAATCAAGGAAAAGGTGGTAGACTTTGCTGGTACCGATGCCCCAGTAAAGGATGAGGAAATGACCACCGGATATTTAGTCCATATACCAGAAACAATGGGTGCCGTGGTAGTAGCATATAACATTCCTGGATTGACAGGGTCTCTAAAACTTGATGGAGATACTATTGCAAAAATATTCTTGGGAAACATAACAAAATGGAACAATGAGAGGCTAGTTGCTTTGAACCCAGAATTAAGCTTGCCAGATCAAAACATCTTCGTAGCTCATAGATCAGATGGTAGCGGGACTACATACATATTCACAGATTATCTATCAGCAGTAAGTCAAGAATGGGCTGATAAGGTTGGCAAAGGGAAATCAGTCAATTGGCCTGTTGGGGTTGGAGCACAAGGTAACCCTGGAGTTGCGGGTCTGGTCAGTCAGAACCCCTATTCAATAGGTTACATGGAAATAGCCTATGCCTCTCTTAACAACATATCCTATGCATGGATAAAGAACGAATTTTCAGGAGAATTCATAGAACCTACTCTTGAATCCGTATCCAAGGCAGCAGAAGGCTTCTTAGACCAAATGCAAGAAGATGTTAGAATATCCATAGTGAACTCTCCAGACCCAGAAGCTTATCCAATAGCATCCTTCACATACATACTTCTTCATCAAGAACTAAATGTCTATGGAGAAAAGATGAATTTTGAAAAATCCAGAGCATTATTGAATTTTATATGGTGGGCAGTGCATGAGGGACAAAGCTATTCTGAGGCTTTGCTCTATCCTAGATTACCTCCAGAAGTTATAGTTATATGCGAGGAATTGCTTCGCTCAATAACTTACAATGGGCAACCTATAATTACTAGCTAAATAAAACAAAAATCATGCCTTCTCCTCTATTTCTTTTTGGCAAAAAAGAATCAAAGGGGGCGAGGAAATTTGTTTCAGGTGATTCTATCTTCAAGAAGTTAACACTAATATCCGCTCTCTTTATATTGGTGCTGGCCTTACTCATATTTTATGAGCTTTATTCAAGATCACAATTATCAATAAGTAAATTCGGTCTTGGTTTTCTCACAGGAGTAGAATGGGATCCTGTTCATCAGGTCTTTGGAGCTTTGCCTTTCATATATGGCACAGTCACCTCATCTATTATTGCTTTAATAATAGCCGTCCCGATAAGTCTAGGTATTGCTATATATCTCTCTGAGTTGGCTCCAAGACGTTTCAGATCTCCCCTTTCCTTTATGGTAGAACTTCTTGCTGCTGTGCCTAGCGTAGTCTATGGTCTTTGGGGGCTTTTTGTAATGGTGCCATGGATTAGGGATTATTTACAGCCTTTCTTAGAGTCAACTCTAGGCTTCTTACCTTTATTTCAGGGTCCAAAGTTTGGAATAGGAATGCTCGCAGGAGGGATAATCCTTGCCATAATGATCATACCTACAATATCTGCAGTATCGAGAGAGGTTATGCTGGCTGTTCCTGATACTCAAAGAGAGGCTGCCTTTGCCCTTGGTGCTACGAGATGGGAGACAATAAGATTTGCTGTTTTAAAGTATGCAAGAACAGGCATCTTCGGCGCCATATTGCTCGGCTTAGGAAGGGCTTTAGGTGAGACGATGGCTGTAATCATGGTAATAGGGAATAGACCTCAGATATCTCTATCGTTATTCGAGCCAGCATACACTATGTCAGGGGTTATAGCCTCAGAGTATATTGAGGCGACTCAAGAAATCTACCTTTCAGCCCTCATTGAGATAGGTCTTCTACTCTTCATAATTACTTTGATAATGAATGTTTTGGCAAGGCTTCTTGTCTGGCGGATGATGAGAATGTTTAGAGGTGCAAAGGAATGATAGCCAAGCGAATTACTAGAAGAAAGATCGTTGACAAGTTGGTCTCTTCTCTTGCATTGCTTTCTGTCGCGATAGCCATAATACCTCTTGCTGGGGTGATAATTTTTGTCACATCAAAAGGATTATCTGCCATAAATCTAGAATTCTTCATCTCACTACCAAAGCCTCCGGATGAAATTGGAGGAGGCATAGGCAACGCTATACAAGGAACCTTGATTCTTATAGGACTTGCATCGATGGTAGGCATACCCATAGGAGTATTATCAGGAATTTATTTGGCTGAATATGGAGACAATAGGTTTGGGTCTTTGGTGCGCTTTATGGCTGATGTTTTATCTGGAGTGCCTTCTATCATAATGGGGCTCTTTGTTTATGTTGCAGTAGTTCTTACCACTCACAGCTTTTCAGCCCTTTCAGGAGGTATAGCATTGGGCATCATGATGATACCTGTGATAGCAAGAACTACTGAGGAGTCTGTTAGACTTGTTCCTAATTCGATAAGAGAGGCTTCTATGGCATTGGGGGTAAGAAGATGGAAGACCATACTATTCGTTGTACTAAGTACTGCAAAAAGTGGGATAATAACAGGCATAATGCTATCCATAGCCAGAATTGCAGGTGAGACTGCTCCCCTTCTTTTCACTGCCTTTGGTAGTGATGTTTGGGCTACAGGCTTGAATCAACCTATTTCTGCTCTACCTTTAGTCATATACAAGTACGCAATTTCTCCCTATTCCAATTGGCAAGCCCAAGCATGGGGGGCAGCATTCATCCTTCTTATCATGGTGCTAGTATTGAATATAGGTGTAAGGTTCATGGCAAGAGGAAGGTATAGAAGGTAACAAAAAATAATCTTAATAGCAAAACGATGAAAATAGTCCTATTTAATTTTCTGGTATTTCCTTAAAGCAATTGAAGTCACAAAGACGAATTCAGTTTTTTATTTACAATCAGAGAGAATTTTGTCTTCTGAATTTTATTCATCATCTATTTAGCCTCTTGGTTAAGCCTTCATAAGAGTGACAGTCTTATCATCACTTTTTTGCCAAGGGCTTTAAACTAATGCGATTTATGTATTGTTGAGGATTTCGATCGAAATTTCAACTGATAAGGCTATTTTGGTTGATAATCACTTTTCTTTACTGTGCTGGATTCGATAAATTTCCTTCACTTTATCTAAAGTATCAATATCCATAGGTCCTTTGTCATAACGAATCCTCTTGATTCTAGGGAAGCGTAAAGCGTAACCACTGCCATGGCGATCACTCTTTTGAATACTATCAAAGGCTACTTCTAAGACTATCTCTGGTTTAACTATTAGCATATAACCATGATCCTCTAAAGCCAAATTCTTAAGCCTACTCGTCATTTCAAGGATCTCATCGTCTGTCAAACCTGAGTAAGCTTTTCCAATCACTCTTAAATTATCGCCATCTTTTACAGCGAAGGTGTAATCGGAGTATAAACCTGCCCTCTTACCATGACCGTACTCAGTTGCTACAATCACTACGTCTAAAGTATCCAATTCTCTCTTTAGCTTAACCCACCTCTTTCCTCTTTTGCCAGGAGTATAAGGAGAAGATGGGTCTTTTAAAACAAGCCCTTCATGACCTATCTTCTTGCTCAAATTGAACAATTCTTCTATTTCATTGGCATTCTTTACTTTCTTCATATATGAGATTTTTATCGAATTGCCAAACGCTAAAGATTCAAGAATTCTTCTCCTTTCATAAAGAGGCTCATCTAAAAGAACTCTTTCATCAAGATAGAGCAAGTCATAGACGAATAGAGCCACAGGCACTTCATTTAATATCTTAGAATCAATCTTTTTTCTCCTAAGCCTTCTTTGAAGTTCATGAAAGGGCAAGGGTGCATTATATTTGAAGGGGACTATCTCTCCATCTACGATGAGATCATGATGAACCTTCTTAAGCCCCTCTAAAATTTCAGGAAAATCATCGGTTATCTCTTCAAGCTTTCTTGAATAGATAGCTATCCTATCACCAAGCTTATGGGCCTGAACTCTAATTCCATCATACTTGAACTCTGCATAAAGCTCTTTTTTGTAATACTGCTCTATATCATTAGCACTAGGCATAGTATCGGCAAGCATGTAGCTTAAAGGTTGCATGGGTTTCAGCTTTGCTTCATGAATCCTTTTCTCAAAGGCTAAGAGGGTTGTTGTACCTACATCGCCGGTGACCAATCGAACTTTCTTTATCTCTTTTATATTATAGTTGAAGGCTTTTGCTATAGCCTCTTCTACAAGCCCTTCAGTAAGACCAATTCGTAGCTCTCCTGTTAGTATTTTTATCAAATACTTTGCTTCAATAGGGCTTGCATCAAGAAGAAGCCCTCTCAAAATACTCTTTCTTCCTTCTACTGCTTTTTTGCCCATTATGGATGCCATCTTCTCAAATTCTTGATAGACATCATTCAAAGTTAACTCTCTTTTGACAACAGGTAGAACAGCTTTTTGGCTAAAGAGTTCTTCTGCTGTCGAGCCAAGGTCGCCATACTTCAAATATACGTTCTCGAATCCTTTATAATCACTGCCAGAAATTTCCAATATTAAATCTATTAAAGTAGAGTATCCAATGTAAACTTCTTTATGGCTCCCCTTTGGGAATATCGTTCCTGAAAGAAATCTAGAGACTATCGGAAGCGTGTTATTATCAAGATTTTGAAGATAGCTTGATAGAATTCCAACCTTCTCCAACTTTTTACTTGTAGCCTTTATCCTCTCACATATATCAGAAAAGGTCTTAAAAAGAAAAGGATGCAAGTCTATCACCTAAAAGGAAGTTTACTTAAAACCTCTTTTCTAATACATTGATTTTATGATGTGACTATTGCCAGTCTTATCTGCTTCACTCCTCTTTTTCTCATCAATTCTTGAGTAAGATCACGAATAGATTCAACTTTGCCTTTAACCGCAATTATCTCAAGGCAATTTCTTTCATCTAAATGAATGTGCATAGATGAACTGATTATACTGCTATAAAGATGCTCAGTATCTGTTAAGGATTCTTCCAAGCCCTTGACTTCATGATCATAGATCATGACTAAGGCACCCATAACTATGCCTTTCTCTTCATGCATCCATTTATTCTCTGTCAAGAAGTTTCTGATAGAAGCTTGAATGGCTTTTGACCTATCATAACCCATCTGCTTTATTACCCTATCAAATTCATCGAGTAGATTAGGGGGTAATGAGATGCTGATTCTTGAGACTCCCTTTTTATTCATATTCATCTTGCTTAATTATTTAACATGGCTAGAAAAACTTTTATAGTATTACTGAATATAAAATTAGTAATACTGATGCGATATGCACATACCAGATGGCTTTTTAGATCTATCGATTAGTGTGATAATGTTCCTTGTAGTAATACCTTTCTGGATATTTTCCCTTAGAGGGATGAAGAAGGTTTTGAGCGATAAGCAAGTCCCATTAATGGCTACATTGACTGCCATGTTCTTTGCTGCTCAGATGATGAACTATCCCATAATTGGAGGGACGACTGCCCATCTTTTAGGAGGACCTATTTTGGCTATAACTCTTGGACCTTATGCTGGTTTAATATCTATGACGATAATTCTCTTTATTCAAGCATTGCTCTTTGGAGATGGCGGGATAACTACATTTGGTGCTAACGTATGGAATATGGGAGTAATAGGCGTATTCATCCCTTTTCTCGTATTTCTTCTTTTTATGAAAATTATGAGGAATGAAAAGGGCATGCTAATAGGAGCTTTTGCAGGAGCATTTATAGGAGATGTTTTAGCAGCCATATTCGCAGGTTTAGAGCTTGGACTTTCAACATTAACTTTTCCCTATAGTGTTCAGATTGCTGTCACGGCTATGGGGATTAACCATTCTATCATAGGGATCGGAGAGGGAATAGTAACAACTATGATTCTATCAATTTTATTGAGGCAAAGAGCTGATCTACTACAGTTACCAAAGATGGCTCCTACATGGTTGCCTTCTATATCTTTGGATTTAAAGAGGGATTGAAGATGATAAAGAATAGAAGAATGATCGCAATTGGAATAATTGTATCAATAATTTTCGTTATAATAGGATGCGTGTATCTTTCATTGTCCCAAGAAACTTTAGACAAAGTTGCTGAGGAATTCGGTTTATCAGATTCTCCTTTATGGGCACCACCTCTTCCAGATTACGAGTTACCTGGTCTTGAAGGGAATATATTTGCCAATGTAGCAATAGGAATAGTGTCCACAGTGCTAATACTAGCATTTACCCTTGCTGTAGGCAAAGCATTGAAAGCAAGAAAAGAAATGGTTTAAGTTTTAGATATGTTAAGTAGCTTCTTGAAGATCTTTGAGGAAATTGTTTATAACGAGAGATTCATTTCATTAAATGGATTCATTCAAAATATAGACCCTAGAGCGAAAATCTTTTCATTCACAGCTTTCATAGTAGTGGCAATTTTAGCAAGGAGTATTGCGACTCTAGTAATCCTAATCATGATAACCTTCTTTCTATCTATTGCATCAAAGATTCCTCTAAAATTCTTCATAATTAGAACTTCCTTTATTCCTTTATTCGTTACCGTAATAGCTCTGCCATTACTTTTCATAACCCCAGGTAATTCCATATTTACTATAAATCCTGTTAACATTACAATAGAAGGAATTCATAAGGCTCTAATCTTCACATTAAGAGTTTGGGCATGTGTCAATTCTTTGATTCTTTTTACATTGACTACGAGGTTCTCAAGTATAATAAATGCTATGGAGAAGCTTAAGATTCCAAAAATATTTACAATGATGATCTCAATAACTTACAGGTTCATATTTCTATCAATAAATGAAGCTTATAGAATGGCATTAGCAAAAGAGTCAAGAACTATTAAGGGAGAGAGCAGATTAAAGACAATAAAGTCTTTGGCGAGCATGATTAGCACTCTCTTCATAAGATCTTATGAGAGAGGTGAGAGGGTCTATCTCGCTATGATAGCCAGAGGTTACAAAGGAACCACCAGAAATCTTAACAAGATGAGTATAAATGGTAAAGACATGATCTTTGTTTTCATTATTATAGCCATTTGTAGCGTAACATTATCTGCAGAGTATTTTCTAGGGGTTGTATAGAATGGTAGACATAGCCATAGATATTAGAGATTTGAAGTATGTATATCCTGATGGGTGTGTAGCATTAGATGACGTGAGCATAAAAGTTTTGATGGGCGAGAGAGTGGCCATTCTTGGCCCCAATGGTGCAGGCAAGTCTACACTGCTAATGCTCATCAGTGGGTTGCTCAAGCCATCTAAAGGTTCTGTTCATGTTTTAGGCATGTCTGTCAGTGAAAATTCATATAAAATAAGGTCGAGCCTTGGACTTGTATTCCAGGATCCTGATGATCAACTTTTTTGCCCAACTTTATGGGAAGATGTAACATTTGGATTGTTGAACATGGGTTTAGATGAAGACGAAGTAGTAAAAAGAGGTAAAGAGGCTTTGAGGAGTGTTGGTTTAGATGGCTATGAAGAAAGAGCACCACATCATCTAAGTGCTGGTGAGAAGAAAAAAGCCGCCATAGCTACAGTCCTGGCCATGAGACCTAAAATCTTAATTCTTGATGAGCCAACAGCTAATCTAGATCCAAAGGGCAAGACAGAGCTTGTGAAGATTATCAACAATCTGCATAAAAGCCAAAAGATTACTCTTGTTGTTGCAACCCATGATGTCGATTTTATTCCTCTAGTTGCTGATAGAGCATACATTTTAAACAAGCGATTAATAGCTGAAGGCAATTTAGAAGATTTATTTTCTAATTCTGATATGATAAGAGAAGCAGGATTAGAGCCACCCAGTGTAACTCGCCTTTTTGAACTTCTAAACCAATCAATAGGCTTTAATGATATTAAATCCCTTCCATTGACGATTGAGCAAGCTCTATATGAGATAAAGCGATGCTTTCTAAAAAATTAGTCTTCAAGCGTAAGATTGCTACAATTTTTGTGGTAGATAATAATTTATTGGTAATCCTTAAATATCTGAAACTTTAGCAAGATTCTGGTCATGCTATCAAAGATGAATAATCAACCTCTTACTTTAAGGGATGCTATTCTTAACCTTAGGCAAGGAAGGTTTGTGCTTATACATGATTTTAGTAGCAGAGAGAACGAGACAGATATGGTTTTAGCTGCTCAACATATTACTCCAGATCATATTAGAATCATGAGAAAGGATGCAGGGGGATTGATATGTGTAGCCATAAGTTTCGATATAGCGAATAAGTTAGGATTACCTTACATGCTAGAAGTCCTTGAATTCGCCAGTAAAAGTTATCCCAATCTATCAGAGTTGATAAACTCTCAGGCATCTTATGGTAAATCAGCCTTTTCAATATCTGTCAACCATAGAGATACTTTTACAGGAATTACAGACATAGATAGGGCTCTAACCATAAAAGAATTAGCAAAGCTTTGTGATCTTGCTGTAAAGAATTTTGATGATGTTCAGTATAGATTTGCTTCGAATTTTAGGGCACCTGGTCATGTTCAGTTGTTGATAGCATCTGATGGTTTAATTTCTAAAAGAGCAGGGCATACAGAGTTATCAGTTTATCTTGCTCAACTGGCAGGATTGACCCCTGTTACAGTAATATGTGAAATGCTGGATGATGAGACCCATAAATCCTTGCCAAGTCTATCAGCAAAAAATTATGCTAAAATGCACAATATCCCTTTTGTGGAAGGTCATGAGATAGTAAGTTACTATAAGGATCAAATAAGGGGGTAACATGATGAATGCAAGGATAGGAGTCGCTGACACTACCTTTGCAAGAGTAGACATGGCAAAATTTGCTATAGATGTTCTGAAAAGGTATCATGGTAATATCGAAATCATAAGATACACAGTTCCTGGGATAAAAGATCTGCCTGTAGCAGTGAAGAAGCTTTTTGAAGAAAAAAGTTGTGATATTGCAATGGCTCTAGGTATGCCTGGACCGAATCCTTTGGATAAGCAGAGCGCTCAAGTTGCATCTTCAGGTCTGGTTACAGTTCAACTTATGACTAATAAGCATGTGATAGAGGTATTTGTTCATGAAGATGAGGCTAAGAGTGATAACGAATTGTATAGAATAGCGAAGGATAGGGCTGAGAAGCATGCCCAAAACTTACTTAAACTACTCTTCAAGCCAGAAGAACTCATGAAGGATGCTGGTATGGGAAAGCGCCAAGGCTTTCCTGATGTTGGTCCAATAAGAATATAGGAGGTGAAAAAGTATGGTGAAATTAGCACTCGTTGTCTCTGAGTTCAACTTTGACATATCCTACCTTATGCTTGAAAGAGCGAAAGAGCATGCAGCGTTCTTAGGGGCTCAGATCACATATATTTGCAAGGCTCCTGGATCCTTTGATATGCCACTATTGATCCAATCTTTATTGGATAAGAAGGATGTTGACGCTGTTGTAACTCTTGGTGCTATAGTTGAAGGAGATACAAAACATGATGAAATCATAGCCCAGCATGTAGCAAGAAAGATTGCTGATTTGTCAGTCCAATATAGAAAACCAGTATCTTTAGGTGTATCTGGACCTGGTATGACCAGGCTTCAAGGAATAGAAAGAATAGACGAGTATGCGAAGAGGGCTGTTGAGTCTGCTGTAAAGATGGTGAAAAGATCAAAAACATTAGAAGAAATCAAAGTGACTCAATATCCTGCTATGGTGGAGTAGTCATGAGTGGAAAAATAAAGACGACTTTGATCAGAATAGACAATTATGGTCCATGGACCCTAGAGCTTGGTAACGATAGAGAGTATAAATTACAAATACTTCAAGCCCAGCTTTATGCCCATCTGCAAAGACTATTTGCTGAGAGGGAAGGTGCTTTGTTTTACAATAGATTTGATGAGATGGTAGCTGTAAGCAACGGAATATCTTTTGAGGATCATTCAAAAATCCAAGAAGAAGTATCGAAGAATTATCCATTCACCATAAGCATGGGCATTGGTTTAGCTGAGAAGCCTTATGATGCTTTAGAGATGGCTACAAAAGCCTTGCAAAGAAACGGTGTGAAGAAAGTAGTGGGTGAATTTGATGAATCTTATGAGAAAAGTGTAAAAATTGCTCACATAGATGTAAACAACATAACAGGCAATATTATCGATAAATTATCAGCCTATGAGACAGCTTTAATGATGAATAAATTAAATGTAGAGTTGAGTGAGCTCTTTTTGAACCATAAAGCTCTAACATTCTTCTGTGGAGGAGATAACTTTATGGTAATAGCGAATGGTGTCTCAGAAAATGAGGTTAAGGATATTCTTGAGAAAGTAGGCAAGAATTTTAATCTCACTTTAAAGGCTGGAATAGGGATAGCAAGAACTGCTCGTAAAGCCATAGAGCTTGCTACTAAAGGATTGGATTCTATTAGAAAGGGTAAATTGAACGGTCCTGTTCATGAAATCTTTGACTTGTCATGAAAAGGTAATAATAGAAGCAAATGTAGTAGTTAAAGATAGTTTTGATGTGATAGAGAAAGCCTTCATAAGAATAGAAGATGGTTATTTTACAGAAATTAGAGAAGATTCTTTAAACTCATCAGGATGCTTAAGATATAAGGCAAAGGGCATGCTCATGATCCCAGGCTTAATAAATTCTCACACCCATATAGGAGACTCTTTTTTTAAGGATTTTGGAATAGGTAAATCACTTAATGAACTCTTTCGCCCAATAAGTGGTTTAAAGCATAGGCTATTGTCATCAGCACCTGAAAACTTGATAGTAAAATCCATGAGGAATTCAGTGTTTGATATGCTAAGATGTGGTATTACAACCTTTGCAGACTTTCGTGAAGGAGGGAAAAGAGGAATCGAGCTCATTAAGAAAGCTATTAAAGGATTAAGGATCAAACCTATAATTCTAGGAAGGCCGAATTACTATTTTAATGAGGATGATGTTGTAAAGAATTATGAGATGCCAGAAGATAAAATTAGAGAAGTGGAAGAAATATTAGAAATTTGTGATGGAATAGGATTGAGCGGTCCAAACGAATACACGGATAAAGCTATGAGAGAATTGTCAAGATTAGCCAAAAGGAAGAAGAAGATTTGTGCAATTCATGCATGTGAAGATAAATCCTCCATGGATTTTTCTATAAAGAATTTTCATCAGAGTGAAGTTGGGAGGGCTTTAAGAAATTTTAATCCAGATTTCATTGTTCATTTGACTCAAGCAAAAGAAGAGGATATAGAAATAGTTTCAAAAGCAAATGTACCAATAGTATGCTGTCCAAGAGCCAACTCTATTCTAGGCTTAGGATTTCCTCCAATAGTTGAAATGATGAGAAAAGGAATAACGATCGCTCTTGGAACTGATAACGTTATGCTAAATTCACCAGATTTGTTTCGTGAAATGGACTATACATCAAGAATTTTGAGAGCGTTAGAGAGAGACCCATCAGCAGTATCATCAGAGGATATTTTTAAGATGGTAACTATAAACCCTGCAAAGGCCCTTAAGCTGGATAAAGAGATAGGCTCGATAGAAGAAGGGAAGATAGCAAACGCTGTTTTTATAAGAATGAATACAAAAAACCTTGAATCAACAAAAGACCCTATCAATACGTTAGTGCATAGAGTAAGACCTGATGATATTCGAGCAGTTATGGTGAATGGTGAAATAGCTTATGGATCTTTGCCGAAGTATTAGTAAATCGATCCAGACTTTAGGAATCTTAATCGATGATGCCATCTTAGTCAAGCCCTCGATAGAATATTCTTGGCATTGAAACAGATTATCACTATAATATTGAATCTCATGATTTCAAAAATGCTAATCTGTAAACATCCTTTAACACAAGAATAGGTTAATTCTCATAGCCTTAATTGTCTTAATGACTATAATATTTTAATATACTCTCAGATAATATATTTTGAGTTTGTTTATCAGGCTTACCAGCTCCAAAGGAACGATTGTGATTGAAGGCGAGATTCCAACGCCATATGGACAGTGGGATTCTCGGATAAGGGCTTACAGGGCTCCTGGCTACTGCTATCGTGATATTATCAAGTACCTTAAGCGAAGTGGGATACCTTTCGAGGATCATGTTTTGAATCCTCCTCCATCCCCTCCAATAAGTGGGACCATCAAGCTTCACCCTTTTCAGAAGGAGGCTTTTGAACGCTGGATGGAGAACGGCGGCTGGGGTGTGCTATGTATAGCCACTGCTGGAGGAAAAACTTTCATAGGGCTCAAGGCAATAGAAGTCTTAAAGCAATCAGCACTAATATTAGTGCCAACACTTGCGCTTATCGATCAATGGGTTGAACGCATAAAAGAGAAGCTATGTATTGAGGCTGGAGTTCTGGGTGGGGGAAAGCATGATATAAAGTGGGTGACAGTCTCAACGTATGATTCAGCTTACATACATGCAGAAGAGTTTAGCGACAAGTTCGGTCTTCTTATTGCAGATGAGGTTCATCACCTTTTTGCGCCAGGCTACAGCCAGATAGCTGAGATGCTCGTTGCGCCTTACAGGATGGGTTTGACAAGCACTCTTCACAGGGCTGATATGCGCCACCTAGATGCACCAAGGCTCATAGGTGGAGTAGTTTATGAGGCTTCACATAAGCAACTTGCAGGAACATATTTGGCACCCTTCGAGTACAAAAAGGTCTTTGTAGATCTAACACCTGAAGAGAAGGCTGAATATGATAAGCTCTGGAGCACATATAAGAGCTACATTTTAAAAAATAATCTCCAAATGAGAAGTGAGAAGGATTTCCAAAGGCTGATCATGCTTTCAGCCTTTGACCCTGAGGCTAGAGAGGCTATTCTTGCCAGGAATAGAGCGATTAAAATAGCATTAAACTCGGAGGAGAAGATGCGCTTCTTAGCAAATATGCTAAAGGGTTCAAAGGAGAAAACCCTTATCTTCACTCTTCACAATAGCCTTGTCTATGCTATAAGCAAGCGCTTCCTCATACCAGCCATAACTTATCAGACGACTGAAAGTGAGAGGAGAATCGTTCTCTCCAAGTTTAAGACAGGAGAGTATAGAGCCATAGTCACAAGCCAAGTACTCGATGAAGGTATAGATGTGCCTGATGCAAGTAGAGGTATAGTATTGAGCGGTACGGGAAGTCCCAGACAGCAGATACAGCGCCTTGGGAGGCTCTTAAGGAAGAGTGATGGCAAAGTTGCCCTCTTGATAGAGGTAGTTTCAAGAGAGACGAAGGAGGCTGAGATAAGCCTCAGAAGGCACAGAAAGCCAGATCTGAAAAATTCAGCAAGGGAGCGCTAATGCTTCCAACAGAACTTCTAGTGGTCCAACGCTGGAAGGATAATATAAGGCCGAAGTACTCAAAGCTCGATGAAAGAAGCATTTCAATTGCTAATGCTGTAATAAAAGCCTATGTGGAGAGCACTAACCTTAAGAGGGGGGAGATTAGGGAGAAGGTTTCAGAGCTTGAAGAAGCTTATGGAGACTATAGGTTCATAAGAGGTTTAGCAACAATCTTTGAACGTGCCTGCACCTTCTCATCAAAAGCTTCTATCGAACCTTTGACAGCGAGGCATACGCTCTTTGCTGAAGCATCAAGAAGAGGCTACCCAACAAGTTATGAAGAAAGGAATAGCATAGTTGAGTATGTAGCTTCAAACCTTAAGGTTTCTATCGAGCAGCTTGAGGACTCTATGTACGCTGACTTGGACTCTGAGATGGTCCTTGCATATGCACCTAGCATAAGCCCCTTAGATCTTCTTAAGAGTTATAACTTGAGCCTGACTCAGTCGCTCCTCTTTCATTCAATAGAAATGATGTTCATAGCTTCAAAGAACTGGCAGAGAATCTTCAGGGCCATAAAGTACTATGGTTTAATGTATACAGCAGAGCGAAAAAATGAGAACTTTATAGTTAGGCTTAATGGTCCTAATTCGCTTTTCAAGTTGACAAGGCGATACGGAACAGCCATGGCTAAAGTCATTCCTGAAATATTGAAGGGGAAGCCGTGGAGGATTGAAGCCAAGATCTTAAGAATGAACAGACTTCTTAACTTCGTTTTAGAAAGTGATAAGCATGGTTGGCTTCTTCCAGAAATGGTTGTTGAAGAGAAGTATGATAGCATAGTTGAGGCTGAGTTTGCAAATCAGTTCAAGAGCCTTGGAACAGTTTGGATTCTGGTAAGGGAGGCTGAGCCAGTCGAGGCTGGAGCCTCAATAATGATCCCAGATTTTGTCTTTCGATTTGGAAAAACATATGTGCCAATGGAGATCGTAGGCTTTTGGACTCATGAATACCTTAAACGCAAGCTTGAGAAGCTAGTTGAGATAAGATGTTCACCATTCATAGTGGCTGTTGATGAAGAGCTTGCATGTGATAAGCTCTCCCAAATAGCCTTGAGCCCAAACATTCATGTAATCTACTATAAGGGCAAGATACAAGTCAAGGATGTGCTCAGTATCCTTCAGCCATTGGCTGAAGCTGAATTGAATACTCAAGCATCAAAGGTCGAACTTCATATAAAGAAGCCTATCACAACAATTAGAGAGATTGCTGAAGAGCTTGGCGTTGCAACTGAAACTGTGCGTCGTGCTATGAATAAAATTGACACGCATTTGCTTGTAGGAGAGATGATTATTGAAAAAGCATTGATTAAAGAAGTGAAGAAGACCCTTGAAGATGTTATAAAAGAAGAAACACAAATTCCTAAAGTTCTTGAAGCGCTTAGACCTTATAACCTTCCAGATCCTATTACAATGATAACTTACTGTGGCTACACAATAAAATGGCAGGGGTTAATCATTGAAAGAGCGTTAGTCCAAAAGGAAGGCGATTAATTTTCCTCAAGGATTCATTTTATCATCACTTTTGTAATCTTTATTGTGAGTACAAGAAGCCAAGAGTCTTCTTTTATTAGAATTTGTCAAGATAAAATTGATGCTGAGTTGTGTAACTGACTACCCCCCCTTCACTTATAAACTGCTATATCAACAATTGTTCAATTAGAATTTGAATTATTCAGCAAACATTGTTACTATCTTCTTCCCTTCTCTTCTTTTGGCTATCTCTTCAAATATCTTAGCCAAGTTCTGTTCACTATTAAATCCAATTCCTCTCAGCTTAAAGGCTTGCATTAAAGGACTTGTGATTTTGCTAAGATTATCAAGATACTTGATTCCCTTCTCTCATAAAGATCGATCTTGCATCTATCCAGATCAGCCTAGCTCCTAAGATTGCTACTACCTCATTCATGTCGAGGTGATAGAGCATTCCAAAGTTCATCATAGGCACTTTCAATTCCCTTTAATGAGATTCAGGAAAAAATGAGCAAAGAGAAGGTCTTACAAGAAACTCCTTAACCTATTCTGCAAAATTTTTACATACTACAACCATCTAAGAGATAAGCCTTAAGTTATCACTCTCAATACCTTCACAAAATTATTTTAATAGTTTAAAATAATTCAAAATGAGAATGATCGATAGACCTTATGTAATAATCAACTCAGCAATGACGATAGATGGTAAGATAGCAACAAAAAAGGGAGACTCTAAAATATCGAGCAAGGATGATCTTGTTAGAGTTCATAAATTAAGAGCATCAGTAGACGCTATAATGGTCGGGATAAATACAATCCTAATTGATGATCCTTCTTTAAAGGTAAAATATTGTGAGGGAAAGAACCCTATAAGAATAGTCGTTGATAGCAAAGCTAGGACTCCTATCGATTCAAGAATAATCTCGGATAAAAGCGCTCCAACTGTTATAGCTGTTACAAAAAAAGCACCCATTGATAGAATTAATAAACTAAAAGAGGCTGGAGCAAAGGTTATAGTATGTGGAGAAGGAGAAAAGGTTGATTTGACTATTTTGCTCAAGAGTCTTAAAGATATGGGCATAAAGAGCATTCTTGTAGAAGGTGGAGGCAATATTAATTGGAGCGTTATAAGCCAAGGCTTTTTCGACGAATTGCAAGTTACAATAGGACCCTTTATAGTTGGAGGAAAAGACTCTATAACTCTTGTTGAGGGAAATGGTTTTGAAAAAATGGAAGAAGGCATTAAGGTAAAACTTCATAAGGTTGAGCAGCATGGGGATGAAGTGGTTTTAATCTATAAACCTTTGAGGTGAGATTTTGAAAAATTATCTTCCAGATTTAACTTGGCAAGAGGTGGATGAACTCAAGAAAAGGACTGATAAAGTATTGATCCCAATAGGAAGTTTAGAGCAGCATGGACCCCATTTGCCTCTTTCCACAGATACTATTATAGCCTTTGAAGTAGCGAAGAGAGTGGCAGAGAAATTAGACATTGCTCTAATTCCTCCAATAAACTTTGGCTTTTCCATCGAGCATATGGACTTCTCAGGAACATTATCCTTAGACCCTTTGACGTTAATAGCTCTTTTGAGGAATTTATGCTCAAGTTTAGCAAAGCATGGCTTTAAGAAAATATTCATAATAAACGGTCATGGTGGTAATAGAGCGACTATAGAGAGTGTTATTCAGCTCATAAAGGATGAGTTGAACATATCATTATACTCTTTCACATTGTTGAGTATTGTTAAGAAAGTCTTCAATAAGATAAGAGATTCAAAAGAAGGCGAATTGGGGCATGCCGATGAACTTGAGACATCTTTGATGCTTACAATATGCCCAGATAAAGTAAAAATGGATAAGTGCATAGACGAATCTCCTAAGCTAAAACCTCATCTAACGTTTGAAGCATCAAAGAGAGAAGTTGCATTTTCATGGAGAACAAAGGAGATAAGCGATTCAGGGGTTATTGGTGCTCCTAGGAAAGCATCAGTAGAAAAAGGAAGACTAATGTTAGATTATCTGATAGATAGAATTGCCACTATTGTTAGAGACCTATAGATTCATTTTACTCTCATAGAAGCAAGCTTGCTTTCATCGAATTGGAATTTGTCTAATATATCATCACTCTTCTCATCTTTAAAGATTTTTAATAAATCATATGTAGTCGATCTCTGGGCAGGAGTTCTGCCTATATCTCTAATGATCTTTCTGAAATCTTTTGGATGCAAGAATTGTCCATGAGTCGCTCCAGCAGCCCTCGATATGCTTTCATCAATCAGAGTGCCACCAAGATCATTGGCACCAGCGTTCAAGCAGAATTGCGCAAGCTTCGTTCCTTCCTTTACCCAAGAGACTTGTATATTGTTTATGTAATTGTTCAGCATTATTCTAGATACTGCATGCATCTTGATGACTTCTGATCCTGTTGCTCCTGCTCTAACGCCTTTTACCAAACCTTTTTTATACATCGGAGCTTCAGAGTGAATAAAGCTCAATGGCACGAATTCAGTTATGCCATGAGTCTCTTTCTGTATATCTCTTATTATCGCTAAATGCTTGGCTTTATGTAATGAATTCTCTATATGACCATACATTATAGTTGAAGTGGTAGGTATACCAAGCCTATGAGCAGTTTTAATAACCTTTATCCAATCTTTAGTTTTTATCCTACCAGGAGATATTATCCTTCTTATTTCATCATTAAGTATTTCTGCCGATGTGCCAGGAAGGCTCCCTATTCCAGCATCCTTTAGCATCTTCAAATAATCCTCTACACTTGTTTCTGATCTTAAAGCACCATAAACTATCTCTTCAGGAGAAAAAGCATGAATATGAATTTCTGGCAACTCTTTCTTTATGGCTTTGCAGATATCTATGTAAAGGTGTCCATCCATGCGTGGCGGGAGCCCAGCCTGAATGCAAACTTCCGTTGCCCCTATCTCCCATGCTTCCTTTGCTCTATGGACTACTTCTCCTATTGATAAAGAATAGCCGTCTTCATCTCTATAGCCTTTGCTGAAGGCGCAGAATCCACACCTCTTTATGCAAATATTTGTAAAATTTATGTTACGATTTATGATATAAGTGACTATATCGCCAACTTTCTGGCGTCTTAATTCATCGGCAACAAGTATCAAAGCACTCATCTCAATACCATTAGCTTCGAAGAGTTCAACGCCTTCCTCCACTGAGATCTCTTTGCCACTTATGGCTTTATCCAGAATAGATGCTACAACAGGGTCTATATCATGAAGTATCTTCTCAAGAAAAGAGTGAAGTTTATCGTAATTAAGCAAGTCTAAACTCAACCAGAAGCCTCCTTGACAAAGCCCTCATCATTAACAAGGGAGTATATATAACTTTTAAGAGGTTCTGGTAAGAAATCAGCCTTATTCAGTATGAACTCAGGATAAATTGGTAATCTAGCCTTTAACTCGAAGCCTTTTTGCTCTGTTACTTTCTTAAGATTATTTATTTCAGGCCATGGAGCCTCAGGGTTTACGAAGTCTTTTGTGATAGGAGAGATTCCACCCCAGTCGTTTATCCCTGCTGATAGGTAAGCATCATATTCATTGCTGAGGTTTGGAGGAGCTTGTATGTTCATTTTACCAAGAAATATTATTCTCGCTAAAGCTATTATTTTTGCAATATCTTTTAAATTAGGTTCTTGATGTGATTGCATAGAAGTTCCTGGCTTTGCCCTAAAGTTCTGAATTATTATCTCTTGAATATGACCATACTTTTCGTTTATTTCCTTAATAGCGTAAAGAGAATCTACTATTTCATCAGGAGACTCTCCTATTCCTATCAACAATCCAGTGGTAAAGGGTATCTTTAACTGACCAGCGTTTTCAATTGTAGCCAATCTTAGCTTGGGTCTTTTGCCTGGAGAGAACTCATGAGGTCCGTTTTTATCACATAATCTATCACTAACATTCTCGAGCATCAAACCCATACTTGCATTTACATCTTTTAGATTAACCAATTCCCTCTTCGTCATTACTCCTGGGTTAGAGTGAGGAAGAAGACCTGTCTTTTCTATGACTAATTCACACATATCTCTCAAGTATTCCAGTGTGCTACTGTAGCCTAATCTCTTCAATTCTTGCTTAACTTCTTGATACTTTTGCTCAGGCTTTTCGCCTAGAGTGAATAGGGCTTCTGTGCAATTAGCTTTGCTACCAGATTTTGCAAAAGATAGAACCTTGCTAGGCTTCAATATCTTTGCATCTTTATCGTTAGGCTCCTTTCTAAAGCCACAGTATCCACATCTGTTTCTGCAAATGTTTGTCAGAGGTATGAATATCTTTCTTGAATATGTTATTCGCTTTCCTTTACTATTATTTCGAATTATGCTTGCTACAGCCATCAATGCTTCAAGATTATCAGTTTTTATAATTCGATAAGCCTCTTCCTTTTTAATTTCCCTCCTTTCAAGGCTTTTGTATAACGCTTCTCTAACTTCTGAATCAAGATTACTATCTTCAAGAAGATCAAAGATACTTTGCTCTGAGCCTATGATGCTCATCTGATTAGCCTCTTTAGCGGATTGCTAAAATACGATTCTCTTATTTAATTAATTTTCCATTTACCAAATCTATTTATTCAGCTCCTTTGATGAGAGTTTAGAGAAAATGGTCATAGTTAGTGTATCTATGGACTTGGCGCTGGAAGAAGGGCAAACCTATGCTGGAGGTTTGGGCGTATTAGAAGGAGACAAATTTTATGGAGCAGGTAGGATGGGAATAGATTACGCTATTCTAACCCTCTTTTACAGAGGAGGCTATGTAGACTACATACAGCATAATAATGAACTTATTCCAATAGCCCAAAAGCAGTCTATAGAGTTTTTAGACAAGCTTAAGCCCTTGGAAGTCTTCACTATTAAATTAAAAGGCGAAGAGGTTACTGTCAGGCCTTGGGAATACACCTATAAGTCAGCTAGAGCTTTCTTCTTTGAAGCCATTAATCCGGAATGGGCGAGGGTTTTAACAGACAGACTCTACATAGAGAATAGCTTAGAGGAAAAGTTCTACAAATGCGCCTTTTTGACTAGAGCAGCAGCCAAGTTCATCGAAGACAAAATAGGATTAGAAAAAATAGATTATATCGATCTTCAAGAAGCGTATGTTGCTCTTCTTCCGATTATCCTTCCCGCAGACGATCTTTATAGGCTAGTGATTCACACACCAGGTCCTTGGGGGCATCCTGTATTCCCACGAGAACTCATTGAGAGGGAGTTCGGTTCAAAGTTTGTATCACCACAAGTCGTTCTAACTGAAATAGGATTGAGCCTAGCTCAGAAAGCCTTTGTGGTATCTGTTAAACAGGTGGACATAATCAAGAAGATCTTCCCCCACTACGTGATCAAGATTAAGGAAATAACAAATGGGATAGATCTTGATAGATGGATGGCCCCAGAGTTTAGAAGACTCTATTTTGATGGGGCTTTAGATATACAATCCTTCAAGATGATTCATAGAGGGCTTAAGAGTAGGCTCCTAAACTACCTAAAGCACTTAAAGAACGTTAAAGACGAAGAGAGCATAGTGATAGCCTGTGCGAGAAGAATTGTTAAGTATAAGCGCCCTGAGTTCATAGCTCGGTTTATCGAAGAGAACAGAGACCTACCTGCAATTTATGTGCTAGACGGGAAAGCCCATCCCAACGACCCTGATGGAATTGAGAGGATGAAGCGCCTATACGATCTATCGAAAAATCATAGCAATGTCTTCTTCCTTCCAACCTACGATTTAAAGATGGCAAAAACACTCCTGCAAGGATCAGATCTTAATGTATTCACGCCTTTTTCAGGCTGGGAAGCTTGTGGAACAAGCTACATGAAGGCTGGGGTTAATGGGGTACCTTCATTATCATCACGTGATGGTGGAGCTTTAGAGCTGATAAAAGATGGCGTTAACGGCTGGTTCTTTGGAAAAGACATAAGAGAACTGATAGACATTTACACAGACCCAAGAGCTGAAGAAATCAACAGGGAAGATTATAATGGGTTCAGATCTAGGCTCCTAAGCATAATCAAGATGTATCAAGAAGATAAAGACAAGTTCTATGAATTTGGGCTAGAAGCCATAAAGACCTTTACACCAAAGGTGGACATAACTCATGTTCTCAAAGAATATTACAAGGGCATAATCAAATCATGATCTTTAAGTTATTTGTTTGCTTATCTTCCTGTCCATCTCTTAAACAGATTATGCTCTATGTCAAGACTGTCAAGAATCTTTCCCACTACGAAGTCTATTAGATCGTTTATGTTCTTTGGATTATGGTAAAAGGCAGGCATTGCAGGAAGAATTACAACCCCTATTCTTGCCAGTTTTAGCATGTTTTCAATCTGAATAGCGCTAACAGGTGTTTCTCTTGGGACGAGGATCAACTTTCTCCCCTGCTTTATTGTTACTTCTGCAGCCCTTAGGATTAGATTGTCTGAGTATCCATTAGCTATCCCTGCCAGAGTTTTGGCGCTACACGGAACTATTACCATAGCATCTACGATAAATGAACCGCTTGACAAGGGTGATGATAAATCGTTCATTTGATAAACGTGAGTTGCCAGCTTCTCTAAATCGTGTTTTTTTGATGATAGCTCACTAGTAATTATCTCTTCAGCACCTTTACTTATTATCAAATGAGTCTCAATATTCTTATCTGAGAGAACTTCGAGAAGGCGCTTGCCATAAACTACACCACTCGCTCCAGTTATAGCAACGATTATCCTCATGATCCCAACTTATTCATAGTTCAAGTAGATTAATGTTACTTATAATTCATGCTTATTGAAGATTTCAGCCTTTGAGGCTGTCTCTTTAGTGAGTAGGATTTTTGGACCGAAAGGACAAGATGTATCGGGTCCTAGCCAGTCTCCATGAGATATGTATGCTGTATATCGACAACCACCACATAGTTTGCCATATGCACATACTTTGCAAGAGCCTTTTAGCTCTTTTCTGTTTCTGATGTAATTTAGTAGTTCATTATGAATCCAGATTTCTTCCAATCTTTGTTCAAGAAGATTGCCTAGTTTTATTGGGGCAGGTACACAGGGAAGCAAGTCTCCAGAAGCAGTGAGTCCTGCATAGGTTAAACCAGCCGAGCATCCACCGAATCCTGTTGCAAGTTTTCTCACAATCTTAGAAATTTCAAGCCCAAAATTCTCTTGAAACATTTTTTCATATCCTGATAGTGCTTCGCTTACTGTGAAGACTTTGCCTTTTGAACGTTCGTAGCCGAGGCGAGCGTAATAGGTCATTCCTCGAGCATAACACTGCATACCGAATCCTTCGACTACACTCTTGTAGAACTTGTTGTGCAATATTTCCAGAGCATTAATTTTCTCTTTTGAGGTTACATCAAGATAGTATGCTTCTAACCCACGACCAGCAGGTATGAGCCTGTTAAGATAGAACCTTGTTGCTCCAAGCTTTTCTGCTAAATTTATCGTCTCTTCTAATTCATGGATGTTCTTTGAGTGCAAGGTCATGGTAGTCGCCAATTCGTCAAAGCCTACAGCAGCACAATTCCTTATTCCCTCAATCGTCGCTTCAAAACTTCCAATCTTGTTTCTTAGGAAATCATGGGTTTCAGCCCTTGCACCATCTAAGCCTATTTCCACTCTTTTAATACCTACTTTAGCCAGCTTTTTAGCTACATCATAAGTCATTAGAGTTCCGTTGGAAGCAATTGTGCATAGCATGCCATTATCGTTGGCTCTTTTAATTGCATCATAAAGGTCCTTGCGTAATAATGGTTCGCCTCCTGAGAAAGTAAGTATGGCTACCCCTGCATCACTCATGTTGTCTATTACTTTGAAGACTTGGGAAGTCGTAAGTTCTGAATAAGAGGGCATAGGTGAGGAATCTTGATGACAGTGCAGGCAGTTGAGGTTGCATCTGTTGGTGAAGTTCCAGACGATGGTTACTGGTGCTCCAGTAGGTTGTGGGTATCTTATTCCGAAATTGGCAATTCCTTTCACTACACTTAACATGCATTTACGAATAAGAGAATTTTTCGTTAGTTGTTTTACTGTGGTATTATCAACCCCGAGACTGAAGAAGAATAGACGAATTAAGGGCATTAAAGCTGTTGATGTAAGAAGGCAACTTTCACAGAAAAAACGCTGACTTGATGAGTAGAAGTCAAAGACTGAAAGCAGTCTCTCTTTTCCACATTTTTCACATTTACTTGCCAAATAATGTGCAAAAGATTTCCAAAGAGGGTTAAAGGATAGAGTTAAAGAGTGGTCGCTATCAAGTATTTTAGTCATTGTTTGCTCAACCGATCGTTAAGTAAACTTTGAGGATGATTATCTCCTTGCTGATTTAGGGATTATCTTCTTTATCGTTCCATCTTTACAAGCCTTATAGACTGAATTGATTCTTTCTGTGAAGATTCCTGCTTCAATCACTCCAGGTATATTTTTAATTTTGCTCAACAGCAAAGGGGGGTCTTTGATAAGCCCGAAGTCTGTATCGAAGATTATATTCCCGTTCTCAGTAAATACTGGGTAGCCTTTCTCCAACAATCTTAGCTCAGGCTTTCCTCCAATCTTCTCTAACTCTTTTGGAACAAGATTTCGGGCAAAGGGCAGGACTTCTATTGGCACTTTTCTGTTCAAAGTTTCTACGAATTTATCTTCCTTAGTCAAAATTACAACCTTTTTTGACGCTCTCAACAATACCTTTTCCCTCAAAAGAGCGCCTCCTCCTCCTTTTATCATATTGAAATTTCTATCTATCTGATCCAAACCATCGACTACTAAATCGATTGAGGGTATTAGATTTGGTTGAGCAATTTCCAATCCAGATTTCTCTGCAAAGATCTGTATCTGCAAGGAAGAGGGTATTACTGAAACTTTGATCTGATTCTTCTTTATGTATTTGCTTAAAGCATTAACGAACCTTGATACTGCGAAGCCGCTTCCCAAGCCAATTATCATTCCATCTCTTACATTTTCAAGGGCTTCCTCAGCCATTTTATCCATAATTTTTTCAGGTTTTACTTTTACCACCCTTTATGCTTCCAATAGCCATAATTTATAGCCTACCAATGTTCAAAATGTAATATCTCTTCAAGGGGCTTCCTATCACGAACTTCTCCCTTTACTTCATCTGGATAGCCTAATGGGGTCATGGCGACCACACGTATACCTGATGGTATTCCTAAAACTTCTTTTACGATTTTTTCGTTAAAATTCGCTATCCAGCAAGTTCCTAAACCTTCCTCTACTGCACAAAGAACCATGTTTTGCAAGGCAATGGCTACATCCACTTTCCAATACTCCTCCCCATCTGCTCTCACCCAAGCCTTACTAGGGTCTGCGCATGCAACTATTATCACTGGGGCATTAACAAACCAATCTTTTGGATAAGATTCTCCTAGTTTCTTTTTTATCTCAGGGTTCGTTATTACGATAAAATGCCATGGTTGACTGTTGGTTGCTGAAGGTGCGAGGCGACCAGCTTCAATTATACGTATAAGCTTCTCCTTTTCAACTTCCTTTCGCTTATATCTTCTTATGCTTCGTCTTAGTTTTATAGCATCAAACACATCCAACGATGACACCATAGCTCTTTAGAGAAATAACAAAATTAAATTTACGCTTAAATGCATTTAGCCTTCAATATCTATCTGCTCTAGCCTATCTAGAGCTTGAAGAACTTCATCCCTCAAAGCCTTGACCTTATCCTCTACCCTTGCCTCTTCTGTTTTTATTTTAGGCTTTTCCTCCTTTTGCTCTAACTTTGCTGGTATGGGAGTCTTTGGAGTGGGGGCTTTAACTTCTTCGAGCCTAGCTTTTGCTCTAGTAAGCCTGCTCTCTATCTGCCCCATCTTTCTTTCGAACAAGCCTATGAGTTCGCTTCTAAGGTTCTCTAGCTCCCCAACCTCTATCAATAACTCTGCATTGCTCAGCTTCTCTTCTACAGCCTTCAATTGTTCACGATACTTGTTGGAGAGTTGCTCCCTCTCTTCCTTTGTTATCTTGTTTTGAACCTCAGCTTCATACACTCTTGTTAATGCACTAGACAGTAACTCCTTCTCAAGTAATAGAGCGTTCAACTCTTTGCGAGCCTTCTCAAGATCAGGTATCTGAATTAGCTTTTCTTCAGTGGTTGGAAAAGGGGGTTTGATGCTAGAAGTTTCAACCTTTTCTTTTGGTTGCTTTTTCGAAAACTTTGATAAAGCATAGAATATAAAAGAACCAATGATAAAGCCGATTCCTAATCCGACCGCTAAATCGAATAATTCCATCTAATCAAAATAGTAAATCGTAAAGTAATATTTAAAGGGATCAGTCAAAGATATAGTTCTGTCACTATGAGTTCTACGAAGAGTTTTGATTAAGAAAGGTGCTACTCTATTCCCCAACGTTTAGTCATTTTCACTATGATGAATATTACAAAGGCAACGATCAAGAAGGTTATCAAAGCTCCGATAAAATGCCCAACTCTGAAGGGTCCGACTTCAATTAATTCCCATTGGACGCCAGGCATTACTAACTGAATTATAGGCATGATCAAATCGCTTACCAAAGCTTGAACTAATGCACCTAAGTATATACCAAGAATGAAGGCAACTGCCAGACCTAGCACTTTGTATTTTGAGATAAAGTCCAAAAATTCTTTCCTTAAGCCTTTTGGGGGTGGTGGTGAAGGTTTCGGTTCGAGCAACTCTCTAATACGCTTAAGCTCCTCCAACATTTTATCCTCTTTCGACATTATTTCACTATTGCTTGGCATGTATTACGACAAATAAACTTTCTGTTTAGAATGTATAGATATAATTTACACCACTTTCAATCTACATTTGTTTTCACATTCATGGCAGATTCTACGATGATTCCATTGTGAGAAAGATATCCTTGTAAAGAGCCAAAAGATGCTCAATGAAATCAAAAAGAGATCGACAAAGATGCTTTGAACTAAACTATCAATCCCAATTAACATTAGAAAAACTCCAAAGATGAAGAAGGCATTTATCAAGAGGCGAAGAACGGTCTGTTTAAGATTGAGTAAGGGAAGAATCAAACCTAGAGCAACTCCTGGAACACCTATGATCATGAAAAAGGTTGGAATGGATAAATTGCTGGAGAAATAGATAATAGCCCCGAAGAGACTTATCAAAGCTCCAATAAGCAAACCAGTGCAACCAGTACAAAAGGTCTTACCCTTTATTCGAAATTCATGAGAAGAAAAGTTTTCACAACCAGGATGGTGCCCATGCACTATCCTCAAGCCAAAGATAAAGGAAGCATTGTTAGAACTAATCGACTCTTCTCGAGTAATATCCTTTTTGCAATAAAATATCTTTGAACACTCCTTTGGTAAAAGAACAGCCATCATTCCTAAGATACATAATAGCCCAAATGCTGAACCAATTATGGGCTTGCGAAATAGAAAATATTCATAATTTAAAGGCAAAGAAAAACCAATGATTACAAAAAGTCCTAAGAACGAGAGAACCATTAGCAATAAAAGATCAAAACGACGATAAATCTTTCCAAGCATGAAAATCCTACCTTAGAATAGATTTTTCAACTGGTTCATAATACCCTGACTGGCCATATATCTGTAGGTTCTTCTCTTCAATTTGTTCTTTGAGAATATGCCTTTTAACCTTCTATTAAAAGAGCCATAAAAGTTTCGATAGCATTCGTAAAGTTCCTCTTGTACTTCCTCTCTTGATAGATGCTCAGTGGGCATTATCGCATGAACCATATCATAATTCGTCCAGTTTTTGTCTTCGATCCATCCATTCTGCTGGGCTTTCTCATATACTTCTGTCCCTGGAAAAGGCGTTAGTACCATGAATATCGCTAGATCAGGGTCTAGAGTATTCGTAAATTCCCTCATCTTTGCTATGGACTCGGCTGAATCATTTCTTTCTCCTATGATGAAAGTTGCTTGAGCAAATATATCGTTCTCTTTCAACAATTTTACTGCTTTCTTTGTGTCTTCAGGGGTTATACTCTTGTTAAAGGCATGAAGGGTTGAACTGCTATCACTCTCTGCACCAAAAAGTATCCAACAGTTTCCCGCCTTTCTTATTTTAGGTAGAAATTCTCTTTGCCTAACGATGTCATCACATCTGGCTTGAAAGAACCACATGATATCATCGGAAAGTCCTCTTCTAATTATCTCATCACATAAATCTTCCATAAGTTTGCTTATGGTAAGATTATCGTCTGTTAACCAGAAAAATCTAATTCCATAATTTCGATAGCAGAATTCAATCTCATCAGCAATTCTCTTGGCAGATTTAGCCCTCCATCTACCATTCCAATGTTTCCATTGAGTGCAAAAGGTACAACGATATGGGCATCCTCTTGATCCCTCTATCAAACCGTACCTAGTTTTAGCGCCAGCCATCATAGTGAAGTGATATCTATGAACAAAATCTTTAACAAAGTGATAGCCAGGGTATGGTAAATCATCTAAATTCTCAATTAAAGGCCTTTCAGGATTATTTATGATATTTCCATAATGCCTGAATGATATACCCTTTACCTGTGAAAAAGATGTCTTTTCAATTAATGAATTGACCAACTCTACAAAAGTTTGCTCTCCCTCTCCACGAACTATTACATCGATCTCAGGATAGGCTTTTAAGCTCTCTTGAGCCATAACTGTGGAATGCTGACCCCCAACTACAGTCAGAGCGTTGGGTCTGACCTTCTTTACTATGCTACAAGTTTGAGCGATAGTATAAGTGTTACAAGTTGAGAGCCCGCTACAAGCAACAACGTTAGGGTCAAAGGATTCTATGCGCCTTTCTAATCCCTTCCAATCTAGTCTTTCAGCTTGGCAGTCAAGTACTTCTATCTCTACTTCTTTATTTTTACTTTCAAGAAAAGCAGCAAGTTGGAGGATTCCGTAAGGAGGCGGAAGATACTCTCCCATTATAAACCAAAATTCTTTAGGCGGCTCTACGAAGAGGACTCTCATCGCTAATCAACTTTAAGTTTTATTCGATGCTGATTTTGCTACAATTACGAAGGAGGTTTCTTAACTCTTCGTCCTCCCCGCGAGTAAGAAATGATTCCGCCTACGATGATCATAATCCCTATTAGAAAGAGGATTCCAGGCCAGAACAAGTTGAAGTACCATAGTATGGCAAGGCCTATTAGGAAAACACCAATGGCTATTAACCCCCAGAACTCTCCGCCACGCTCCCAGCCAAAGCATTCGTATCTAGGCCCCCTCCACTCCTCCCTTTTATACCCCGCTACTGAAGTTCCACACTTAGGGCAGAATTCTTCTCCTTCAGCTAATTGAGTACCACATTTTCTACAGTATGGCATTTACGCCCTTCTTATCTAAGTGAATATATAAGCTCTTTTAAATGAACAAAATTTATGAAGATTTTAGAATTTGAACTACTTTTTCCTGCCCCTAAAGTATGATACGATAATGCCATAGAAGATCACAAGTATGCCAACTGTTACAATTGCTAGCACTACAACCATCCGCCAAGTCATAAGTCTTTGACTGTTAAGATAGACAAGATAAGCAATTGATATTAAGCCAACTCCCGATAGCACGTCTTGCAAAGGTCTTCTCCACGATTGTCTTAAGATAACCCTTATGCCAGCCATAACGAAGTCAGATACTCCTATCAAACCTAAGAAGAGGGCGAAGACGTAGCGAAGTTGTGAAGATGGCGGTACAAAGACTCCTTCACCTAGACTCTCAAAAAAGGCTTGAAACTCCGATAGAATCCATGTGTTTGTCGAGAACATATAGCCAACTATCAGGAGGAAAAAGCCAAAGGATACTAACCCTAAGTAGTCTCTTTCAGTCCTTCTTTCACCAAAGCACTCTTCTCGAGGAGGTCTCCACTCCTCTGATACAGGAGTACCACACTTTGTGCAATACCTTGCTCCCTCAGCATATTCAGCGCCACACTTCTTACAGTAAGGCATCTCAATTTTGTAGGAAGATTTCCATATAAGACTTTCCCTAGAGATAGAGATTTATGATTGATAATGTTAAACTTAAACAAGAATAATTTGGCATACCCTCACTTACTGTTAGATTTGTTGAAAAAACAAAAGTATCATATAGTGGGCAGGCACTCCAGCGTAAAGAAGTGCAAGTGGCTACATGAAAGCCTTGTTCATGATAGAGTCTGCTACAAGCAAAAGTTCTATGGTATAAGATCTCATCGATGTCTCCAGATGACCCCTGCAGTCTTAAGTTGTTTGACTCATTGTATTTATTGCTGGAGAGTCATGCCTGAAGATATTGGTATAGAATGGAATGAAACCTTTGGGAGTGATTGGGACGAGCCTGAAGAAATTGTAGAAGGTTGTATTAGAGAGCAAAGAAGGATACTAACAGGCTACAAGGATCAAGTAATAAAAGGGAAAGTGAGTAAAGAGAAGTATGAAGAGGCTCTCAACCCCAACATGGTTGCCATAAGCCTATCAGGAGAGCCTACTCTTTACCCTAAATTAGGAGAGCTTATAGCATCATTTAAAGGAAAGGGCTTCTCTGTATTCTTAGTTACCAGTGGAATTTTACCAGAAGCTCTAAAGAGGCTAGATGCTGAGCCTTCTCAACTTTACATATCTCTAACGGCTCCAGACTACGATACTTATCAGAAGGTTAACAGACCGATATCGCCAAGGCTTTGGTATTCTCTAATGAAGAGCTTAGAGCTTGTAAAGAGCTTCAAATGCCCAGCAGTCATTAGAATAACGGCAATAAAAGGAATAAACATGGATCATCCAGAAAATTTCAGCAAATTGATAAGCATGTCTGATTGCACTTACGTTGAGACAAAAGCTTACATGCACCTTGGCTACTCTATGCATAGATTAACTAGAAGCAACATGCCTAGCTTCAAAGAAATAGAGAGATTTAGCCATCGATTATCTGAATTGACTGGATACAAAAAAATAGGAAGCTCTGAAGAGAGCCGTGTAGTATTGTTGTCTAAGCTTAAAAAGCCTATTACCTTTGATCGATTCGCGTGAAGTATTTATACCAAAAGATTCTTAAGCAAATTGATTTAACTGTTCTTGCTCCTTTAGGGAAGTTAAATTATGTTCCAAATCGTTGAGCTTGAAGATGTTATAAGGATACCTCCAAACAAGTTTGGTAAGCCTCTTGACGAGATAGCATTAGAGATTCTAAAGGCAAGGTATGAGAGTACTATAAGCCCTGAGCTAGGTTATGTTATATTGGTAAAAGATGTGTCTGTAGGGTCTGTGGGGAAGATACTCCCTGGTGATGCAGGCACTTATCACAAAGTAAAGTTTTCAATCCTTAGCTTTTACCCGAAGATTCAAGAAGTAGTTGAAGGAGAAATCGTCGAGATTACAGATTTTGGAGCCTTTGTCAGAGTAGGACCTGTGGACGCACTACTCCATTTATCTCAGATTACTGATGATTTCTTGACAAGTGATATAAAGCAAGGGATGATACTGGCAAGCAAAAGCAAAAGGACCCTTAGAATAGGCTCTAAGGTTAGAGTTAGAATAACAGCTGTTAGTTTAGGGAGAGGCACGGCCATAGGTAAGATAGGTGTAACGAGTAGGCAACCCTTCTTAGGAGCCTTAGAATGGATAGAAGAGGATTTGAAGAAGGCATCTAAGGTCGTTGAAGTTGAAAAGAAAGAAAAGTGAAAAGATTGGTTAAAGAAATAGCTTGTAGAAAGTGTAAGACTTTGACCACAGGTCGAATATGTCCTAACTGTAAGTCTAAGGATTTAAGTCCCAACTGGTCAGGGCTTGTAATCATAAACGATGTAGATTCATCTCAAATAGCCAAGACTCTTAACATAGAAAAGCCTGGAAGATATGCTCTAAAAGTAAGATGAAGTAAAGGTAAGTAATTTTGCATCAGAGTAAAAGTCGTAAGAGTAGTGAGATCATAAACCATGAATATATTTTACAAAAAGAGTTAAGAGACGCATTGAAGGAACCCTTGGGATCATTGATTCTTAGCGATAATTTGACTTACGATGAGATAAAACGCCACTTAAACAAAAGTGAGATGATAATTACAGTAGGGGATGCCACTACTGAGAGATTGGTACAACTGGGAATAATTCCATCGATTCAAATAGTAGATGGGAAAGAGATGAGAGTTAAGAGACCTTTGCCCTTATCAAAAATAGAGAGCCAGATTAAAGCGTCAAACCCAGCAGGGCATATATCAAAAGAGGCTCTAAATGCATTGTCATCGGCCATTAAAGCAAAGAAGCCCATTAGAGTAGTCATAGACGGTGAGGAGGATCTTCTCACATTACCTTCTATAGTATTAGCTCCATACGGCTCATCAGTCCTCTATGGGCAACCTAAGAAGGGAATAGTTATCATCAAAGTGGATAGGGCATCAAAAAGAATGGCTATCTCATTTATGAACAAAATGATCACAAGGAACTTTGCTGATCAATAGCCAGATTTTTGACAGTAATGGATAAAATATTAATAACAGACAACATTCGTTTAGGAGGAGTAAAGCTTGAGCCTTAACATAACCAAAGACGTTAGGAACGATTTGCTTAGAAGAAGAGAGATTGATTGCGTGTTCAGCTCTATGGCTGGATCGTTGAAAAGGCAAGATGCTATTAATATGGTAGCAAAAAGTCTTAATGTCGATGCTAAAAAGGTCTTTCTTATCTCTTTAAGGACTAAGGCAGGAACTAGGGATGTCTCAGGTCTGTTTTACCTTTATGATGAACCCGAGGATGCTAAAAAACAACTCCCTAAGTATCTATTTTTAAGACTTCAACCAAAGGAGGAAAAGGAGAAACTGGCAAAGGAAGTTAAGAAGGAAGAGCCTAAAAAGGCACCTGAAAAGGAAAAAAAGGCTAAGGTGAGTTAAAATGGCTGAAGAGAAGAAAGTTAAGAAAAAGGCTAATCCACAAGTATGGAAGTTTTATCAAATCAGTGGCACGTCTTTAGTTAGACCAAAGAAAGAGTGCCCAAGATGTGGAAGAGGGGTCTTTCTTGCAGATCATGCAGACAGATTAACATGTGGGAAATGTGGTTATGTGTTATTCAAGAAGAAACAGTAGCTTTACTCATTTCATCTCTTATAGCTTTCATCACATTTGGGGCAAGAATGGTCTGGAAAGGCGCCAGATAATCTGAATTTAAAGCCTCTTTGACTGTATCAATGCTCCCAACTTTGAGATAGCCATCCAAGAATTCTTTGGTTACAGTCCTTGCTCCAGAAACGTTCAAGGTTAACTTGTTAGAATAATAGATAAACAAAGCTATATCCCATGCTTTATCACCCTGCTCACTGGCTTGCTCTAAGTCTGTAAGGAAAATTTTACCGTTCGAAAGTATAGCATTGCTAGGCTTAGTATCACCCAGAGAATAACCATGCTTATGTGCGTAGCCTATGCATTCTCCATACATAGAAATTGGGGATTTATCTGCATGATATCCATCTAATATATCCTTAACGATCTTGCCTAGGTTTATCCCTTCTATAAAATTTGTGACTAGTATCCTTTTATTTAGTACAATTGAAATTATTTTTGGCGTGTTTAAACCAATCTCCCTCAGTTTCCTTATGGCAAAATACTCTCTTCCGAGCCTTGCAAGAGGTGACATTTCGAACCATTTTGTAGGCAATGCCCATAAGTTCAGAAAAGCCCATTTCAGAGTCTTGATGTCTTTGAAGTTTTTCACAGCGATATTGATCTTCTTATCCCCGTCTTCCAGCCTGTATACCTTTAAGGTCTCATAAAGCTCCCCTTGAGGAATTTGTGTTATCTTGGTATTTTTACTCAGACAAAGATGACTTACTATCTGCTGAAGCCAATCATCGCCCTCGACCATTAATAATCCTTCATCTATTCTCCAAAGGCTCTTCGGGTGCTTTATCTCTTCTGGTGCATCTCCGATCTCTTTTGAGCGACCAATCTTCGATAACAATTCCCTCTTTATTACATCTAAACCTACGTGTCCAGCATACCCATGAACAGCATAAGATATCACACCCCTCTTAGTATATGCTAGAGTTGTCTTGATCTTCCCAGTCTTTCTTAACCTGAGGAATTCATCTTCTATTCTTAAAGACTCATCATCTAATAGCGATATCCAGCCATTGCTTTCCATTTCTTTTAACGGCGTGAGAAAACCTCCAAGAGTTGCATTTAGATTCTCTTCACCCAGTGCACCAGTATAGGTCTTCACATAACTGTATAGGGCGGGGGGGTAAAAAGATGCCCTTTTCTTAAGCTTCTCAAACAAAAGGTACTTTATAGGTATGATAAGCTTGGTGGAGAAGTCGCCATAAGATAATACTACCTCATCAAGAATTTCAAAGGCAACCCTTCTTTTTAGCTTAATCTCAACATTCCTAATGAATTCTCTACCCATTAAAGCCTCATATACATTCAACAACCTGCCAGCCACAAATTCACCTAAAGAAGCCTCTTCAGCATCTTTGGTCAAAGATTTGCTATCAACAACCAAAGCTGCTAAATCTATCACTTTTTTGATGTAATTATACCTTATCTTTGGCTTGTAATTATTAAGGACAACTATGACATCGTAATCGCTATCCTCCTTTGCATAACCGGCTATGCGAGAACCATAAGCGCATGCAGCTAAAATTTCCTTTCCTTTAGTCATCTCTTTAAAGGCTTCGATTACAAGGTTTCTCTCTTCTTCCTTCAGTCTACGGACTTCCCCATACTTCTTATCTTCGTTCATAAACCTTCCTTTCGAGCTCCTCAAGCTTCAGCTTTAGAGGTGGATCGATCTTCATTTTTAATATAGACGATACTGGCAATCTTATGACGTTATCATTAGGAGATAGATTTAGTGTAGGCAATCCTTTCTCTATCCATTCTTTTAGAGTTTTTTCATTTAGCCTCTTATCTTCAAGACCATTAGAAAATTTCTCATTGATCAAATTCACCAACCTTTTATCTTTGAATATTAATTTGGGATCGAAGAGTCTCTCATAATCTGAGTAGAGGGCTTCGAACAAGGAAGTTGAGATAGAGTCCGAAACTATGTCAAGTTTACTAAAGCGCTTCATGAATTCTATGTAATGTAGGAATTCATGGGCTAATACCGCTTGTATAGTGGTCTTCAACCCAAAGGCAACAAGTGGGGCTGATATCTGAACCAGTATCTCTACCCCCAATATTCCTTCTGTAGGGATCGTTCTCGCATAAAGAACTCCTATCTGTCCCTTTTCGACTTGACTTGATGATAAAGGAAGTTTAGGCTCAATGTAGTAATTCGGATACTTCAACCCCGAAGCTTGCTCGATCTTGGCAATGCCCTCATATAAGTACTTCATTCTCATTTTGATCTTATTTAAGATAGACAATGGTAACTTTCCAGACTTCTCAACTTCCTCTAACTTGATTAAAGGGTCCAAATCGTCCTCAGTCCTTTTAAAATTCCCCAGAATATAAGTGTGCAGATTTGTTTTTTAGTTTTTAAGGGATGATAAGCTACTTGAGTGGATAGAGCAATTTGATCATTGTGATAAGCGGTATATGGGTTCCTTTGCTACTTTTCTCATTTCTATGAAAGTCTCTGTGTGTAATATCCCATTTATCTTGCCAATCTTCTCTGATACAAGATTGTGCAACTCATCCAAAGATTTTGCCCTAATTGAGACAATAAGATCGAATCTTCCTGTAACTTCAGAAACTTCTTTGACTTCTGGCAGGTTAGAAAGCTCATTCAGAATACTATCCCTCAACTTTGAATCTATATCCACCCCTATCACAGCGGTTACAATGTAGCCAAGTGATTCCTCGTTCACTGCAATAGTAAAGTTTTTGATGATATCTCTCTTTATGAGCCTCTTAATTCTGCTATAAACTACTGAAGGATTCACGTTGATCTTTTTACTCAGTTTTGGGACTGAGAGGTTGGCATTCTTTACCAACTCCGCCAGTATTTTCATATCTATTTCATCGATTTTGCCCACGACCCCACCTTCTTCAATTTATCTTGATATATTCTGCTTAATAAACTTAATTTTTACATTAAAATTAGGACAAATAGAAATATTCCTTCGTATTATAACTTAAACAATAAAGAAAGTAACCATGAATGCTAAAAAGATATAATAAGTGAATTTAAAAGAATTTAAGTCATGATTTGATTTATTCTAATTGGTAGCGAGGTGGGGAAGCCAGGTTTATCCCGGCGGGCTCATAACCCGCAGATCGGTGACTGAGCTTGCTCAGCCGAAGGTTCAAATCAGGAGCTATTTCATAGCTCTTGGGAAACTCCACCCCTCGCTACTAATCAAAATAAATTGCTTACCTTGTCTCTTTGATGATGCCTCTTTTGACTATATCCTCTGGGTCGTGATTCAACGATCTTGCTAGCTCTTCTTTCAATTTCATTATCCTTTGCACGGCACTATTTTCAGAACCTAACTCTTCTCTTAACTTATCCAATGTTTTCTCAAGGGGGATTACATGATTTATCTCGACTATCTTATCAGCAAAGCAAACTATCTTCTCCTCCAAAGATTCTGGCATGTATCTTCCCTCTGGCAATCCAAGCTTCTCGGCTTCCTCGTTCGATATTCCTCCCCCTACATGCCTCTCTGCAATTCTGGCTATTCTCTCATCTATTCCTCTATCCCTCAAAAGCTTTCCGCCAAGATATCCATGGCGAACTGAATGAGTCTTAACTCTACCTATATCGTGTAATAATCCACCTACCTTTACTAACTCTAAATCTACATCATAGCCTTTTTCTTTGAACGCCAAGGCCAAAATAGTCGAGATTTCGCTTACAGTCACGCTGTGTTTGATAAGGATTTCAGGGCTTTTCTCTTTCCTCAGCAAGTTTATGGCTTCTTGCTCACTCATCACATTCTTCCCATCTTGCACTTATGGCAAATGGTATCTTCTTAATAAGATTTCCAAGCTTAAACTAGCTCTTTAGTTCGCTTCTCTGATCAATTTTCTCCATTTCTTCCGCTATTTCTCTTATCTTCCATTCAAGAGCCTTCTTTATTTCGCAGTTGTCTATGGGATTAAGGATTTTTCCACAGTTGGGACACTTAAAGAATAGATCTATAGACTCTTCGAAGGTCCTTTTTAGACAAGTAAGCATACCACAATGGTAAAACTCATAAGTATTCTCATAAGCTAACCTATCCTTAAGCTTCTTTAAGGCTTTCTTCTTCTGAGTTTCTATAAAGCTATCTGTCTGATCTCTTTGAGCCTTCCATCTATAAACAAACCAGCCTTTCTTCAAGTCACGAACTCTTATTCCAGTGATAAGAGATCTTCCAAATAGATCATACAAAGCCTTCCTAACAGCATTTATCTTCAACCCTGTGGCGCTGGCTATTTCTTCATCCGTTGCATTCTCATTGTTAAGTAAAGCTCTTGCCACCCTTACATAATCTTCACCACCAATCAGACCAGATATCTTTACAAACGCATCTTCGTACTCGATCTTTGAGTGCTTAGTCAACATTTCTTTTTCCTCCTATAAGACCTTGTTCAGAGTATAACGCTATCAATTACGCTGAATTTGCTTTTAAGACTTTCCATAAACCGATGTTTTAGTTCTGAGTAATCTTCTCCAGTTTTTTACCTCTTTTCTCAGGAATTATCTTTACTTTTGCTCCTTTGAACTTTCTTGATAGCTCTTTGCCCTCGAAGTATCGATCTAAGAATACTGCCAAAGCTGAGCATTCAGAGTGAGGTTCATTACCAACGGCAACGTTGAAATCAGATACATCTTCAGAGTAAAATTCTGGCGGAACTTTTTGGCTACCTACTATTACCATAACATCCTTGCCCGATGACTTTATCCTTTCCAATACATCGCTAGCCTCTATATTCTCACCGTAGGCTGTTAGATGAACAACAATTCCTCCTTTCTCTCTCCATTCTTTTACTGCTTTTCTCCACGGGATGCCCATCTTAAGAAAGAAAGGTCCACCGAACTTCTCTACAACTTTTTCAACAGTGTTTTTGATGTCTTTATCCTCCACATCAGATAGGATCACTCCAGATGCACCAAGGGCACGAGCAGTCAATATAACATGAGTGGTTAATCTCTCATCTCTTAAACGATGCCCCCATCTTAAGACTACAACTTCTGCCATTTTGATTCACAATTCATAATCTAGTTAAAGAAGTTGGAACACGGGCATAAACCATCTCGCTTATCTTAGACTTTAGTGCATCTATGCCAAAGCCAGTCTTTGCCGAAGTTATCACAACGTCTTGGGGTATCATGCCAAGGGCTTTTATCTTATCTTCAGTTTCATTCATATTCGTAAGGTCGAACTTGTTAAAGATAGGAAGAACATTTAAAGGAGAGACGCCAAGCTCGGCAAGAATGCTTACACAGCTTTGGTACTTTCTAATCATATTTTCAAGGGGTTCACTGGCATCTATTACCAAAAGAACTAAGTTGGCATGAGTCAGTTCTTCTAAGGTCGCCTTGAAAGCTTCTATCATGTATGGTGGGAGCCTGCTGATAAAGCCAACTGTATCCGATACTAAAACTCTTGATTCCGATAATTGCAGACTTCTCGTAGTAGTTGTAAGAGTTGTGAAGAGACCTTTGTCTGTATCTTTTCTTTCGCTTACAAGTATGTTAAAAAGGCTCGTTTTACCTGCTCCGGTATAACCTGCAAAAGAAATCAGAGGCAAATTAGTTCTAAGCCTTTGAAATCTGTATAGCTCACGTCTTTTGCTCACCTGCTTCAATTTTTTCGTTATTATGGCTATCCTCTTTTTTATCATCCTGTAATAGTCATCTACATCGTACCTACCTAAGCCAAAGAATCCTGGTTGCTCCCCCATCTTAGCCAGTCTTACTTTCTCTCTCGCTCTAGGGATTTCGTACCTTAGCTCAGCGAGTTGAACCTGCAACTTCGCCTCGGCGCTGGATGCTCTTTTATTAAATATCTCAAGGATTAGTCTTTCTCTATTGATGACTTCTACTCCAGTAAGCTTTGCAAGGTTATAGATTTGAACTGATTTTAGCTTCTCATCAAATAGAATTGCATCAGCATTTAAATCCTTTAGCATATTTTTCAACTCTTCAGCCTTTCCCGAGCCTATACCATACTTGGCTTTGGATAGATACCTTTGAGTAACGAGCTTAGTTACCTCATAGCCTCCTGCTTCAGCCAAGCCCAAGGCTTCTTGTATTACAAATTTATCAGGGTATGTGACAAGAATTGCCTTCTTCAAGCAATTTATTTTATTTTTACGAATAAGATAAACGTTATCCCTAAAAGGCTACTCAAAGAGCATAAAGAATATATGAAAATAATGGTTATTATGACTTTAGTGAAATCTTGGAAGAACTTAGCCCAAAAAAGAGAGTTTTCGCTGCATTAAAGGGTGAAAAAGTGGACAGACCTCCTGTGACTTCCATAGGAGGCTGTGAAGGTACTCTAATAGTGGATGTTCAAAAAGCTACGGGAATTTATCTGCCAGATGCTCATAAGGAATCTGAAAAGATGGCTAGGCTTGCCATGGCAAGTCAAAACCTAACAGGGCTTGAGAACATAAGAGTTCCCTTCGATTTTGTTGTAGAGCCTGAAGCCTTAGGCTGTGTTATTAAGTGGCCTGATAAGATCGATCAAGAATTGACGATATTAACTCATACATACAAAACGCCAGACGATTTAGTTATGCCAGAGAATCTGCTTGAAAAGGGTAGAATTCCTGTTGTGCTAGAAGCCATTAAAATCATCAAAAAAGAGGTTGGAGAATCTTTACCTATTACAAGCTTCATGGTTGGACCTTTCACCCTCGGTGGGGGGCTTGTAGGAACAACGAACTTCTTGGTGTGGACATTAAAGAATCCATATTACGTAGAGAAGTTTGTAGAGTTCAGCACTGACATCGTTTTGGAGTATGCCAAAGCCCAATATAACGCAGGCTCAGACATAATAGCAATCTGTGAGCCTAATGCATCTTGTGACATGATAGACCCAAGGATGTTCAAGACTTATGTCAAGCCAGCGCTTACAAGAATTACTGATGAGTTAGAAGGACTAAAAGTTTTACACATCTGTGGAAAAGTTGGACCTATCATACAGGATATGGCTGATTGTGGCTTCGATGGAATAAGCATAGAAGAGCCTCTTGACATAAGAAAGATCAGACCCTTGATTGGTGATGTTAAAATCTTGGGTAATGTTCAATCAAAAAACCTCGCTCTAAATACTTCAGATGCTGTGAGAGAAGAGGTCAAAAAGGTTCTAGGGGCTGGTGTTGACTTAGTCGAAGCTGGAGAAGGAATCTTACTACCAACCCCTCTCGATAACGTTAAAGCCATGGTTGAAACTGTTAAAGAATGGAAGACTTCGTCTCAATAATGGTCTAGAATTCCATATCCCATATTTTGTTAAGACAAATTCTTAAGAACCTAGAGTTAATGAATCAAATGGCTTGCAAAACGAAAAAGAAGGCATAATAAATTTCATTAGGTTAATAGGTAGATTGAAGAAGATAAAAAGGTCTGGATGGATAAGAAAAGTCAGTGTTAAGGAACCAGAATCCATAGCAGATCACACCTTCAGAACATCTATTCTCTGCATGATCATAGGAGATATGAAGAAACTTGACACTTTGAAGATGTTAAAGATGGCTTTGATTCACGATGCTTCTGAATCTATCATAGGAGATTTGACTAAAGATGAAAGAGATGAGTTACAAAAGAGGCAGTTAGAAAACGATGCCATGATTAGAATTCTATCCTTATTGCCTAAAGATATGAGAAAGAATTATTCTGTTATTTGGAAAGATTTCCAAGATAAGGCATCAGTAGAAGCAAAGATCGTAAGAGAGATGGACAAGCTTGAGATGGTCTTTCAAGCCCTTGAGTATGAAGAGGAAGGTTATGATAAGGAAAAGTTATCAGAATTCTGGGCTTCTGCAGAAAACTCCATAACTGATTCTGATGCTAAAGCTATATTCAACATGTTGAAAAGGAAACACAAGTTACAACTTTAAGTTATATTTGGCTATTCAAGAATTAACTCCCACTTACACCAATAGCCTTGAGGCTTAGGGTCTGGTGGAGCGTTATGACACCTCACTTTAATACTGCTATTGAATATTTTTACAAAGTTTTCGAAGAAACTTTGCTGCATAGCCTTGCATGCAAAGATCTTCCTACCACTTTTCAAACGGGATTCTTGTGGAGGGCATCTTTCAGCTAGGATAACAGCCCTCTTATCTGAAAATTCTGTTATCTTCCAGCTTGCGATGATCGTCCATGGAAAGTATTTCAATGCTTCTAATACACTCTTTAATTCTCCTTTCTCAACTCCTATATACCTAATAATGTCTTTAGCAGAGATCTCGCCAAGCTTCGCCCAAATCTCTTCATTAAACTTTGAAGCCAAGTCTAGTCCAAAATTGTCTTCAACTTTGAGAAACCAGTGTGCGTCTACAAGTCTATATTGCCTTAGAAGAAACTCAGCATACTTGATCAACTTCTCATGGCTAAGTTCTCTGAAATTAAATCCAAGGGGCTCCATGAATCCTGATTAAATGAGACATATTTTTAAAGCATTCCTAACAACAGAAAAGAATCACCGCTTAACGGAAAAGGTCATTGGGTGTAATTTTCTATCTAGCTATTTAGTGTAGAAAAGGATAAACTTGCTTTTAACACGGACATGATTATTTTCTTTTAGGAATATCTTCTGGCGGATCATCGATTCCTTTTTCATCTAGAATGAATACAGCTTCTCTCTCAGGATGGTAAGGACTGTCCATCATCCTTGCTATCCTATTCTTACCAGCTTTTCTCAAATATATTCTATAAGTGCTTGTGTGAGCCACTACATGCCCTCCCGTAGGTCTAGATGGATCACCAAAGAATACATCAGGGGCTGCTTGAACTTGATTAGTCACTACTACTGCCAAATTATGAACTTCAGCTATTCTTAGCAAGTTATGCATGAACCTATTTAGCCTCTGCTGCCTCTCCGCTAAAGTTCCTCTACCCAAGAATTCAGCTCTATAGTGGGCAACGGCAGAATCTACAACCAGCAACTTTATCTTCTCCTTTTCTATGAATCTTCCAACTTCTCTAATTATCAGCTCTTGATGGGCACTATTATACGCCTTTGCCACTATTATCTTGCTAAGTATATCTTCAGGCTCTAGATCGTAGTTATCCGCTATCTCTGCTATCCTCTCGGGTCTGAAAGTATTCTCAGTATCAACATAAATGGCTCCAGAATTTAATCCACCTTGCCCTTTTGGCATCTGAACTTTAACACATAGAGTATGGCATACCTGAGTCTTTCCTGAACCATACTCTCCATAAAACTCCGTCACAGCTTGAGTTTCAATTCCCCCACCCAACAGATCGTCAAGATTCTTTGATCCAGTGCTTATCCTATCTATGGCTTGGCGCTTCTTGTAAAGTTCAGTGGCAGATACGAACTCTTTTTCAAGCCTCCCTAACTCTACCAATCTTGCCCTTGCCTTGTTGATTAGATCTATGGCTTTGCTTAGGTCGATGTTAACTGCATCAGCAATTTCTGATGGTCCTCTAGATACTAAATCCAGTATACTGTATATGCCAGCATCTGTGAGTTTCTGCTTTGTCGCTGGTCCTACACCGTCAAGGGATTCTAGTTCAAGTTCTTCTTCGCTCATGCTTATCTAATAATTTTGATGCATAGATATTAATGTTAACCTATATTTAATGAAATAAGTAAAATTATGGATTTATCCTCGTTATAGTTCTTGGGAATAGAGTCGATGCTCTGATATGCTTTAAACCACAGACCCATCTCACAAGCCTCTCAATGCCAATACCAAAGCCTGAATGAGGAGGTAGACCATATCTTCTCAAATCAAGGTACCATGAAAAAGATTCTGTAGGCAGATCTTGCTTTTTTACTCTCTCCATTAAAGTATTGTAATCGTGTATTCTTTGCCCCCCAGTTGCTATCTCACCATAGCCTTCAGGAGCCATCAAATCTGAAGACAGAGTCACTCTCTCATCTCTAGGGTCTGCCATGTGGTAAAAGCTCCTAGCGCTTATAGGATAACCAGTTATGAAGAACGGTTTTTCAAAACTCTTCGATACGATCTTTTCAGCCTCTGTTGGTATATCTTCTCCCCACTCAAATTCTATGCCTTTGCTTATGGCCATGTTTCTAGCTTCATCATAGGTTATCCTTGGAAAAGGAGCACTCGGAGGTGAGAACTTTCTCCCTATAATCTCAAACTCCTCAGAGCATTTTTCAACTATACTATTTGTTATATGAGATACTAGATCTTCTTCTAGTTTCATTATGTCATCATGGGTGGCGAAGGCTTGCTCTGCTTCTAGCATCCAGAACTCTGTTAGATGTTTAGCCGTCTTAGACTTCTCTGCTCTGAAGGCAGGTTGCAATACAAATACCTTCTCGAAAGAGCATATGGCAGCCTCTTCATATAGTTGGGCACTTTGAGTAAGATAAGCGATTTTACCAAAGTAATCTAAATTGAACAAAGTTGCCCCTCCTTCACAGGCTGATTGAACTAATGTTGGTGCATTGATCAAAAAGAAGCCTTGTTTTGTAAAGAATTCTATAGATGAGTAGATTAACTCAGACCTTATCCTTAGAATCGATCTGGCTTTTCTACCTCTTATGGAAAGATGTCTATTATCATAAAGAAAGGATGGTGATTTTATAGCACTCTTGGTAATAGGCCACTTTTCTGCTAACGATATTATCTGAAACTCTTTCACTGATAGTTCTTTACCTCTAGGAGCCCTCTTATCATCTCTTATCAAGCCTCCTACCATCACAGCAGACTCTAGGCTGACTCTTTTCATAGCATCAAGCGCATTTTCATCAGTAACTCCTTTCTTTCCAGCAACTTGAATGAATCCACTTCCGTCTCTTATTAAACAGAATACTATGTTACCTATCATCCTTTTCGATGCTATCCAGCCCAATAGCCTAACATATTCTCCTTCACTGGACTTTAGAACCTTTGATACATTATGAGTCCTAACTCTTAACCAATTCATATCCTCAATAATCTTGCTCAACATTAAAATTTAGGTTAAGGCATTTTAAAAGTTTGATGATGTAGATAGTAATCACTAAGCAAATTTTACATCAAGCAGTAAAAGGAAAGTTTATCAGATATCAAATCTTCTTTTAGTTCAAATTTGGAAAAGAATCGATATGGAAAGCCTTTCCAACATAAGAAGATTTGACGAATTGATGGAAGATGTAAAGAAGATTAGAAGAGATCTATTGCTTAGACCTATCGACGAAATTCTTGATGACATCAGTAACTTCATCAGGAGGGCTAACAATGAAAGTCATAAGGCTACAAAGACTATTCTATTGCTCAAGCCTGAGAAATCTGTGACAGCAGAGAAGGCTTATGAAGAACTCTCATCACTATTATCAGACTTGAAGCAAGATTTAACGCTAAAGAAAGAAAAAAGTGAGATAATTCGTAGGCTAGACATTATAATATCTAGGATGGCCAGGCTTAAGGTCTTGCTCAAAAAATCCTTTGAGTCTCCTAACCCGATTGTGAAAAGGATAATGGATATAACAAGCTTAGAATTGAGCAAAAGCCTCAAGAATCTTCCAAAGAATAAAAGGGTAAAGAAATCTATCTATACTCAATCAAAGATAACTTCCTTCACTAGCAAGAGTGATTAGAATGGTCAAGATGATAGATGTTTCGAAGAAGCTTGAGCAGTATAGGGAGGCTATAGCCTATGGGGAGATAAAACTAAAGCCAGAGACTATAAAGCTGATAGAAGAGAGAAGGATAGAGAAGGGAGATCCTATTCAAATAGCAAAATTGGCAGGGATTCAGGGAGCAAAGTTTACACCAACTGTAATGCCTCTATGCCATCCTATACCTATTGAAAATGTTGATGTTGATATTAGCATAAAAGATGATAGAATAATTGTAAAAGCGAAAGTAATCGCTAATAGCAAGACTGGAGTTGAAATGGAGGCTTTAACAGCAACAGTAATAGCTTTGCTCAATCTTTGGGACGTAGTTAAAAAGTATGAGAAAGACGAAAAAGGCCAGTATCCTACAACAGCTATCACGAACATTAGAGTAGTCAAGAAAATAAAGAAGGCATGACTGAAGTTTAACCTTATTGATGAAAATAAGTCTTACATATAGGTTCTAAACCATAGCCACTTCGTTTAGATAGACTTAGTCAAGTTCGCTTACTGCACGCTCTACCATTGATTCTAACCCTCTGTACGAGATTCGTCCTATATCCCAAACCAATAGTACCACTATAGCCACTGCCACGGTTTGTGCCGCCACCACCAGTTGTGAAATATTCAACGAAGTCGTAAAACAGTTCTGAATCTTTCCCTTTAAGTTACTTCTTATATACCGCTAAGCAATTATATACCATAGCATGACTCATATCCTTCATGAATGGAGGAGCTCTTTTTGCGCTTATCATGGTGGGAGGAAATGTCAAAAGCTTATGAAGAGCATAAGAAATTAGCCCCAAAGAGCGTAAATGTATCAGTAATAACTGTAAGCTCATCTAGGCATGAGAAGGCTTCTCAAGGCGTAGCTGTTGAGGATGAATCCGGATCAAAAGCTGTTAGCATGATAAAAGCAAGTGGTCATAAAATAGCATCGAGAAAGCTGATAAATGATGATGAAGAAATGATAAAGTTAGAAGTTTTACGCAGTTTATATGATGAAGATGCTGATGCCGTAATCTTAACAGGTGGAACGGGCTTAGCGAAAAGAGACGTAACTTATGAATCCATAAAGCCTTTATTGGATAAAGAGATAGTAGGATTTGGAGAATTGTTCAGAACTTTAAGCTATCAGAAGATAGGCTCTCCAGCTTATCTGTCAAGGGCTTTAGCTGGAACTTTGAGTGGTAAACTCATATTTTGCTTGCCAGGCTCGCCAAATGCTGTAGAACTAGCTTTAAGCTTGATTTTGCCAGAATTATCTCATATGATTTATCTAGTAAGATTGTGAGAGAATGCTTCTTGATTCCTATGGAAGATTGACTTACAATTTACGCATATCTGTAACTTCAAAGTGCAATTTAAATTGTATATTCTGCCATAAAGAAGGAAATAATGTTCTAGAAGATAAGCTCACTCCAGAGGTCATTGAGGAAGTTGTGAAAATTGCAACGAGCTATGGTGCTAGAAAAGTGAAGATAACTGGAGGTGAGCCTTTGATCAGAAAGGATATAATTGAAATAGTGAACAGAGTATCATCTGTTCAGGGAATTCAGGAACTATCTATGGTCACAAATGCATCTCTATTAGAGCCTTTGGCTGAGCCTTTGAAGAAAGCAGGCTTGGATAGGGTAAATGTCAACATACCCTCTCTTAATCCAAAAAAATACCGTGAAGTTACAAAAGGTAATCTCGAGCATGCTATAAGAGGGATTAAATCTGCCGTAAAGCATGAATTGATACCCGTGAAGATAAACATGGTACTTTTGAAAGGGATAAACGATGATGAGCTTGACGATTACATAAAATTCTCAACTGAATTAAATTCACAGATTCAAATCATAGAGTTAGAGCCTTTGAGGATAAAGAGTGAACTTTACGATAAGATGTATTTAGAACCAAGTTTTATTGAGAGAATTCTTGAGAATAGAGCCTTAAAATCATGGGTTAGAGAGAGCATGCATAGAAGAAGGGTCTATGATCTTGGCAATGCTATTGTTGAGGTAGTCCATCCAATCGATAATACAGAATTTTGCGCCTTTTGTAATAGAATTCGTTTAACGAGTGATGGTGCCTTTAAGCCATGTTTGATGAGGAATGATAATAAAGTATACATAAATGATGCCATTACTAAAATTGATCATTCTAAAATTCTTAAGGCTTATCTAAAATCTGTAATGAACCGTGAGCCTTATTTCAAGCCTTGCTAAATTTATATCAGTTTATAATCAAGAGAAATATACTCCTCAACGCTTGGCTTGAAATACCCATCACGATACTTTACATGAGTTGGATGATCTCTATACTCCTTTAACAATTTTTCATCGGCAAAGTCCATTATTATAGAATACTTGTATCTTGCATCTGGTTTAATAGATGATCCAATGGACAAGTTCTGAACGCCAGGAATCTTTGATAATGTTTCTTTCGTTATCTTTGCAAATTGATCGAATTGCTTTATAGTGCTTGTTTTTAAATTAAATAGAACTATATGCTTTATCATTATCATCAACTCATCTTTTTCATCAAAGTTTTATTATAAATGGCAAAAGCATCTTCATTACTAATGCAATTATCACAAAGGCAACTTGAAGTTGAACTCTTAACATCACAGATCAGATAATATGCACAAGAGTAGCACTCTATCATAGAATTACATGTAAAGCACCTTGGAACGAATTCAAAATCCTCTCCTAAAGCCCTCTTTAATATTGATGATATTGCCATCAGATTACTATTGGCATCAGCTTTGAAACCCTTGGATTTATCATAAACTAAACCTGCCTTCATTAAACTTACAAAAAATTCTTTTCCTAACCTTGGTAGCTTGAACCATTCCCCTACTGCAACCATCAAATCATTTCACCCTTACAGAAATTCTTTCAGCCTCCTTCATCATCACCTTTAATGTGCTATCATCCAAGCCTAATGCTTTAAAAAATCTTTCCATGGATTCCTTATCTCTGCTTAAAATTAGCAATAAGTATGGCATGTATGTTGATATAACTTCTCGAGAAGATGCATGAAGAAACTTCGATAGGCTTTTGCCAAAGCTCTTTAATGCTTTACTCTCATTCCACATTCTAATCTTTAGATTCCAAGGCATATCATCTTCACTATAATTCACAGCGCCTTTAGGAATGGCATTGAAAAGAGAGTAGGCTAATACTCTGTCAAAGTATCTTAATAGCCTCCATTCCTGAGTCTTTCCTATCATCTTAACGATTTCATCAGCTTCTCCTATCTTCTCTAAAGCCTTTATGAGTTCATCATTACTTAAATCGCTGTTTACAACACTAGTATAGGCTAACCTTACCTTATCTTTTGGCATGGCATCGCAATTTTTTAGGGCTTCGTAGGCTTTTTCTTGAGAATCAGCGTTAAAGAAACTTTCAAAGCCTTCCCTTAAACTGTAGGTTAAATCTCTGCTCGATATTGTAGAACTAATTTCTTCTGTTGATAGACCTGAAAAGGATTGAGCAGTGTTTATGGCTGCCCTCATATCGCCTTTAGATTCTCTGACTATCAAGCGAATGGCTTCTTTGCTCAATTTAACATTCTCTTTTTTAAGAACATTATCAACATAAATTTCCACAAACCTTGGAGGAATTCTTGTAAATCTAAACACCTTTGATTTTCTTATCAGTTTAACTATTTTTTTATCATCCTCTAGATTTGCAGCCATGACTATTGGTGCAATGCTTTTTTCGATCAATTCTTCTACGAACTCTATTCCTCCTCTATCCTGCCTTTCATACATTCCATCAACCTCATCCAAGAATATCAGTAATTTCTCACCAAATAGACCTTTAGAGCCCAACGAAGGCCCTAGCTTTTGCATCATCTTTTCTTTTGTTCTAACATCGCTGGCATTCAATTCAATCATATTATAGCCCAATTTTTTAGCAACAAGATGAACAACAGTAGTCTTACCAGTTCCAGGAGGACCTATAAGGAGCGCGGGCTTTGATCCTCTCTTCCATTCCTTTAACCAATTCAAGAATTCTATCCTGCTTTCTTCGTTGCCCACCATTTCCTCTACGCTTTTAGGTCTGTATTTTTCAACCCACATTAAGGGCTCTAGTGGCAAATTAGTCTAAAAAGCATTTAGTTTTAGCGAAAAGATATAGTCCATTTGCCTGACTTTCTAAAGGCTACAAAAAGCCTGTATGCATATAGTGCTAATCCTAAGGGAAAAGAGACTATAGAGAACCAGTAAATCCCATTGGCTGAAATAAGACCTAGAAATGGATTGCCGTAAATAGGATAAAATGGATTCATCTCTCCATAAAGAAAAGAATCTAAGAATACATGAGAATATGCTCCAAAAAGAGATGTGTAGAAAATTCTTTTGAAGGAAGACTTTTGCTCGAGCATGAATAATTTCATGATCTTTCTCAACCATCTATAAAGGTAATACACAATAATTGCCATTAAAATTCCTAAAATCGATGCACCAAGGTAGGAGTGGAAGAATCCATGAAGAGGTAGTGGAGAGCCAGACATCAAAATGCATATACCCTCTAAATCAATGATAACACTCGACACAAATAGAGCAGGTAGATCGAATATCGGGAAAAGTAGCATACCTATAAGGAGAGCAGGACCCCAGTGAAAAGGTGTAAAAGGCATAAATCATCCCTTAATCATGTCAATTAATGTATGATTCCTCCTATGAGAAAGGCTATCAAGCCTAGGAGCATTCCAAGAAGAGCAATACTCTTCACATGTAGAGCATTAGTTTCGGATGGATTCTTAAGAATTCTAACAGATGCATATATGAAAATTAAGTTAGGAATCAATATTAGTATTGCATAGACTATGCCTACTATGCCTGTTATGAAAGGAAGCCAGCTAGACACTATTGCCATAAAGAACATGATAGCACCAAGAATGGATGCAAACCTTGAACCATGAATTCTTGCTATCGACTTAATTCCTCTCAATTCGTCTCCTGCAACATCACTTATAGTTTTTATGACCTCTCTTCCAGTGCCAGCCAAGAATGATGTTAACGCTAACCATAGCAATAATGGTTCATCAACGTTTCCAACAGCCATGCCACCATATACGTAAGGTATCGCTATTGAAGTTGCAACTATAATATTGCCGATGAAACCTCTTTTCTTCCCCCAGAAGTTGTAAAACCATGCAAGAAAGGCAAATACTGATGCTATTACAAAATTACTCAAACTTATCAGAATGGATGATGCTATCCCTATTGAAAGAAGAATTAGAGCCAATATCATAGCAGAATTCTTTGAGACAGAACCACTTGGCAAAGGTCTATCAGGTCTATTCACCTTATCAACCTCAATATCATAGTAATCATTTACTACCATGGAGAAGCTGGATATGAAGAAACCTGTCAAGAAGCCTAGTAGAGAATAGATTGAAAAAATCAGGCTAGGAGAGGCTACACCAATCCCTACTATGACTGCAGAGCCCACCATTATGGAGTTGATAGGTCTCATAAGAATGAGTATGCTATTCAGAGCCATTTTATTCATCTTTTTGTAAATCAAGATGTAAATTCATTTTCAACCCTTTGCAAAGCTAACTAAAAGTTTTTGCAAGCCCGAGCTATATTGAAATGCCTTCTTTCTCCTCAACGCTATATCCTTTGGCAGACCAGCCTTTATAGCTACTTCTCTTAGAACTAGTTTGCGTTGATCGCCTAACATTCCTATCTTCAGGCTCAAAGGCAAGGATAAAGCATACTTGACTAAATCTATGTTAGCATAGGGTAGCCTTATTTCAGTGTAGGGAGAGGATGCTTTTTCGTCTCTTTCAAAGTTGTTCTTATGAGCATCGATAACATCTTTTAGCATCATATCTTCTGCAAACTCTTCTCCCCTATCCTTTAAGGCTTTAAAATACTTGGCATAGCCTCCAAATAATTCATCTGCAAGCTGACCCAGGAATAAAGCATTACAGCCAGTTTCTGAACACCTCTTGGCAGAAAGATTGATGCCTATGCCTATTGCTAAGTCCATGACCTTATCACTCTCTATCAAATTTTGTATTAAATCGATCCTATCTCTTAATTGTTTAGCATCAACCTGAAGATCCTCAATCTCCAATCCAAGGTTTTTCGCCGAGTTTATCACATCTTCGTCCTTAGAGCCATTTGTATGTATTGAAAGAAGGGTTACCTTTGTCAGCTTTGACGAAATTATAGCTAAAAGGGAACTGTCTAAACCGCCAGAGAAGCCTATTACAACTCTATCAAGACCTATAACTCTCCTTCTGATAGATTCTGAAAGAAGCTCTAATACTTTGTTTGAGGCTTCTTCCATGCTAATGTTCAGCTTAGAATTTACTTCGATTCTATCAAATACTAGACTCTGCTCACCTTTCATAGATAATTTATGAATGCTACCTGGATGGACTCTCTCAATATTCTTGAATCCTATGGACTTGAGAGCTTTCATTTCAGATGCTATGCCAAGAATTTTAGATTCTTTAGAAAAGTATAGAGGCTTTGTCCCTAATGAATCTCTGCCATATATCAATGAATCGTTATCAATTCCTGCAAAGGCAAAGTCAGCATCTATTTTCGATAGAATCTTTGGGGCTTTTTCTATATCTTCAAAAACTTCCTTCAATCTCCTTGATAATTCAAAGCCTTCAGGATGGTAAACTTTACCATGGATGGCTACATTATCATTCGATGGCTTAGAAAGGCAGCAACCTATTGCCAAATTTGACCTGATTTTATCAAATTCTAAAATATTGTCTAAAGATTCATCTTCAGTGATTATCTTATAGCCATATCTTGCACGATGAGAAATAGATTTAAGGGCAAAAATAAGCCTAGGGATTACATCATCTTCCCCAAAGAGGGCTACTATACCATTGGTTCGATCTAAATCTGAAAACATAAATTGTATTTTAATACCTAAGATAGATTTAAATCTATAAAAAGCGAGTATTTGCCATTTATGCCTCTAAAGATTCGTTGGTGAAATTTTGAACGAATTAGATGATGAGGAGATTGCCAGCAAGCTAAAGGGCAATACTCTTCGAGTTTATTGGGCATTATTAAGGTCTAAAAATGGAATCATAGGGGTAAGAGAGGTTCAAAGATCACTTAGGTTCTCAAGCCCAGCGTTAGCCTCTTATCATCTAAATAAGTTGGAAGAACTAGGTTTAGTTAAAAAAGAAGATGGAGATTATCATCTAATAAGAGAGATTAAAGTCGGAGTTCTAAAACAGTTCACAAAAATTGGGTCTTTCATGCTACCAAGATACACTTTTTACGCTACTATGCTCACGACTCTCTTAATCTTTTACTTAACACAGTTTAGAGAGGTTAACTTTTACAGTATCTTCGCTCTGATCTTTGGAGGTTTAAGCACTGCTATAATGTGGTACGAGACAATAAGAACATGGTTAGAGAAGCCTTAGCTGTACAAAGAATTGAACAGTCTGTTCAAAAGCATTGCATTAACTATGGCAATAGAGTAGGATATATTGGTGATGCGGACGGCCTACGAAAAGAAGCATTTGGTCATATCAGCTATTGCTGGAGTCCTACTGGCAGGACTTATAATAGCAGGCACTATCCTTTTGCCTTACATTTCTGGGATTATCTCCCCACCACAAGAGATTACGAGCATTCCAGATGAGAATCCTCCAGAAATAACCACTCCACCACCTACTACTGAACCCTCTAAGATGGGCACACTAGTTCTGATGTTGACTGATGCCCCTCCACGCACCCTAAAGTACCTTTACATTAAGATTGATGAAGTAAGAGTGCAGATGAAGGGGAACAAGACTGGCGAAGGACCCGTCCTGAACTTCTTTATGACGCCCACGATTTACAATGTAACTGCACTCAAAGAATCTCTTGCCCCAATTGGCATGCCTAGCCCTGTGCCTGAGGGTGAGTATACGGGAATTTGGTTACACATAATTGAGGCGAATGCTACATTTACAGATAACACAGGTGTGAACGTTACTCTCAAAATAGTAGCGAAGGGATGGTTAAAGATGCCGCTTTACTTTAAAGTCCATCCAGGAGTACTTACCGTCATAGTACTAGACTTCGATATGGCACAAACTCATGTCAGCCAAGGCATGGTCTTGACGCCTGTCATTAGACAAAAGGAAGTCCAGAACCATAGCTAGTATACAGACTTCGACTCAACCTACTGCATTTTTTATTTCTTTATGATCCAAGCCGTTCTTATCTTTTGAAATTGCTCTATTACATTCGCTATTATAATTTTAGATGATGATAGATGCTTTTTAGGGTCGAATAAACTCATGACTTCATCCTTTTTCAATAAAGTGCTTAATTCCTCGTCTTTAAGAATAGCTTCTGAGTATGGTATATTCCTACTTAATGCCTCACTAGCAGACTTTCTCAATAGTCTATGAGCCTTTGACCTCGATAATCCTTTTCTTAATAAAGCATCTAATACAAATTCTGAATAAATCTGACCCTGGGTCAGATCTATGTTGGCTTTTATCTTATCAGTCCTAACTACTAAACCCTTCATAACGTCCATCATCAAGTTGATGCACTCATCCAAAAGTATGAAGGCTGAAGGCACTATAATTCTCTCATTGGCAGAGTTAGAAAGATCTCTTTCGTGCCACAATGGTATATTGTAAAGAGCGACATCGGGCAAAGCTCTAATATACTTAGCTAGGCTAGAAACTCTTTCACATTTTATCGGATTTCTTTTTATTGGAACTGCAGAGCTTCCTATCTGATTAGTAGCAAAGGGCTCTTCAACTTCTTTTATCTCTGTGCGTTGTAAGTTGCGAACCTCTTTAGCTATTTTATCCAATGTTGATGCTAATAATGCTGTGAAGAATATTACCTCAGCAAGAATATCTCTAGGAACTACTTGAGTGGCAGCATCTAAAGATTTCAGACCTAGCTTTTTTGCTGCTAGTGCTTGAACATCCAAAGCCTTCTCACCCATAACCGATCCTGTACCAACGGCTCCAAGAGTCTTACATACCAGGGCTCTATCCCTCAACTGTTGCAAGCGTAAAATATTGCGGTTCATTTCAGAAATCCATACAGCGAACTTTAATCCAAAGGATATTATGCTGGCATGCTGACCATGAGTCCTACCTACGGCAGGCAAATCTTGATAATCCAAAGCTTTATCACATAAAACCTCTGTCAAATAGATCATCTTTCTTTCGATTATCTCCAACGCTTGCTTTAATTGCAGCGATAATGATGTATCTAGAACATCGTTGCTAGTTAGGCTGTAATGGACCCACGGCTTTGCTTCATCGTTGCAGACCTCGACTATAGCTTCTACCAATGATGCTGTCTCATGCTGTGTTGTTGCTTCTATCTCACGCCATCTTTCTATTGTAATATGCTCAATATTCGCTTTTGATGCAATCTCCTTGGCAGCATTCTTAGGGATTAAGCCTATTTCTGCTTGAGCCTCTGCAACAGCGGCCTCCACCATTAATTGATACTTTAAGTAGCTCTCTTCTTCGAATACATCTCTCATCTCTTTGCTACCATACCTTTCAGGAACAGGAAGAGTACTTCTATAAGATGCCATAAAACTTCTTTTTAGCAGCATAGATAAAAGCTAATCGAAATGATTAATGCTGATTAGAATCATCCTCTAGTCTTTATCTCGTTCAGTCTTTCCTTGAACTTCTCAAGATTCATGTCTTCAACTATAAGAAGGCCTAATTGCATAGAAACTATCAAATCTCTACTTTCGATAAATTCCCCTCAATCCTAGCTCTTGAAACTTCTTTTTGATCCTCTTTACTCCATTTCTGAGCCAACTTGGCCAGTACAATGTATCTTTTACCATCTAGTTCCTTATGTTTTGTACCCTTCTAGCTGAATCTGCAGTTGCATGATGCTTCTCTAGGAAGGAGAAGAAGGTTGCAAGAAAAAAGAATTCTTTTTAATTTAGAGTGGCTCACTTACAATTCTTGCACATAGTTAAAATATAAATTCTCATGATGCTAATATGATAATTACTTGAGGGTTATAGTAAAGCTAGAAGCTTTGGAAGATTGTGACTACGAATATGAATACCATCATTATCTTCAAGGATTGATCTATAATTTAATCAAAGATAGCGAATATTCCTATCTTCACGATAAGAAGGGATACAAGTTCTTCTGCTTTTCAAACATCTTCCCAGCTATGGACCTTAAGAAGGGAGATAAGAGAACTTTGGTAGTATCATCGCCAGACGATCTGTTTATCAAAAGACTGAGAGAAGTCTTTCTTAAGAATAAGAGGAGTAATAAAAAGGCCAAAGTAGGAAGGATGAGCTTTATGATTGATAATATTAGCCTTCTTGAATCTAGGCTTAATAGTAGAGACCTTAATCTCATAACTGGAACTCCTATAGTTGTGAGGATGCAGAAGGATAGATGCAAAGAATACGGCATAAAATTGGAAAAAGATTATGATTATGTATATTGGAGGAAAGAGTATCCGTTGTCAGCCTTTATCAAACAGATTGAAGACAACCTAATCAAGAAATACATTGAGTTTTATAATAAGACGCCTAATAGCGATGTATTTCCATTGATACAGATGCTAACGTTTAGGAAGCAAATAAGCACTAGGTTACACTTTGAAGAAGGTACTCAAATAGTGATTGGAACTACATGGGAGTTTCACTTTAGAGGTTTGAGTAATGATCAGATCGGATTTTTAGAGTTTGGCATAGATGCTGGGTTTGGAGAAATGAATAGCAGAGGATTTGGATTCATGAACGTGGTGAAATAATGGAGTTAAAAAATTTGTTCAAGGAAATTACGGATTTTGAACCTTATGATTTCCAGATGGAGACCATGGAAGCTCTTTCGGAAGGCATATCGACTGTGTTGATAGCCCCAACTGGTTCTGGAAAAAGTGAAGTTGCTATCATTCCTTTTGTACTTTTTAAAAACGAGACTCTACCGGCTCAAATGGTTTATTCGTTACCAACTAGAACATTGATCGAAAATTTGGCTAATAGGGTGCAACGCTATTCCAGTTTTAAGGGCTTAAAAACCGCTATCCATCACGGGAAGCGTGTAGAAAGTTCTCTCTTTGAGGAGAGTATTATAGTAACAACAATAGACCAAACCGTTGGAGCGTATGCATCAACTCCCTTGAGTATGCCACTAAAATTTGGAAATATTCATGCTGGTGCTGTTTCTTCCGCTTTTTTGGTATTCGATGAGATTCATACTTTTCATCCAGAAAGAGGCCTTCAAACAACATTGGCACTTATAGAGCATTCTTCAAAGTTAAAGCTACCTGTAGCGGTTATGTCTGCCACAATACCAGAAAAATTTGCTGACGAAATCACGAAGAGGATAAAGGGGAATGGGATGAGTGTAAGAAAAGTGGTGGTTGAAGATGAGAGTGAGATAAGATGTAGAAAAGAAAGGGAAGTGACCCTCATCCCTAGACTACGAAAATGTTTAAACGCAGAAGAAGTAGTTGCAGTATTAAATTCTTCCAGCGACCGAAGATTACTCGTAATTTGCAACACAGTTGAGGGAGCACAAAATCTCTACAGAAACCTTAAAGAGAAAGAAGTAGATGCAACCCTTTTTCTACTTCACTCCAGATTCCTAGAGGAGGATAGGAAAAATATAGAAGTAAAACTTAGTGAATTTTTTGGGAGAAAAGGTAGAAACAGTACGATATTTATTTCAACTCAAGTCATTGAAGTTGGAATGGACATATCGGCCAACACTATTCTTACTGAAATATCGCCAATAGATTCTCTTATTCAAAGGGCTGGAAGGTGCGCTAGGTGGGGTGGAAAGGGAGAGATATACGTTTATGGTGTTGACTCATCTCAACCCTACTCTTCTGAGTTGGTAGAAAAAACGGAAAAGAAACTTGAAAAACTCGCGGAAAGAAAGAATAGTATTCCTCTTAACTGGGAGACAGAAAGAAAGCTCGTGGATCATATATTAAGTGCTCATTATAAACAATTTTTTGATCCTAATCTTATGTATGAGATTTTAGGAAAGTTAGCCAGAGCTACTTATGAAGGTAAAAAAGCTCAGGTAGAAAATACCGTTAGGGAGTTGCTTACCTGTGATGTAAGCATTCATGACGACCCTAAGAGTCTAGGGGATGAGGCTTGGAAATTGCCTAAGATTAAAGTTAATGCATGGGTTCTTGCTCATAAATTCGAAAAGTTAGGGCTCACGATATGGAAAATTGAGGAGAATCCAATAATAGGTGAAGATGAGAGTAAATTTTCTCCAGTACCTGTAAGAGCTAAAGAAGAAATAGTACCGTTTGGATTTTACATAATTCATCCCAACCTTGCTTATTATGATGGGAGCGAAGGATTAGTTTTTGAAAGAAAAGGTGTATCTTTAGAAGTTATTAAAAAAGAGGAAACATTAAGTGAAAAATTGAAAAAATTGAAGAGATGTAGGGAACCTTGGATAAAACATGCTCAGAACACCTTGAATGTCTTTGATAATATTTTTGCCGTACAGTATGATTATCCAGTAACTAAATTCTCAAAATGTTTTGGGATTAAAAAAAGAGAGTTGCTAGAAATGATGAGAGTTACCGTGGCTTTGCATGACATTGGTAAACTAAACATTTATTGGCAAGAGAGGATTGGATGGGATGGAATGGAACCTCTAGCTCACTCCGATACGGATGCCAAATGGCTACCTTCTCACGCCCCTGAATCTGCCGTGGTTTTAAACAAACTTTTTGGAGATTATGGGGAGGAGTTATATTGGAGTTTTGTGCTTACGATAGCACATCACCATGGCCCAAGATCGAAGAAGTATAAGAAATTTGAATTGATTAGAGGCTTTGAAAAATACTTGGCTCCCTTTGACTTTGATCTTAGCTTTAATAAATTAATAAAAAGAGAGGAAGCTGGTGATATAGGTAAAACCTATATAGATTTGTCTATGAAAAACGAATATTACAGGTTCTATTCATTTCTCTCCAAACTTCTTAGACTATCTGACTGGATTGCTACTGGGGGTGGATCGTATGAATCAATATTCTATTGTTAAAACAGGGTGGGAAATGTTTGATTTAAGCAGAGCTTATGGTCTTGGCATATTACTTTATGGACTATCAGGATCTGATGTTTACATATGCGATAAAGCTTATTATTTTGAGATTTCAGCTCCAAAAATCCGGAGCATTAATGTTGCAAATTTAAGTCTTTTTTTGGCAGATGACCTAAGTTGGAGAGAAGTTTTGCTCACAGCGCCAGGAAAAGGAAGAAGGGATAGTCAAAAAGTGAAGGAAATGAAGGACTTTTTAACAGGAAGAGAATCTTCAAAAAGAATCTCAAATCTTCTAAACCAATATACATCTTTTAAGCCGACTGGAATCCCCTCACCAAAGGGAGAAACGCTTTATCAACCAATGGAGCTAAGAGCAACCAAAGGCTTAAGGAACGCTGTAAGGCTCAGAAAGCAGTATTCCGAAGGAGAGTCGATCAAAGTCAAAAAAGATGATTGGATACTGTCATGTCTCGGGCATCTTAACGTAACTGTATGGAAATATGATGTTCTTCCAAGAAGGGCTTCAAATGAGTTATTAGTTGCCATGCCCGTACCATCTTCTGAAGGAACTAAAGCTGATCATTTACTTTATCAGATTAAAAAAGATAGAATCGAAAAGGCTATATTGAGAATACATCGAGCAGGAAAAATGCCCACTCTAGCTTACATAGGTGTTAATATTACAGAAGCAATTCTCGACTTGGTAAAAACACCACTACAGTATAAGCCCCGATTTTCTTCGATATTATACGGTAGCATGAGAGCTACGGGGAAAGGAGCGATGAAACGGTGGAAACCTGCAACTGCTGGCATGTTCTCGTTAGAATATCTAAATGAAATAGCTAAAAGCTCCAATGCTAAACTTCTCCTATCCTTTTTAGAAGAAATTTTTAGAAAGACGGATAAAACCGGGTATGAAGATCTAGCAGAATCCCTCTCAAGGTTCCTTGCAGACCCAAGCTTTATGAATTTTGAAAATTATTTAAGATTACATGTTAGACATTCATTGAACAATGAAGCTAAAATACCTTTATATACAAAAGAAGTGATAAAGGGGGTAATGGAAAATGTCAGAAGTTAGATTAAGTGAAATTTTTACCAACGATGCTGTGCAAAGCTTTGGCGATGCGTTACGGAAAGCTTTGAGAATAGAGGAAATTAAGGATTATGCTTCGTTTGTCGAGTTAGATTATTCAGAAACCAAAGAACAACTCATTGAAGCACTAAAAACATTTCTCAGAAGATATGATAGCCATGCCAGAAAACTTCATTTGACGAGGCCTTCTGATACTGACTTAGAAAAAATAATGACATTAATTGATCGAGTTGGAGTTAGATTAGTTAAAAATGCGATAATTAGTCACGCTTTAGTGAAGTCAGAAAAAGCAGGTGAGTAAAATGGTAAAGAAAGTATACGAAATTGCTATCATGGGAAGAGCGACTTGGAATTTACATTCCCTAAGTAACGAAGGAACCGTTGGGAACGTAACAGAGCCACGAACGATCATTTTGGCGGATGGAACAAAGACTGACGGGATTTCAGGCGAGATGCTAAAACACATCCACGCAGAAAATATGTGGGCTCTGGAGAGGGATAAAACCAAATTCTGTCAAGTCTGCGAAAAGTTTCGGCCTGAGAGAGCTGATGGGAATCCTGAAGTGAGAAAGACAAAAGAGGTGGAGGATGCCGTAGAAAAAGCCATTAAGTGTGTGCTTTGTGATACACACGGATTTCTGGTGCAAGTACCCACAGTGTCACGACAATCTACTATAGAATTTGGGTGGGCAGTTGGGATCCCAGAAGTTCAAAGGAGCACTCATGTACACGCGAGACAAGCTGTCCACACAGCTTACATCCCAATCGATGAAGAGAGGGAAAAAGGAAAATGGGGAAGGGAAAAGTGTAGTGAGGGAGACTGTGAAACTAAAGAAGAAGATAGTTCCCTTTTTAGAATAAAGGGAAAGTGGTATTGTGAGGCACACCGGCCCACAGCCACTCCTCAGATGCTTTATTACAGACCGACCCGTTCGGGAACTTATGCAATAATTTCAGTATTCCAGCCATGGAGAATAGGTCTAAACAATGTTACGAGGAAATATGTTGAAGGTATCAACAGATCAGAGCGCTATAAACTAGCACTAAAAGCTTATCAAGCGATGTTTCTGAAACCCGAAGGGGCAATGACAACAACAAGATTGCCACATACGGAGAACTTCGAAGGCACAATAATCGTATGTAGGGCGAGCTTTCCAGCGCCCGTGATTAGCCCGATTAAAATAGACTATAAGGAAGAGATAAAATCCATCATAAAAAATCTAGAAGATATTGAGATGATAGAGTTTAAGTCACTATCTGAATTTGTAGAAAAAATTCGGGAATTGTTAGAAGATATACCATATAGCATTGCCTAAAGATTTCCAATTTAGAGGGTAAGCGATGACTTGGATTGGTGCAATTTATGAGTTTGGCAGCTTATTTTCTTACAGGATACCAGATTTTTCATCTCAATATGCTTTATCTTCTCCATTGCCAGGACCATCCACGATAAAATTAGCATTGGTAGCAACTGCGATAGAAACAAAAGATGTAATCTATGGTGAAAAAGTATTCGGGACGATAAAAAACGCAAAGATTAAACTCTTGCCACCGAAAAGAATTGCGCTATCAAATGTGCTAGTTAAGCGATTAAAGGCAAAAAAAGAAAGAAAGGAGAAAGGGTTCGAGTCAACTTTCGGGATTCGAGGTTACGTGCATTTTGCTGAACCACTTAAAATTTATATTGAAACTGCTATTGAATCTGGAAAAATTGGGGAGGAAATAGAAAATTTGCTTAGAAGAATAAGACGACTTGGAACGTCAGATTCGGTGGTGTATTGTGAAAGTGTTAAAAAAGAAATTCCACCCGCAAATGCTATCGAAGCTGTTGAAGCCTTGAAAAAAGCCGAAAAGAATGTACTGGTAATCCCTGTGAAAGATTTAAATCCAGATCCTGCTATCAAGTTTGAACATATCAATATTTACAGTAAATCTAAACAGCCTAAAGCTAAAGTTTTTGTATCAAAATTCTATACAATTCCTATTCTTGATCAAAAACAAGGAAAAAATTGGATTGTGTATGAGATTGGACCAAGGAGAAACTAAATAGGCACTGAGGCCGATTAGAAAGCAATTTTCTTGAGAGGTTAGATTTTGCCGGTTAAGTCACCTAACGTGCAAAACTTGAATTCCATGGACAAAATCCCATTTCCTGAACTCTTATCGGCGTCTCCAGACTACACTGGTACTCAGGTCAATTATTACTTCGTCTGTAAAAGAAAGTTATGGCTCTTTTCACATCACATGGAATTGGAAGAGGATTCGGATCTAGTACTTTTGGGCAAATTGTTACATGAAAGGAGTTACAAGAGAGAGTTAAAAGAAGTTCAGATTGGAAGAATAAAAATAGACTTCATAGAAGGCAAAGGAGAAATACATGAAATAAAAAGATCAAGGAAGATAGAAAAGGCTCATGTGTATCAATTATTGTATTATCAGTATTACCTTAAGAATTATGCTGGCTTGAATGTTAAAGGTATGTTAAACTATCCATTGTTAAAGAAAAGAGTCGAAGTCAACCTTAATGAGGAAAAGGAAGCTGAATTAAGAAATGTATTGAATGATATAGATAAGGTAATTCATCAAGAAAAACCTCCAGAAGCTGTATGGATAAGCTATTGTAAGACTTGTGCATATAGAGGCCTATGCTGGGGATGATATGAAGGATTATTACATAGTTTCGGGGGGAAGATTAAGACGTAGTGAGAATACCATCTATGTAGAAAGAAGTGATGGAGAGAAAAGAGCAATACCTATTAACGATATAAAATCTATTCATATTTTAGGAGAAGTAGATTTTAACACGAAATTAATAGTATTCCTTAATCAGCATGGCATACCCGTCCATTTCTACAACTATTATGGGTATTATTCAGGCTCCTTTTATCCAAGGGAGAAGTTAGTATCAGGCTTCCTATTAGTAAAGCAAGTAGAGCATTACCTTGATAGTGCAAAGAGGATCGAGATCGCTAAAGAAATTGTAAGGACTGCTTTACATAACATAACCTATAATCTCAATTATTACAAGAGGATGGGCAAGGATGTTACGAATTTTATAGAATCTATTGAGAAAGAGGTTTCACAGATAGATTTTGCCAATGATGTTACTCAGTTAATGGGTATTGAGGGAAGATCAAGGGATGCTTATTATTCGTCTTTCGATTGCATCTTGAGAGAAGGCTTTGAATTTGACAAAAGGACTAGAAACCCTCCACAGAATATGATAAACTGCTTGATATCCTTTGGCAATTCTTTACTTTACAGCACTACATTGACAGAAATATATCATACACAATTAAGCCCTACAATAAGCTATTTACATGAACCTGGCGAAAGGAGATATTCTTTATCATTAGACATTAGTGAGGTCTTCAAGCCCATAATTGTAGATAGGATCATCTTCAATCTTGTGAATAATAGGATAATAAAACCAGAGCATTTTGTAGAAGAGCTGAATAGTTGCTATCTTAACGATCATGGAAGGAAGGTATTCATATCTGAGTACGATAAGAAGCTTAACACGACTATAAAGCATAGCAGGTTGAAGAGACATGTATCCTATTCTTACCTGATAAGGTTGGAGTGCTTCAAATTGATCAGGCATCTTTTAGGAGAGAGTAGATACACAGGATTAAAGAGTAGATGAATCTTGGTTTATGCAATAATAGTGTATGATATTGCAGTAGAAAGACTAAATGCTGTTAGGCATGTAATGAAGCAGTATCTCAACTGGGTTCAGAATTCAGCCTTTGAAGGAGAGATAACGGAGGGTAAACTTGAGGAGCTAAAATTGAGGGTTTACGATATAATAGATAAAGATTCAGACTCTATAGTTGTGTATAAAATATCAAATCCATCATGGATTAACAAATCTATATGGGGAATAGAGAAAGGAGAAGTTAGCACAGTAGTTTAGATGCTGTAAACATTTATAAATGATAAGCATTACTCAAACTTCAAAGCATAATTGTTTAAAAAGTTCAAGACGTGAGATATATTGTGAGCAGGGGGGGTTTGAATCGAACTATAGTAGGATTGAAAGAAGAAACAAACAAGCACATCGACTACTTATGAAACTGTTTGAATCGAACTATAGTAGGATTGAAAGTAAGCAGTATATCCCGATGTTGCCAGCAACTCAAAAGTTTGAATCGAACTATAGTAGGATTGAAAGATTGCTTTGAATGCTTCTCTTAATATGTTAATATATGTTTGAATCGAACTATAGTAGGATTGAAAGACTTTTTCGTTCAAGCGGGTGGCGCTGGTGGTGGCTGTTTGAATCGAACTATAGTAGGATTGAAAGATTGTCAAGCCATTTTTTCTTTAGAATGCAATGATAGTTTGAATCGAACTATAGTAGGATTGAAAGGAATCAAATATTAAGACATATTTTGAGTTGATGGCAGTTTGAATCGAACTATAGTAGGATTGAAAGATCAAAGGATACGCAACTATAACGATCTCTGATAAGCGTTTGAATCGAACTATAGTAGGATTGAAAGCTTGTTTGTTGCATATCTTGCATTTATTCATCCTACTGTTTGAATCGAACTATAGTAGGATTGAAAGTGTTGCTCTGAATAGCCATAGAAGGAATTCCTATACGTTTGAATCGAACTATAGTAGGATTGAAAGTGAAAATCTTTGGCAAAACTATGAAGGTATCGGGAAAGTTTGAATCGAACTATAGTAGGATTGAAAGTCTTTTATGAGGGCGAGAATATTGACGCAAAGCTAGGTTTGAATCGAACTATAGTAGGATTGAAAGTTAAATATTGGAATTTTTTGGTCTTTTTTTGTAATGGTTTGAATCGAACTATAGTAGGATTGAAAGTTATGAGACCAAATTTCAGTATATATTCTATTAGGTGTTTGAATCGAACTATAGTAGGATTGAAAGCTTCGTGATCCAGATTAGACGTTGTGTATATAACTGGTTTGAATCGAACTATAGTAGGATTGAAAGCGCATATACGGCTCTACTTGACAGTAAAGAAGCATTGTTTGAATCGAACTATAGTAGGATTGAAAGGAAATCTGGATCGAACATCGTTACTAGACTGTCTTTGTTTGAATCGAACTATAGTAGGATTGAAAGAAAAAATAAGGTGTTAATATTTTATTCCTTCCAAAGGTTTGAATCGAACTATAGTAGGATTGAAAGTTTATGACTAAGCTCGGAATATGCAAGGAATGCTACTGTTTGAATCGAACTATAGTAGGATTGAAAGTCAGTTGAGGTATCTTCTTACCTATTAAGCCTTGCTTGTTTGAATCGAACTATAGTAGGATTGAAAGAGTTCAGCTTAACTGTTATGTGTATTTCAAAAAAGCGTTTGAATCGAACTATAGTAGGATTGAAAGATAGCCTTTATGCTTTTCATGCCATTCTTTATTATAGTTTGAATCGAACTATAGTAGGATTGAAAGCTTTGATTGTAAGCGTGTATAACTTTCATCATGCATTGTTTGAATCGAACTATAGTAGGATTGAAAGTATCATCCAAAACACAACTATCACCATTTTTATTCACAGTTTGAATCGAACTATAGTAGGATTGAAAGTAGGCTTGCTAGCCTTCACTTCCTCGGCAATCTTTTGTTTGAATCGAACTATAGTAGGATTGAAAGTATTTTTTTGGTGAGAATATGATAAAAGCAGTTATAGTTTGAATCGAACTATAGTAGGATTGAAAGATAGCATTTTACTGTAAAGAACATGTAAAAAAACGATGTTTGAATCGAACTATAGTAGGATTGAAAGGAAGACATAGCATCTTTATAATGCTTGTATGCTTCTGTTTGAATCGAACTATAGTAGGATTGAAAGTTAAATTCATAGCCAGATGGAATAGTTAAATATCTTGTTTGAATCGAACTATAGTAGGATTGAAAGATTGCGAAGTTGCAGTTAAAGCAAAGAACCTGATAAGTTTGAATCGAACTATAGTAGGATTGAAAGGGTGTTGAACATGGCAAATCATATCCTGTTTACTATTGTTTGAATCGAACTATAGTAGGATTGAAAGATACTTGATTGATCACTAGGCGAGCTCATAGTTACAGTTTGAATCGAACTATAGTAGGATTGAAAGATCAAGAACGTAGCCATGGGGAACAGTGCAGGTAAAGTTTGAATCGAACTATAGTAGGATTGAAAGTGGAATCTTTCGGTATGGTGTTAATGAACGTATATCGTTTGAATCGAACTATAGTAGGATTGAAAGCATTACCAAAAGAGGGAGAGCGGGGGTTCCATGCTCGTTTGAATCGAACTATAGTAGGATTGAAAGAAACGAGGAATGTGCAATTATTATACCTTTGAGACAGTTTGAATCGAACTATAGTAGGATTGAAAGTGGGTTTTTCTTTTCCCTTCACATCCGCATATGTGAGTTTGAATCGAACTATAGTAGGATTGAAAGCAATGTAAACATTTGTAATTAAATTGGGCTTTGTGAAGTTTGAATCGAACTATAGTAGGATTGAAAGCACTAAAAATCTGAGCAATATCGGCAAAATCTCATTGTTTGAATCGAACTATAGTAGGATTGAAAGATGATAAGAGATGGCCAACAGGTGGTGACATAATGAGTTTGAATCGAACTATAGTAGGATTGAAAGTGAGTTATGATCCAAAGAGAAGGGTAAGAAGGCGCAGGTTTGAATCGAACTATAGTAGGATTGAAAGTATCAAGATTACTTTGCTGGCGCTCTCATTATGTCTGTTTGAATCGAACTATAGTAGGATTGAAAGTAGACAATATTTCGCCTCTTGAAATTCTGTCCAAAATGTTTGAATCGAACTATAGTAGGATTGAAAGTGGCAAAGGCTTAAGAACATATTAACACGAGGTTATGTTTGAATCGAACTATAGTAGGATTGAAAGACTGAAAATCCAAATCCAGATTTAGCTTTAGAAGAAGTTTGAATCGAACTATAGTAGGATTGAAAGATCTCTAAAACTCGATGATGTGCACGCGCTACAAAAGTTTGAATCGAACTATAGTAGGATTGAAAGCTTTATTATCTCAATTTGAATGTCTGTATAGTGTTTGTTTGAATCGAACTATAGTAGGATTGAAAGAGTTCATCATAGCAAAAGATGAGACGTTTGAGGGTGTGTTTGAATCGAACTATAGTAGGATTGAAAGTTATAATTGGTTAAAAGCAAATAACTATCCAGAAGGGTTTGAATCGAACTATAGTAGGATTGAAAGGTTTTACTGAAGCCTCCGTCAGAACAACCAAAAACGGGTTTGAATCGAACTATAGTAGGATTGAAAGTATGTTAAGAAATACTTTCCTGATCTGAAAGTAGATGTTTGAATCGAACTATAGTAGGATTGAAAGGAAGCTGATTTCAGAGAAAGCATAGCAAGATATGCTGTTTGAATCGAACTATAGTAGGATTGAAAGATCATCCCTGATATTAGAGCAAATATTATCATTGCTGTTTGAATCGAACTATAGTAGGATTGAAAGATGTTAGGGACTGGAGCATTCGCAGGAACTGCAATAGTTTGAATCGAACTATAGTAGGATTGAAAGTATTCAAGTGGAATGAGGACATATCAGGGTAATAGTGTTTGAATCGAACTATAGTAGGATTGAAAGATGAGTGCATTAAAAATGATCTCAGATCAGTTGTGCGTTTGAATCGAACTATAGTAGGATTGAAAGAAACTTCTTTAACTTACTTCTTATTATATCAGCTTTGTTTGAATCGAACTATAGTAGGATTGAAAGGTTGCTTATGAGTGCAATAAATGCGGTTTCTGGGACGTTTGAATCGAACTATAGTAGGATTGAAAGTCGTCAAAGTCATTCATTGCTGAACCGTAAACTATAGTTTGAATCGAACTATAGTAGGATTGAAAGAAAGGAGGATTGTTAAATGGAAAAAAAAGGCAAGATGTTTGAATCGAACTATAGTAGGATTGAAAGTCATGAGTATGACCTTGAAAATGAAGAAACAAACTAGTTTGAATCGAACTATAGTAGGATTGAAAGTGTATTTGTATAGTTTAGTTTTAGAATCAACCACTTGAGTTTGAATCGAACTATAGTAGGATTGAAAGTGTATTTGTATAGTTTAGTTTTAGAATCAACCACTTGAGTTTGAATCGAACTATAGTAGGATTGAAAGACTATAAGTGAGGGGATAATAACAATATGAGCTACTAGTTTGAATCGAACTATAGTAGGATTGAAAGTCATTCATACACCTCAGTCCACTGTGCATCTATGTTTGTTTGAATCGAACTATAGTAGGATTGAAAGAGAGGTGGAGACTGATATTTGGAGTGATAACAGCTTAGTTTGAATCGAACTATAGTAGGATTGAAAGTTGATCTATAAGAGATTTCATCTTCAATCAATGTATGTTTGAATCGAACTATAGTAGGATTGAAAGTTGATATGATCGATACTAAGCGCTCTTATGTCATCAAGTTTGAATCGAACTATAGTAGGATTGAAAGTGTCCAGAAATTGACTTTACCTTCTTTATGATAAGGGTTTGAATCGAACTATAGTAGGATTGAAAGTAGCTTGATTAGTGAAATACAAAAGCAAATACCATTGTTTGAATCGAACTATAGTAGGATTGAAAGCGCCAAAGGCAAAGTGGGCTTATGCCCGTTTAGTCTTGTTTGAATCGAACTATAGTAGGATTGAAAGTATTTTCGTATGATAAAGAGGAAGTCCTATTACGAAGTTTGAATCGAACTATAGTAGGATTGAAAGTTGCATGGGCTATCTGATATTTTTGTATCTATCACAGTTTGAATCGAACTATAGTAGGATTGAAAGTACAAATATAGCACTTACAGGATATGCAAGGCTTAGGTTTGAATCGAACTATAGTAGGATTGAAAGCCTTTGAGTTAAAGGAATATCAAAAAGAGGCTTGGGGTTTGAATCGAACTATAGTAGGATTGAAAGCTCTAAAGCTTCATACATCTTATCTCTTAATTTATCGTTTGAATCGAACTATAGTAGGATTGAAAGACGTTGTTTGAAGTTGAGGGAGAAATGGACATAAGGGTTTGAATCGAACTATAGTAGGATTGAAAGGTATGCTTCTCCAAGTTCGCCGTCCTTCAGGATTGCGTTTGAATCGAACTATAGTAGGATTGAAAGGTTCGCTAGGTAGCCTCACATTAGTCCATTTTACCATGTTTGAATCGAACTATAGTAGGATTGAAAGAAGAAGAAGATTCCAGACCAAACAAACGCTTCTAGCGTTTGAATCGAACTATAGTAGGATTGAAAGTCGATTGTAATAATATAGGCTGAGATTTAACCTATTTGTTTGAATCGAACTATAGTAGGATTGAAAGTGATACTGTAACAGACGAAGATTTTAACAAAGTTACGTTTGAATCGAACTATAGTAGGATTGAAAGTGCGACACCTCCAGGAAAGGAGGACATGTAAGAGTGAGTTTGAATCGAACTATAGTAGGATTGAAAGTTTCTTTAATTGTAATCTTTCAGTTATCAATTACTGTTTGAATCGAACTATAGTAGGATTGAAAGAAATGTCGAAGGCAAGTGAGAACAACTAAGCGCGTTGTTTGAATCGAACTATAGTAGGATTGAAAGAAATGTGTTGAGGAATGGCTAGAAGAAGTTAGAGATAGTTTGAATCGAACTATAGTAGGATTGAAAGTGATTGTAGTTAAAGATTACAATAATAAGTGAAGGATAACGAGTCTTATTAATGAATATTAAAACTGCAAAAAAGAGAAGTTTTTTCTTAGAATCTTATTAAAAGAATTGGGTAAGGATTATGTACTAGAAGGAAATAGAACCCCAAAGGGAGTGTAATATATCTGCAGTATAAGTGGACAGTGCTCACAGTAACAACCGTTGGAATTCTAATGGCTGGGCTAGACTCTAGGATAATCATAATCGGTCTACCTCAGGTAGCGTCAGCCCTAAGAGCAGATGCAGAGCAAGCGATCTGGTTTACTCAAGCGTATGTTCTTGGTACTACTGTAGCATTGCTTCTCATAGGTAGAGTTACTGACATAGTTGGAAGGGTAAAGATCTACACAAGTGGCTTTGCCATCTTCACAATAGGATCAGCGTTGACAAGCCTTGCACTCGAACCTACACAAGTTATCTTATTCAGGGGCATACAAGGTCTTGGAGCTGGTATACTTTTCACAAATAGCATAGCCATGATAACAGATGCGACACCAAAGAATGAGCTTGGTTTTTTCCTTGGTGTAAATCAGATAGCCTTTAGATTTGGTGCTATGGCTGGGCTGACTCTGAGCGGAATAATCATCTCCTTTTTAGATTGGAGAGCATTATTTTACATAAATGTGCCGATAGGTATCTTCGGGACCTTCTGGGCTCATCGTAGGCTTAAAGAGATAGCGAGCTTAGAGAGAGGAGCATCGATAGATTGGGTGGGCTTTGTGACGTTTACAGCCTCCTTGACCAGCTTTCTCCTAGCTCTCACATTCGCTGCTTATGGAATAGCAGAGCAGGTTACAGTTTACATTCTTCTCATAATCAGTTTAATAAGCATTTTAGCCTTCATAGTGTATGAGAGAAAACATGAACATCCATTGCTAGATCTAAGGCTCATTAAGATAAGAGAGTTCACTGGAGGTATTACAGCACAATTACTGAATGCAATAGCATGGGGGGCTGTATTGCTCTTGCTCAGCCTTTACTTCCAGCTTGTTGTTGGCTTAAGTCCGTTTGATGCTGGGATAAGGATGATACCCTTCGACATAGTATTTCTCTTTCTTGGGGTAATAAGCGGAAGATTATCTGATAGGTTTGGGCATCTTCCCTTTACCACATCCGGTCTTGCTCTTACAAGTATATCTTTATACTTCTTCTCAACTGTAGGTGCATCCACTCCATATTCACTTATAGCCATTTACATGATGCTTCTTGGTGCTGGTATAGGTCTTTTCGTCTCACCAAACATAAGTTCGATAATGGGCTCTGTTCCAACTCAAAGAAGAGGAATTGCGTCAGCCTTTAGGGCTACCTTCTTTAACGTTGGTTTCACTATAAGCCTAAACTTAGCTGTTCTGATAATGACCTTTACAGTACCATACGCAGTAGTAACAACGATAATATCATCTACAAATGCTATCGTTATCCCTGAGGCAGATAAATTGCTCTTCGTTGAAGGATTAAAGAACACGTATCTATGGCTCGCTGTATTAAATACTGCTGCCATCCCACCATCTGTTCTCAGAGGGAGAAGATTTAGGGACAATAGCCCCAAGGATTTTAGAGCTTCTCTACTTATGAAGAGAGCTGAGTAAAAATGTAATGTTTAAATATAACTTTTGTTATATAAGTTTCAAAGCCATAAATGTTCACGAGTATGACAAAATCTGCGAAATGACATCGTTCAGTTATTGAAAAATATGAAGGAAGAAAAATAAAAATGAGTCTTTGGAACGAACCTGAAGAGAAGAAGCATATCAAGAAGCTTATGGAGCAATTACAGCAGTTGTGTCCAGGCTGGAAGTCAGTAGGCATGATTCTGAGTTATTTTGAACTTTACAAGACTATCCCAAGGGCTACTCAAAATCTCGTTTCTGTCTACAAAGATAAAAGTAAAAACGAAATGAAAGAAAGATTAGCTTGCTATCAATAAAAGCATCTTAATTGCTGGCTTCTGAAAGCTACTAGAGCAAGTAATACCTAAACAGACAAAAGATAATAGTAAAACTCTAAACATAGCTAAGCCAAGGCTGTAAGAAGATGATTAAGACTCATATTCTTATCCGAAAAGCCGAGATAAAAGATGCAAAAAGAATAGCAGATTTCAATATTTTAATGGCAAGGGAAACTGAAGGAAAAGAACTTGACAAGAAAATTGTTCTAGAAGGCGTTAAGGCAGTAATAAATGATCCACACAAAGGTTTCTATCTTATTGCAGAAAAAACAAGTAACTCAAAAGAAATAGTTGGCCAATTGATGGTTACCTTTGAATGGAGTGATTGGAGGAACAAATGCTTCTGGTGGATACAGAGCGCATACATTGATAAAAAATTTAGAAAACGAGGAATTTTCTCTAGGCTATATGAACATATTGTTAAAATGGCTAATTTGAGAGGGGATGTTTCTGGATTGAGACTTTACGTTGAAAAGCATAATGAAACTGCAAAGCAAGTTTACGAATCTTTAGGCTTCATAAAAACTTCTTACGAAATATACCAGATAAAATTTTAAGCCGTTAACATTGAGCAATATTTACAATCAATGCTTAAATAAGCTAATGGGACAATTGAATAGGGAATTTTAAAAATGGTCAAGTTGACTGACGAAATAAAGAAGATGTTTGAAGAGAGAAAGGAGGTCGCTTTTATTGCAACAGTGGATACTCAGGGGAGGATCAACGTTTACTGTAAAGGCTCACTTAGAGTTCTAGATGATGAACATCTTTGGTATATAGAGGGAACAGGCAAGAAAGGTTTTCCAAAGGCTTAAGCACTTACCCACTTGATATTGTATTGCAAAGCCCACATGTGCCTCAATGAAATTGATTGATAGCCTTTTGAAATTTCAAAAGCTATTGCACATACAACCTTCCCTTCATTTAGTAAATAAACTGGTTGCATAGGAATATAACCTACATCATCAAGAAAATGCGTAATGATGGAATGTTTGTATACTACACCGTCCACTACAGCCTCAAAGTTCAATGGGTCCAAATAAAAACTATCGTAGCCATGATTCTCAATGGTCATATTAACTACAAGAAGCGTCTTCCCAGCTTCGGCTTTCCATGAACTGATTGAATCCATGGTAGTATAGGTATATTTTATTATAATTTCTTTAGGAGGGATTGGTTCTGATGGATTTGCTTGATACAAAGCTAAGATAGTCCCAGAAACTACTGCTAAGGCGATAATCGCAATGGTTACCCATTTCCAAGAGATTGGTTTTTTTCCCTTTACAGTCATAATATCGGCTTATTTCAGCATCTTTAATACTTAAGGCTTACTTACACTACTGCATTATAGTAGCCAAGAGATTTTAATACTTGGTTTGGTGTACGATTAATAATATGCAATCTCATGAGATGGAATGTATAAGCCAAGACCTAGATTAGAGCATTTGAACACTTATGAGGGTCATGTCAAGATGGTGGACAATGAGATGAATAGAACCGCAAGCGTTTACTTCAAAAACGGTCAAGCTTACTGTGATTTATGTGATTCTAACGAATGCTTGCACTTAGACTACTCATACACAATTAAAGACGTTCTAGACGCTTTGGAGAAGCATGGTTATTCTATACCTAAGCCGAAACTGAAATTCAAGATATGAACAGAATTTCATTTTTCAATTAAGAATTCTTCATTGATGGAGAATTAAATCAACCAAGAACAGTTACAATTCAGTAATTCTTATATCACTGATGCACAAATAATCATCTACATTCGACAAGGTTCAAACTCATGGGGCTTGCCAAATATGTAGTTAGAAGGGCCATCTATATGATCCCTTTGGTGATAGGGATATCAATAGTCAGTTTCTTCGTCATGTATGCTGCAGGTGATCCAATACAAATAGCAACGATGGGAAACCCAAGCATAACAGAAGCTCAGAGACAGTTCTTGAGAAACTACTATGGTTTGAACGATCCTATCCCAGTTCAGTACTTGAGATGGCTTGATCACTTTATTCATGGAGACTTTGGTATGTCCCTTTACGGTGGAAAACCTGTCAATCAGATCATCGGCTCTCTCTTCTGGGAGACCTCAAAGTTACAACTATTCTCCATAATTCTCGCTTTTATCATAGCTATTCCTGCGGGCGTATACTCTGCAGTGAAGCAACGCTCTGCTATAGATTATAGTGTGACAAGTGTATCTATCTTTGGGATATCGATGCCTGTCTTCTGGTTTGGCATAGTCTTGATACTCATCTTTTCTTATCACCTAGGCTTGTTACCCTCAGCAGGAGCCCATGGAGCACCAAGTCTTTGGCCGGTCTTTGGAATTAGAGACCCATTTCTGGATGAATTGGCTCATCTTATACTGCCAGCCACAGTTCTAATCTTTGCAAGCCTTGCGTGGTATGTGAGGTTGCTAAGAGCAGGAATGCTGGAAGTTTTAAGGCAGGATTACATAATGGCTGCAAGGGCAAGTGGCATATCAGAAAGGAAAATTCTTTACAAATACGCTCTAAAGAATGCGATTACACCTTTGATAACTCTCCTTGGGCTTGAAATAGGCCTGATGATAGGAGGAGCTCCTGTCACAGAGTTCGTCTTCAGCTGGCCTGGACTTGGAAGAGCGTATGTTACTGCAGTAAGCAAACTAGACTTTCCTCTGATAATGGGCATCACCATGATCATCACTATAATGGTGCTTGTTGCAAATCTGATAACTGATCTAGCTTATGCATGGATCGATCCGAAGGTGAGATTAGAGTAGAGGAGATTTGAGAATGGCTGTTATAAGCAAAAACAAAGAATCTGGCTTCTCGATGGAAAGAGGGGTTAGCCAGTGGGCAGTTACATGGAGGAGGTTCAAGAAGCATAAGTCTGGCATGTTTGGCTTGGGGATGATTATTGCTCTTCTTGTGATAGCTGCTCTGCACAACTATATAGCACCTTATCCTCCTAGACCACAACCTGGCTCATTTACACCGCTATACGAAGGCGAGGCTGGCATGCCACCTTCTTTGAAGCATCCTTTTGGAACAACAGTTATGGGTACCGATGTTTTCAGCGAAGTAATTCACGCTTCCGTCTATACTGTGTATGTAACCTTTCTAGCAACCGTGATTACAATGTTACTAACCATAGTTGTAGGATTAGCAGCAGGTTATTTGGGCAGTCACGTTGATGAAGTTCTGATGAGGATAACGGAGGTGTTCCTTGTATTTCCATCCACTTTATTGATACTCGTATTCGCAAGAATCTACCAGCTTAAGGTTTCTGAACCTTTTTGGTATATAGGAGGTATAAGCGTACCAGTTGGCTTAACAATAATCATCTTCATAGTTTCAATATTCAGTTGGGCTGGCAATGCCAGAATAGTGAGAGGAGAAGTATTAAGGTTAAAGGAAACAGAATACATTCAGGCGAGTAAGAGTTTAGGAGCCAGTTCTCGTTGGATAATGCTCAGACATATTCTTCCTAACGTCCTGCCCCAAGTGATAGTTTTGGCAACTCTTACTATGGCTTCTGCTGTACTGGTTGAGGCTTGGGTAAGCTTCCTAGGATTTGGAGACCCCAACACTATAACTTGGGGAAGGCTTTTACAAGAGAGTTTCAACGATCTAAGTACGACATGGTGGGCTGAGATCTTTCCAGGATTGGTCCTATTTCTTACCGTGCTTGCTTTCAACCTTGTTGGAGACGGTCTTTCCGATGCTATCAACCCAAGGCTGAGAGAATAGAAAATGAACATTCTCGAAGTTGAGAAACTTAAGACCTATTTCTTTACAGAAGCAGGGGTAGTGAAGGCTCTAGACGATGTATCTTTCTCAATACCGAAAGGTTCTACCCTAGGACTAGTAGGTGAGAGTGGTAGCGGAAAGACTGTCACTGCCCAGTCTGTGCTGAGAATAGTACCAAAGCCTGGCAAGATAGTAGGAGGAAGCATCCTTTTCGAAGGCGAGAATCTCTTGCCAAAGAAAGAAGGCGAGATGAGGAAGTTCAGGGGAAAGAAGATTTCCTTGATCTTCCAAGACCCAACAAGCTCTCTTAACCCTCTATTCACGATAGGAGACCAACTTGGAGATATCGTTGTGCAACACATGAAGTTAAAAAAGAGCGAGGCAAACGAATGGGTGATAAAGACTCTAAAACTTGCTAAGCTACCAGACCCAGAAAATGCTCTTAACTTCTATCCCCACCAGTTCAGCGGTGGAATGAAGCAGAGAATCTGTATTGCTAGAGCACTACTCTTGAGCCCTAAACTACTATTCGCAGATGAGCCTACAACAAATCTCGATGTCACTATACAAGCTCAGATAATCTCCCTACTAAAAGACCTTCAGAGAGACTTGGGAATGACCCTTGTCATGATCACTCATGACATGGGCATAGTTGCAGATATGTGTAAGTGGGTAGTAGTCCTATATGCAGGCAATGTAATGGAGATAGGTCCTATTGATAAGATATTTGAGGAACCCCATCCCTACACTGAAGCTTTGCTTAAAGCGATACCTAGATTGGATCAAACCAAAGAACTGGTTTTCATACCTGGAAACATTCCAAATCTTATAGACCCACCTTCTGGGTGCAAGTTCCACCCAAGATGTCAGTATGCGAGAGAAATCTGCAAGGAAAAAATTCCTCCTCTAGAAGATATCGGGGATGGACACTTCGTATCATGCCATAGATGGAAGGAGTTGAACAATAGAGGTAGATAAAATGGCACCACTTCTTGAAGTAAAGGGTCTCGTGAAGTATTTTCCCGCATACTCAAGGGGAATTTTCAGGAAGAAGATAGTCGGAAACGTTCATGCTGTAGATGGAATAAGTTTCTCTGTGAATGAGAGTGAGACGGTAGGGCTTGTTGGAGAGAGCGGTTGTGGCAAAACCACTACTGGCAAGCTCATCCTTTATCTGGAAAAACCGACTAAGGGTGAGATTCTATTCGATGGCAAAAATGCTATTGAAATCTTCGAGAACGGCTCAAAAGAAGAGAAGATGAAGTTAAGAAGGTCTATGCAGATGGTCTTTCAGAATCCCTATGCATCTCTAGACCCTAGGATGACGGTATTTGACATAATAAGCGAGCCCTTTAAGATTCACAAGCACGTACCACGTAGCGAGTGGAAGGAGAGAGTATACAAACTACTGGAGCTAGTTGGTCTTGAACCCTATCATGCAGAGAGGTATCCTCATGAGTTTAGTGGTGGACAGAGACAGAGAATTTGCATTGCTAGAGCAATAGCTGTAGAGCCAAGGTTCATAATAGCAGATGAGCCAGTATCCTCCCTTGACGTTTCTATACGAGCACAAATACTCAAGCTTATAATGGACCTTCAGCATAGACTAGGCGTCTCTTACTTATACATCTCACATGATCTAAGCTCTGTCAGGCAAATCTCTCAAAGAGTGATGGTCATGTATCTCGGAGAAATAGTAGAGGCAGCTCCTACAGCTGAGTTGTTCGATCATTCGATTCATCCATACACTAGAGCGCTTATCTCTGCAGTACCTATCCCAGATCCAAAGAGGAAGATGAACATAATTCTTTTACAAGGAGAGGTTCCTAGTGCAATAAACCCGCCTTCTGGCTGTAGATTTCATCCAAGATGCAAATACGCTACTTCAAAATGCAAGGAAGAAAAGCCATCCATTGTAGAAGTGGATGAAGGTCATTACGTCTCATGTCATTATTATGCTGAGTTTGCTTGATCATAATGAAAAATCTTTTGGCTTATTATTGAACTATACTGAATCTTGAAGATTTTTCTCATAATTTAGAAAAAAGTAGTCTTTATATATAGCGCACGAGGAAATCTCAAATTGGCGAAAGAAATGATACCAAAAAAGATTTTCGCCATAGCTATACTAACAATATTGGCTACATCTATCTTTACAGTAACAGTACCACCAGCAGTAGTGGAAGCACAGGATCAAGGCTTGTTCGACATTACAATAGTCGCTCCTGGTACTGCTAATCTTTTAAGGCGACAGTGGGGTCTAATAATTGCAAACGCTTTCCAGTCTGTAGGAATAAACGCAAAAGTTGTCTTCTTAGATTGGAGCACTGTCTATGATAGAATACTGCTAGCAACCCCTGAGAATCAAGGAAAAACATGGGAAGAGGGAGGCTGGGATGCTCTTCTTATAGGGTGGACACCTGGTGCCTTTGCGTTTTCAGGTTCGTACCAAGTCTACTATAGCAAGCACACCCCGCCTAATCAGAACTACTTCTTGTGGAACAATGCAACAAGTGACAGTTTAATGGAGGAGTTCATGACTAAAGGATACACTGCTGAGGGTATAGAGGCTTTTAAGCGATGGCAACTAGTACAGTTTGAAGATGTGCCGGCTTCTCAAATCTTTTACGAGACACCTGTCTTGGTAGCAGACCCGGCTCTTGACTTTAATGGTTATGAGTGGCTTTTCGATAACATAGGACCTGAGCCTGAATACTTGGAGGGAAGACCTGAGGTCGTTTTCGCATCAACAGGCGAACTACTAGACCTGAACCCACTTCTATCGAATTCATGGTATGATACGATCGTCTTTAACCCCGTCTTTGAAAGTTTGTTCACCCTTGACCAAGGACTAAACGCGATTCCACAGCTGGCTACTTCATACTCTCTCACTCCAGATGGTAGAACATTCACATATAATCTAAGGCATGGAGTCAAATTCCATGATGGTATAGAGATGACAGCAGATGATGTGGTGTTCACCTTTCTTGGTATACTTAACCCAGAAACTGCTTCTCAATTCTCTGCCTTTTACGCAGGATGGATAGGCGAAGACATAACCTTCAGGTGGCTCAACGGTACAACTACGAGGCTTGTATTGGATCTAGAAAACAATCTTTCATACTATCCTGCACCTCCAGAGATAACCAACCCAAGAACTGCGACTATAGAGGCTGTCGATCAGTATACGGTTAGAGTCACGATAGCAGACTTTGGTGATACAGGCAAACCAGCTGCAGTATTTCATCCTGAGGCTGATACTGCAGGTCCTTTGTATATAATACCAAAGCATGTATTGGAGCAAGTGCCTTTTGCTGAGTGGAAGACACATCCCTTCAATACTGGAGTCGGTTCATACGAATCTAATGGCCAGACCTTCTATGGACCTATTGGAACAGGACCCTATGTGTTCAAAGGCTTTGATCCAGTCCTACAACTAGCCACTTTACAAAAGTTCGATCAATACTGGGATAAGGCGAACCTAGAGGCACAAGGTCTCTACGAGGTCAATTACTACTATATAAGATACATAGTTGAGAAGGATGCAGCCATATCCGCTCTAAAGAATGGCGAGGTTCATATACTTGATCAGAACTATCTTATGCAGAGAGACTACTTAGCAGGAAAACTTGACTTTGCAAGTGTGTATCCACTTCCTGGTTCTGGCATGCAGCAACTCGGTTATAACATGCGCCATCCAATCTTTGGAACAGGTGTTGCCACTCCTCTTGGTCAACAAGATCCAAGTAGAGCAGCAGAAGCAGCAAGATACGTAAGGCAGGCTTTCGATTATCTAATACCAAGATCGTTAATCATAAGCAGCCTTATGGGTGGCATGGGTGATCCTGCAGCAGTTCATGTAAATCCACTCAGCCCATATTACAATGATGCAATAGTTCCAAGAGACTATGATCCTGACAAGGCAAAGGAATTGTTGGCAATGGCAGGATATGAAGTTACCATAACTCCGCCTAGCCCAACAGCTTTCAGCAACTACTTGCTGGGCCAATCGATAGTCTTCACTGGAACCTTCAGCATAGATGCAGTCAAAAGCATAGAAGAAGGCGGCATAGTAGTCTTACTGGAGGCTAGCCCAGACAATGCTACTTGGACACCAGTGGCACAGGCGATAACTACGACTGGTGGTTATTACTCTGTAACTTACACACCAGACAGAGCAGGCGTCTTCTACTTCAGAGTAGTCTTAACTGGAGTTGGTGCGAAGACAGCAGCAGCAAGCTCTTACACAGGTCCAGATTACCCATATGAAGGTATAACTCCTGCAGTAGACTCACAGACATCACCATCGGTTAGAATAACTGTAAGCAACTTAGATGATGCCACAGCCTTATACAGATATGCAGCCTTCGGCGGCTTAGCTCTAGCAGTAATAGCACTCATAGCGGTTGCCTACGTAGGTAGGAAGAAATAATCTTCCTTTCACTCTTTTTATTTCTAGAGCCAATTTAAGTGGAGATGCTCATCATTACTAATGACAATAATATCGACTCAGTGAGAAGAGCAGCACCTAGTATGATTAACCTATCTCCAGTCTTCCTACCTTCTTTTGCCCTTTCCTTCTGATCGTCTGTAACTTCCTTTCCATAAAATAGTTTTCTATAGGCCCAGAATAAAACTCCAGATAAAAGGAATCCGAACAACCCACCTAAAATAAGGATGAGCCCACTTATGATGAAAAAAAGTACAATTAGTGTCTCTAACAACAGTCCTCCTGCAAGATAAACTAGAAAGGAGATTACGAAGATTATCAGATTCATTATAGCGAAATCCATTAAGTACTTCTTCAACTAAATTATCAATTGAAGATATCATCAAGTTGCCTAAATGTCTTTGCAAAATTGGAAAAGTCCTCATTGGTCTTAAACAAGCAATAATTTTTACTCATCATTGACGAAGGAGCTAAAGTTAAAGTTCAGAGATTGGTTCATTTAATGGTTTTTGTAAGAGTTTATCACTCTAGTTTTTCCTTTGTTCTCTGCAATAATCCTTTCGGCATAAATGATATCTCTTTCCATGTTAGCATCTTCTTATACCATACAAACCATGGAGTATCTAAGAACCCAATTATATTCTTGCTGATTATCTGACCAATTATCAATGGTAATATTGCATATTCTCCATAGAAAGCTATAGTTACGAATATTATGCTATCCAAAGTTAAGTCTAAAACATCACTTGTGAGGCTTCTCAAAACTACTCTTTTCTCATATTTCTTCTTTAAAAATGCGAATACATGTGCATCTAAATTCTGACAGATTAAGAATGCGATCCATGACGCTAATGTTATCCTAACTGATAGCCCAAAAAGATTCTGCCAAGCTTCTTCAAATTGAAAGAATGGTGCCGGACTTAAGCTATTAACCATGGCTATAAATGTTATTAGCAATACTTGAGTTATGAAGGCTATGAAGATTGCAAGATGGGCTTTTGCTTTTCCATAGGCTTCGTTTATCATATCTATGGCTTGAGCAACAAATGGGTAGATGAAGACTGCTGCTGGAGCGAAGAATTGATAAAATCCTAAATCGAAGTTTATTATCCTACTTGCTATTATCTGTGACGCACCTAAGTATATCGTATAGAATGCAGTTAAAGCTGCGAATCCATAATTCTCATACTTCTTGACAATATAACTACTGGCATAAGTGACTATTGTTAAGCTTATTATCCAATATAACCAGACTATCATTAATTTCCTGCAACGATAATACTCGAGAGTATTTAAGAGTAAGGATTAAGATCAATACATTCAAATTTAAAAGATAATGGCTCAGGATATTCTTTAAAGCTAGGATTCTTCCAAATCAAGTAAGTAGGATTCAGCCTATGCCTCTTCAAAGCCTTCAACATAATCTTTGTTTTTTCCTCAGGCACAAAAACTCCTAGAATGCCCATAAATAGACCAACAAAGAACATTATTCCTCCAAAATATTCCCACTCATAAATCATAGATAAATATCCATAAAGTAAAAGAAAACCGCCTGCAACGAGCAGTAAGGAACCGAGCATGTAGAGTTGATATTTCATAAGCTAGTGTCTGATTTTTTGATATATAACACTTTCAAGTCCAATAGACTTTAGAGATTCTAATGGTTATTCATGCCCATAATCTTTTATATGCGCTACATATCTCTGATATGAATTCTTTAAACTCTCTTTAAGTTTTTCATCACATGTATAGAGCATGGTGTCTGAAAGTTTTGCTAGTGCTATGTATGCTGCATCATAGACGTTTACTTCATTCTCCACGGCTATCTTAACCGTCAAGCTGGCGAGTTCTCCCAGGAGTTCATGAAGTCTTATTCCGTAAAGGGTCAGGCTTTCAGCTACTGTCTCAAGTGTTTCAAAGCTTATATCTTTTTTAGCTTGCTTTATTGCGTTGAGTACCTCATAGGGCATTAGGCTTGGTGCATTAAGAGTGAGTTTGCCTTCTATGTAATCGTCTCTCAGTTTAATAGCTTGTTCCCTATGCTCTTCCATAACGTACCATTTGACAATTACGGAAGCATCTACGACTAGGGTTTCCACCTGACTCTGCTCCTCCACTCCCTAATTGCCTCAATGCTTTTATAACCTTCATCAGGAATTATTATACTTCGCTCGTTAAGCAATACAGCCTTGGCAATATTTCTGTTCTCTTCTTGACCTAAAACGTGGATTATAGCCTGCCTAACAACCTCGCTCCAATTGATATGCTTAAACCTTTCCATCTTCTTCTTAAGGTTATCATCAACTCTAATAGTTATTATGGCTATATTTATTCGCCATAAGAAACATGTATATACGTATATAAAAGTATTTTGGGTTTAAGATGGATAGAGATTTTTCCTATATGAACAATTGAAATTTTGACCTTAACTTCATCGAAAATTTTCTCGATAATGTCCAATTTCTGGACAAGGAGTATCAAAACTTAGGATAAAATACACTGCGTCTTCAATACAATCAGAAAAGTGGTGCTAGAATGGAGAGGGAGATCAATAGAAAGGCGTTAAGCTATAGCGTTGCAGCAGTGCTCTTAGCCGTTCTACTTGCTACAAGCATATACTATAGTCCTAACTTTCTGCCTAGTTTTGAATTAAAACCGCCAGAGCTTAGAACCTTCTCAAGCTACTTTGAGCTTAAGAGCTTTCTAAAGGCAAATATGGAACAGGCAAGATCCTCTCAAGGATTTAAGGTATATTCCACTCTAACGAACAACGATAAGTTCGCGCCCGAGTATTCAGGTGCACCTGGTTATTCTACAACCAACATTCAAGTTTCAGGAGTAGATGAATCTGATATAGTGAAAACTGATGGAGAATTCTTGTATGTAGTTTCCAGCTCTAACATTTACATTTTAAGGGCTTATCCTCCTGAACAAGCACGAATCCTCTCAAAGATATCTTTGAACGAGACTTACAGTCTAGAAATTTACTTGAATGAAGATAGATTGGTTGTTTTAGGAAGACATCATCAGTATTATTACTCGTTGCCAATGATTCTTTATCCTTATGTAGAGGATTCCTTCATCAAGGTCTATGATATCTCAGACAGAGAGAACCCTGTTTTAAAGAGAACTATGATCTTGAATGGGACCATTTTAGGCTCAAGGATGATTGGTAATTATGTTTACATTGTGTTCAATCAGCCAGCAACGATTCCAATCAACGATGGAACAGACTTTGAAGTCAATCTGCCAAAGATAGTTGACAATAGCACTATCATAGAGGTGCAAGTAAACGAGATAAGCTATGTCGATGTCCCGAACTATTCCTATTGTTTCATAACTATCGTAGCCGTTAACGTTCAAGATAATGCTCAAGAGCCTACTTATGAGCCAATTCTAGCAGGAGCAACATCGAGCATTTATGTCTCACTGAATAACATATACCTAGTAATTCCTAACACAAAGTTCTTGATCTTAAGTATAAGTGGAGGAGTGAATGAAGAAACTCTGATCTACAGGATAAGATTAGATGAAGAAAAGATAAACTTCGAGGCTCAAGGCTCGGTTTCAGGTTATGTGCTAAATCAATTTAGCATGGATGAGTACAATGGCTTCTTTAGAATAGCAACTACAAAATGGACGAGTTTTGGACAGGTGAACGATCTATACGTATTGGATATGAATATGAATGTTGTTGGAAAGATTGAGGGTTTAGCTCCTGATGAGAAAATATACTCAGCGAGGTTTATGGGTGATAGATGCTATCTAGTGACCTTTAGGCAAATAGACCCCTTCTTCGTGATAGACTTGAGTAATCCAGTAGAACCAATGGTTTTAGGCCATCTGGAGATACCTGGCTTTTCAGGATACCTTCATCCTTACGATGAAGAGCATATAATAGGTGTTGGTATGGAGCAGAATAAAGTTAAGTTATCGCTCTTCGATGTCACAAATGTTAGCATGCCTATTGAGAAGGCAAAGTTCACTGTGCTAGGTTGGTCTAATACTGAAGTTCTATACGATCACAAGGCGTTTCTTTTCGATAGATCAAAAGAGTTGCTAGCCCTTCCAGTTTCAATCTGGTCAAATACGAATGGATACGAATACAACGGCACTTGGCAAGGTGCATTTATCTTCAATCTATCACTAGAGCAAGGGTTTACTCTTAAAGGTAGTATAACTCACCAAAGTAACGAATTCGAATACAATCTACAAGTTAAAAGGATACTATACATCTATGATACGCTCTACACAGTATCAGATGGAATGGTAAAGATGAACAGTTTAGAAGGCTTATCGTTCATAAAAGAGATTGAGCTCCTCTAAAAATTTTTATGCAACTGTAGTGCCTGCTACATACTCTGCGAGCGTATGGAACCCTATCGAGTAATTAAGAGTAAAAAACAAATTTTCATAAGATTTAACATTGATAGGTGTTAGTATGATTTTAACAAAATACCTCAGTCTAAGAACAAAAGGAGAACTCGACATGATAGATATAACAAACGCTGTATCTGATATTGTAAACGAAGCCAATATTAGAAGTGGAATAGTGACAATATTCGTCCCTGGCTCTACAGGAGCTTTGACAACTATAGAGTATGAACCCGGACTGTTAGAGGATTTCCAAAACATGCTGGAGAGAATAATCCCAAAGAACATAGATTATGAGCATGAGAAAAGATGGCATGATCACAACGGTCATTCCCATGTGAGAGCTTCTCTAATAGGACCAAGTATAACAATACCCTTTAAAGATAAAAGACTAATTCTTGGCACGTGGCAGCAAATAGTCTTCATAGAGTTAGACATTCATAGCAGATCGAGAGAGCTTGTCTTACAGATAATTGGTGAATGATTCTTAAAATAACTCATATATACTATCATGTTGATTAAATTACTAGTGGGCCTATGGTAGCAGGTTTTAGGAAGAAATGTGTCCAATGCGGTGCAACTTTCTCCACAATAGCTGATTATGAGAAACATTTAGAAACTTGTAATGCAGACAAGACAAGAAAAAAAGCTGAAGTTATATCAAAAAGGTTAAAGGAAGCGTATGAGGAGTTCGAGTAAACTCACCTCAATTTGTTTAAGATTTGAATAACTTCTTCATCACTAGTTTGCTCAAAATTTTCGTAGAACTGCCCAATAGCAAAGAAAGGCTCAGGGGTCATCAAGCAAATTACTTTGTCAGCATCTTCTCTTAACTCTTTCACAGTATCTGGCGGTCCTACAGGTATAGCTAAGACTATCAAGGCTGGTTTTCTTTTTCTGATAGATGCTATAGCTGCCCTTGTCGTAGCACCAGTGGCTACACCATCGTCTATTAGTATTACAACTTTTCCCTCTATAGAAAGTCTGGGCTTATCTCCAAGATACCTTTGAATTCTTCTTTTAATCTCTTCTATTTGACGTTTTACTTCAGTTTTTATATAGTCATCTGGCACTCTTAAGTATTGGACTATATCTCGATTCAGAATCGTTGTGCCATCTTCTGTAACAGCGCCGATGGCAAGTTCAGGCTGGTTTGGTGCACCTATCTTTCTTGGTATTATCAGATCAAGAGGCGCGTTTAATGCCTTAGCCACCTCATATGCTACTATAACCCCTCCCCTTGGAATTGCTAGAACTATTGTATTCTTATCCTTGTATTCCGATAGAGCCTTGGCAAGAATCTTTCCTGCCTCTGTGCGGTCTGTAAACATACACTCACACCTGTGTTATCTTTAACCTGATATGCAGTATAGTCTTTTATTATTTTGGAATTCATAAAGCATCTGTATTTTTTACTAGAACTGATATTATCCCATTAGATAATCAATGTCAATACTCTTAATGTAACTCCCCCCAAGATTATTGCAAAGGCTATCTCGAACACTGTCATTAGAAGTGCTTTCTTCAAGCCAAACTCTTTAACTAGAGCGGCTATAGTTGCTATACAAGGTATGTAAAACATTATTACTATAGTGAACACGATCATCTGGATTGGTGTCAAAACTTGTGCAAAATTCGTTGTTCCTAGAAGAATAGCAAGCATTATTAGTGTCAGTTCTTTTCTCAGTACCCCAAATATCAGCGTTATACCAGTTACAGCAGGTAATCCTAACCACATGACTGTTATGAAACTGAATGAGGCTGCGATTGGTTCCAATAATCCTAAAACTTCAGTGAGCTTTATCACAAAACTTCCAACTATTATCAAGGGGAAGGCTATTTTTATGAATTCGGCTAATCTTGACCATGTTTGCTTTACAACAGTCTTCAGATGGGGTAACCTATAATCACTCATTTCCATAATTAGAGCAGTTGGCTCACCTGGAAGTATTTTAAATGCAAGCCTTCCAAGGACGAAAATGACTACTAGGTTAAAGATATAGAGCATCAAAGCCCATTGGATGCCCATAAATTGGCCTACTAAACCAAATATGATAACCGTCCTTGCTGCACAAGGCACTAATGTTGTTACAAAAGCTGCAAGAAGCCTCTCCCTCTCTGTCTCCATTATTCTACACCCTAAGCAGGCAGGAACGTTACAACCATAGCCAAGTAGTAAAGGGATGAAGGCCTTTCCGTGCAGTCCTATCTTATGCATAGCGTTGTCCATCAAAAATGCTATTCGACTAAGGTAGCCTGAGTCTTCTAAAAAATACAATATGAAATAAAATGGGATAATGTATGGGATAGCTATAGTGATGCCTGATATGATGCCCTCGATAATACCTCCCCAAACCAATTTTCCTACGACTCCTATTCCAAAAAAATCTGCAAAGAGGAATTCCCAGTTGTAAAAGAAGTTACGTAAAAGTTCTGAGGTGTAGTTTCCAAAGGTAAAAATGGAATAAAACATTAAGAGTAACAAAAAAGCCATAATTGGATATCCCAAGATTTTGTGAGTCGTGAGGGCATGAAGTCTCTCTTCTTTAGTTGGCTTTATCGGTGGTACAAGTTTTTGAACTTCTCTGGCAATACAGCCAGCAATCCCGTATCGCTCAGAAGTTATTATGGTTGCGCAAAAATGCCCATAGACGTTCTCGAGTTCATTAGCAAGTTTTTTTGCAGTATATGTTATCTGAGGATTAATTCTATTGATTGTTCTTTCAATTTCTTCGTCTCCTTCTAGAAGCTTAATTGCCGCATACCTAGGTGGATACCAAAACTGGATACCTTCAATCATCCTAGCGAGCTTGGCAATCCTTTCCTCGACTTCTTCCCCATATCTCACTTCGATTCGTCTCGTTTCCTGTCCTTTCTCAATTATTTCGATGGCTTTTTCCAAAAGCTGGAAGATACCAATTCCTTTTATCGCTACGGTTGGTACAACAGGTACTCCCAGCAACTTTTCTAATTTTTCTACATCGATCTTAATGCCCTTTTTCTTTGCCATATCTAATTGATTTAGGGCTATAACCATGGGAGTCCCGAGTTCTATTAACTGTAACGTAAAGAACAGATTTCTCTCGAGGACAGAAGCATCTACAACGTTTATCACTAGGTCTGGTCTCTCAACTACGATATATTTCCTTGAGATCATTTCCTCTAGGGAATAAGTGGAAAGCGAATATATTCCCGGTAAATCAATTATATCTATTGTGTAGCTTCTAAAATGAAGAGTTCCCTCCGCTCTTTCAACGGTTTTTCCAGGCCAGTTTCCGATATGTTGATGTAAGCCAGTCAGATGATTAAATATAACAGATTTTCCAACATTTGCGTTTCCAGCTAGTGCAATGGTTATTTTTCTCTTAGACACTTTTTTTCACTACGAAAATTCTCTCCGCTATGCCTCGGCCCAAAGCAAGTCTTGAGCCTCTGACAGAAACTTCTATGGGACCATGAAAAAGGGCTGATTTTACAACAACCACTTCAGTACCCGGTGTTAGACCCATATCCATAAGCCGTCTTTCAAATCCTATGCCTCTTCCATATCCTCTCCCATGGCCTGATTTTATAGAAGTTACGATTCCAATCTCTCCTTCCCTTAACGCAGTTAAAGGCATATCTGATTTCTCTATCTTTTCTTGCTTTCCCATACAACTATCGCCTTCTCTTGATTTCAATAACTCAATTTCTTTTAACGTATATTGATGATGAGATCTCTCTTCCTAAAGCATATTTTGCTTCAGAGACTTTAACAAGAATCGGTCCTCCGAAAGGAGTATTCTCTTCAATCTCGATCTCTACTCCTGGCAGCAGACCAAGAGTTGCAAGATACTTCAGAACATCTTCTTTTTCGTCGATGATTTTCATTACCTTTCCTTTCGTCTTCACTGGTAGATTCACCAAAGGTTCATAATTGTCAATTGAGATTCTGCCATCTTTGTCCGGCACAGGGTTTCCATGAGGACAGGTCTTGGGATATTGAAGGGATTTCTCTATGGCTTCAGTTACATCTTCATTAATAATATGTTCAAGCTTGCATGCTATATCATGAATCGCACTCCATGAAATTTTAAGAATGTCTGCAAGTAGCCTTTCTGAGAGCCTATGCTTTCTAAGGATATTCAAAGCTATCTTTCGACCTTTTTCAGTCAGCTTTATTCCAGCGTAAGGTCTATGAATAAGAAAACCCTTCTTTTCAAGGTTTGCTACTGTGTTAGTAACAGTTCCAAGAGCTACCTTTAACTCTTGAGCTATCTGTCCAGTCTTGGCAACCCCTTCTCTTTCTTCTAATTTATAGATCAATTCAAGGTATTCTTCTTGCATTTGTGATAACTCTCTAACCATAACCTATCAGTAAATCTACGATACAGTCGTAGATTATAAATCTGTCGCCCTTTCAAAAATTACATTTACTAGAGAGGGAGTAATTATAGAAAATTCGATCATTCGTAATTGAATTAGTAGGGCTTTCTCCTCCAAACCCTTATAGTTTCATACCAAAAGATTATAGTAGCAATGAGCATAGAAGCCAAAGCGAAGACGTTCAAAGCTCTAGCATACTGATAGACGTAAGCAATGAGCAAAGTTGAGAAAAATGATGCATAAAATGAAAAGCGGGGTAGCATGAACCTGCCAATCTTTGTGAAGGATTGAAGAGTTCCAACTTCCACATACTCTTTTAACAAATACCGACCATACTCATCTTTTTTCACAAGCCCTAATGAGATCAATTTCTCGAGATGATGATGGGCAATGCTTGGGCTTGAAAACTTTAATGCTCTTTGAATCTCTCTAATCCCAGTAGGAGTATTTTGCTTTATCATATGCCAATAGACAAGAAGAGTCTTGCCCTTTAGCTCAGCCTCTAATTTATCTATGCTTTTTTCCTTACTTTTATCGCTCAACCTTAAAATCACTTTCAATTTTGATAAAAAGTGAGACATCCTTATAAATCGATCAGAACTCAAGTAAAGAGAAAATCATAATGAAGGAGTGAAGAGAGTCTCATGTATTCGCTTATTCTGATATTTCATTATTACTTGGATATTAGGATACAGTTCTAAGATAGAGGAGGAGTTTTAGGTGGTAAAGGCTTTCTACGCTTATACGTTACTACAGCAAAAATGGTTATAGCAACTATTACTACTGCTAGAAGTATCCAAGGTGCAAGTTGCTCAAGTGTCCATGGAACAGGTATATTTGGAACTCCAGGTCCTCCCACATCTACAATTTTCCCATTAGCGACTCCATCAGCATCTCCTAATCCGCCATCAGTAAGCTGAATAATGATAGTCTCATCTCCATCGTTATCACCCATCGGTACTTCAAACCAGTTTCCGTTTTGGTACTTCCAATAATGAGACCCAGCTGGCAAAGATGATGGGAGAGTTATGGTCAAGTTGACTGTCTCATGTGGTTCAAGTCCTGTTATGCTAAAAGAGAAGAATCCGTATGGAAACTTGGCATTCGGCTTTCCTTTTGTTGGTAATGTTTCTTCGGCCACTGGAACTAGACTTTCTATGCTGCCTGATGATGAACTTAAAATGGCTATGCCTGATCCTGTCGCTGTCTCAACTGATTCGGATCTTGGGTTCAATATGGCTACGCTTCTCACCTTGTTATCAGCATAATATGTCCAAAGAGGCTCTGTATTATCCATAGTATCGTATAGACGCACTGCATTCATTTCTGAGTCTGCCGCCACAATATACCTGCCATCAATAGAAACGTCGATGGTCTCGTCTTCATAGCCCCATGGAGTTGACTGAAATAAGGGTGTAGAAGATTCAATTTTATGAAGAAAAGTATGAGAGTAACCACCAGCTCCTCCTGATACAATATACCTACCATCAAGAGAGAAGGCAACAGCCCTCACATCGTCTTGCCCACTTGCTGGGCTTACGCTGAAATTCCATATAGGGATATCGTCTGCAGCACTCCATGATCCTGCATTTCCATCTGCACCTATTGAGAAGTAAATCAGTTGTGCTCCAAAAGTATCCCATCCATCGTCGTTGCCTGCTACTATGCTCTTACCATCACGGGAGATATCAACGCTTATTCTTTGCAATCCATATCCTAAAGGGGCTAAGGCTACATAATAATTCCATATCAGTAAACCATTACCACTGTAGAGACGTGCGTATCCCTGAGATCTGTCTCCTGTGACTACGTAATCTCCTTTAGAGGAGATAGCAACTTTCCTTATTGATAAATATGTTATCTTCCAAGCAGGAGAAGAGTCGCTAGAATCCCAAATATCGTTGGCTCCAACAGAATAGTATCTTATACCTCCAGACCCGCCTACTACCGCGCTTTTCCCATTGCTAGATATGGCTACAGAATTGGCGCTAAATTCATCATTCCATATCTCCATGCCTGCATTGTTATAAAGGCGAACCTTGCTATCGTTATGAGCCACGATCATGTAACTACCGTCTCTAGAGATGGAGACGAGTTTGGTATCGGACTGGAAAGGCGGTGTAGGATGGGTAGGATTAACCCCTATCGTCTTTGTCCAAAGTACGAGACCTGTCCTATCCAAAAGGGCGATTCCATCACTAGTCCCGACAAGAATATACTGATTATTGTCTGAGACCACTACACTACGGGTATCTCCACCTATCTCTACAGACCATAAGAGAGAGCCTGAAGGCACACCTAGAGCAAAGACCTTTCCAGAAGAGTCTCCTGCCACGACTATCGTTTCTTGAGGGGTTGCACTCACGTTTGGTACACTTGTTAAACCTAAACCGAGAATAAGAATTGCAGTTAAAGTTAGTGTTGCTAGAAACTTTTTCCGTTTATCAACTTTGGTAGAGAATCTACTCATTTTATTTCCTTAATTGATCATAGAATATGGTATATATGCATTCAGAAACAATATATATCGATCAAGCTAAAATTCTATCATAACCGTTTTAAAACATGAAGACTGAAATCAAAATAGACAGAGAAATTTTGAAGTATAGATGTGTAAGAGAGAGTTCATTATACACTAAGACAGGGGATAGAATTCGTTGTGATCTTTGTGAGAGAAGATGTCATATCCCTTTGAGTGGATTGGGCTTTTGTAAGACTAGAGCCAATATAGATGGCAAACTATACACATTAGTTTATGGAGATATATCATCTATATCCTCAAACCCTATAGAGAAGAAGCCTTTCTTTCACTATTATCCTGGTAGCTATGCTTTAACAATAGGAACATGGAGTTGTAATTTTACATGCCCATGGTGTCAGAATTATGATATAAGTAAGTATCATCCTGAACCATACAAAGCCAATTACATAAGCCCTGAGGATTTTGTAAATTTGGCAGTATCAGAGAGATGCCAAGGAGTATCCTTCTCCTTCAACGAGCCTACTCTATTGTTTGAGTATGCTGTAGATGTATTTCCATTAGTAAGAAGATTGAATATGTATGCTAATTATGTCTCAAACGGTTACATGACATTAGAAGCACTGAAGGCTTTAAAAGATGCTGGGATGGATGCCATAAAATTCGATGTGAAAGGCAATTCTGATGCTGTAAGGAAATTCTGTGCAGCAAAAGTTGAGATAGTGTGGAGAAATGTGAGCGAGGCTAAGAAGATGGGCTTGCATGTAGAGGTTGTGAATTTGGTAATACCTGGAGTTAATGATGATGAATCTAAAATAAGAGAACTGGTTCAAAATCATATAAAAGAAGCAGGCGAGAGTACTCCATTACACTTTACTCGTTTCTATCCAGCTTACAAGATCGTGGATAGAGCAGCAACACCCATAAGCACTTTAGAAAAGGCTCATAAGATCGCTAAAAAGGAAGGATTGCAATATGTATACATAGGAAATGTTCCTGGTCATAGATTTGAGAACACTTATTGCCATAACTGTAATGAATTATTAATAAAGAGGTATGGATTATCCATAGTCAAGTATTCTATAAATTCTGATAAAAGATGCCCTAAGTGTAGAGAAAAAATACCTATAGTTGGCAGTTATTTAGGATAATTTAATTATGAGATTAAATTAGACAGATGCCCAAGGTAGCTACCATCTAATAGATAAATTTCTGACTCATCTAATTTTATGCATCTTGAACAGAGTAAAGGTCCTAGAAGAGTAGCATCATTTACGTTTATGGCATTCCCTCCTAGCAAGGGATTGAAATTGGGCATGATTATTATCTTCGGATTTCCGATGCTAAAACCAAAAGCATCTTTAAAGGATGCAATAGGATCATTACTAATCTTTAAACCTGAATACTTAAGAAAGGATTTAGCAACTTTTTTCCTGTCCCATCTTGCCATAACCCAGACAGGCTCTACCATCCTAAAACCATGCTCTCTAAACTCTATGATAAGATGATTATGACCCATTATCAATACATCACAATTCAAGAGATTAGGATAAGGCCATGCATGACCGTGCATAAGGGCATAGGTTTCTTTACCATCTAAGATGGATGTGCCTCTCGAAGGATGTATTTTTATTCCCTTAGGTAATAATGCTTTCAAGCCCCCATCATGATTTCCCCTAATTATTTCAACGGATTTGACTAAATCCTTGATTTTGTAGAAGAATTGAGGAACATCAAACCATTCTTGAGGCACTATCTTCAAAGTTCCATGCTTTACATCACCTAAGATGATTATCCTATCAGGTGAGAATTTTTCAATTATGGATTTTAACTTGTCAAGAATCTTTTGAGTCTGAGATGGTATGTTTATCCCTTTTGATGATAACGCTTTCTCAAAGCCTAAGTGCAAATCAGATATTATGAGAATCTTATCTGAAGGAGTTTCTAATATCAATGCAGGCTCGTCAGGGACTATCTTTAACATAATCAAATTATAATATCAGAGACATAGGTAAAAAGATTCTCAAGTTTTAGGAAAATAGTAGTCAACCTTAAAATTGAGTTTTGAGTATGAATATTCATGGGTAGGAACGTATTTACAAAGGATGATAAGGTTCTTGTGAGCATAGTGAAAGCAGAAGGTAATCTTAAAGATAGTATAGAAAGGGCTGTAGAGTTGATAGGTGGCTGGAATAGATTAGATTTAAAGGGTAAGAAAGTTCTTTTAAAACCCAATTACAACTCAGCAGATCCTTACCCAGCATCATCAGACTCAGAGTTTGTCAAGGCAGTAATTGAGTTAGTTTATGAGAATGGAGCAGATAAAGTAATAGTAGGAGAATCATCGATGATGACTTTGAATACGATGAGTACTCTTAAGGCTAGAGGATTGATGGAGGTTGCAAAGGAGACTAATGCTGAAGTATACTCCTTTGATGATCATGAATGGATAGAAGTTGATGTGCCGAATGGTAAATACTTAAAAAAAGCAAGCATACCAAAGATCATAAATGAGGTAGACAGATTGATCTTCCTACCTTGCCTCAAAACTCATTTCTTGGCAAAGTTCACCATGAGCATAAAGCTGACCATGGGTGCCATAAAAAAGACTCAGCGCCCTTGGATACACATGGGAAAGAGAGAGAACAAAATAGCAGAGCTTGCAAGCCTATTCCACCCAGATTTGATAATAATGGATGGGAGAAAGTGCTTCATAACTGGAGGTCCTTTCAACGGAGATGTTAGAGAACCTGGATTGATTCTTGCCAGTGGTGATAGAATTGCAATAGATGTAGAGGGTATAAAGATCGTAAAGAGTTTTGAGGGCAATAACCTGAAGAGAGAGCCTTGGGATTATGCACAGATAAGAAGAGCCATAGAACTTTGTTTAGGAGTTAAGAGGGAAGAAGATTATGAAGTAGTGCATAGTTAGCTATAAAGAATAAAGATTTAAATCGATGTAAATGCTCTTTGATCAAGATGGAAAAATCTAGAACTCTAAAACTTAATGAGGATGAAGAACTTGTAAAATCTCTAAGACCTCACCCCCTTGCATTCGTGGACTTTTTTGTAATATTCTTATATTTGTTGATCGTAAGCCTAATCTTCGTTTTTTATAGAGGGCAGATACTAGCATGGTTAGAAGGCATCTCTTTGCTAGGTCTATTAAAAGATCAACTTTTCACATTGCTTTGGGGTGCTCTCATTGTAGTACCTTTCCTTGCTGTAGCGATATTTAAAATCACATGGAGATGGTTCTTTTTCGCTTTGATCTTGGTCATTACAGGAGTAGCCATAGTCTTATTCTATGATGTGCCATCATATTACATGCAGATTCCATCCATTATTGCAAGCATCATTGGTTTAATCTTAACAGAGTTCTATCGAAGAGGACATTATTTCTATATTACCAATCAGCGAATAATCTCTGAATTAAGATTCTTATCATACAAGAGGCGTGAATTGACTTATGGCAAAATTAACGATCTTGCCCTTACAAAAGGGATTCTCGGTCGTATCTTCAACTATGGCACTATATTTCCAATAACTGCATCAGGCTTTGGCTTGGGACAAGACTTGGCGGCTGTTACTGCAGGCATGGGCGTTGCTTCAAAGAAAGGGGTTGGTGGAGGTGTTGCAGTGAGTGGAGGAAGGACTGTTTCTATCCCTAGAGGAAGAAGTTCTTACGTTTTGTTTGGAGTTCGTAAGCCAGACGAAGTTTATGGGATAATCTCAAAGCATATTCATGGATACGAAGAAGCACCTTACTTAAAGAAGATTTTGGATGAATTGAAATCACAAAAGGAAAAGAGTTAAGAGATCAAAGGATATATCTCGTTTATTACGTAGTTTATGAAGTCATCCTTCTCTACTCTGCTGAATATTGTAACTACTCCATCTCTTGTTACTCCTACTATAAACCCATACTTCTTTGGCTTTATCACAATGTACCATACATTACCATGACTACAATAATCGTTGTATAGTGTTGTGTCTGCCAAGCCCGATCCATAAAGAGACAATTTATTGACGTTAGGAATATCAACATCATCAAAGAATACTACTTTTGTATCCTCGAAGTTCTGCTCATGAAATCTCCTCATCACGTCTGGAGCAATTCTTGCCTCTACTATATGCCCAGTAGTCAAGAACAATATCTTGCTGATCTGATTCGCAATGCTATTCGCTTGCATCTTCTTCTCCAATACAGTTAACAATACTCTACCTTCATATTCAGAAAAGATGAAAGGAGCTTCTATGGTTTTGACTGTTGGTATGCTTTCTCCTCTATGATATATTGTGATGATTTGGTCTTGTGAATATCTTCCTTGAAGGGCATCTGTGACCATCTTCATATCGCTTATCTCTGTCATCAGCTTTAGTTCTCGATCATCGAACTTTTGAATTTCTTCAGTCTTAAAGTCCTTGAGTTTTGATGCTATTGTATCAATATCAATTTCTTCCTTAACTACAAAGACCTTTCCTGCCGTTACCATAGCATGATCTTTGATAAATTGGTTTAAATCCTTTATAGAAAATTATAATTCTTTCTCATTACGCTTACGCAAGTTCTGTGTATTACTTATCAGCAAAGCACTTTTATTGACTGGCTAACTTGCTCAAAGTTTTCTCTATAAACCCATCCATGAATTCAGCGCCACGCTTTCTCACTGTTTGAGATATTCTGATTACTTCTCTTATCTCTTTTTCATTTATGCCTAAAATCTTGGCTTTGGCTGAATGATATTCAAAGCATGGTTGGCAAAGTCCATCCACTGAAGCGGCAAGGGCAACAAGTTCTTTAGTTCCAGGGTCCAAAATTTCTTCACCTATTATCCATCACCTTCCCATAATAGTTGGCTATATCTTGATAAATCAGTTTAAATTCTTTAAATTTTAGAAATGTGATATTACTAAATGATCTTTGTCCAGATGCGCATTGGCGAAATGATGAACTTCACCTATTTGATAGGGGATGAGGGTTCTGGTCTTGCTGCAGTTGTAGACCCAGCAGATGATGTTGATAGAATACTGAAAGAGGCTGATAAGCATAATCTAAGAATAAAATATATAATAAACACCCATGCTCACTTTGATCACATAAAGGCGAATGAAGATTTAGCATTAAAGACAAAAGCCAAGATAGTAATGCACGAGAAAGCAAAAGCCATGAAAGACATATCTGTAAGAGACGATGATATAATAGAGATAGGAGAATTAAGGATGAGAGTCATTCATACGCCTGGCCACTCCCCTGAAAGCATATGCCTTTTGATAGACAAAAAACTGTTAACTGGAGACACTCTTTTCGTAGGAAGTTGTGGTAGGACAGATTTACCAGGAGGAAATCCCGAGGAATTGTATTATAGCTTACTAAGGTTGATGGAGTTGGATGATGATGTCAGGATTTACCCTGGGCATGATTATGGTAAAAAAACTTATTCAACGATAGGTTATGAGAAAGATCATAACCACGCCTTGAGTTTTGGGACGAAGGAGGGTTTCATCAGATTTATGGGAGGTTTCCTTTAAGAATTTAAGCAATAATAGGTAAAAAGGTGATGAGCATGTTATCAGAAAGAAAGGCTAAGGTTCCTGTGACCATAAACGAGATAATTTTAGAGAACTTCATGTCTTATGAGCATGCAAGGATTCCATTAAAGCCTGGATTGAACATAATCTGTGGCCCTAATGGTGCTGGCAAATCCTCGATACTTATTGCCATATCTGTAGTTTTAGGTCAGGCATATACTGAGAGAAGCAGAAAGCTAAGCGATCTGATAAGGCATGGAAAAGATATAGCAAGGGCTACTTTGATGTTTGACAATAAGCCAAGAAATGGTAAGAGACCTATACCCTTCTTCAAATCTGATACCTTTATGCTCTCCCGCTACTTGAGAAAGGATGGCTCATACTGGTACGAGGCAGATTATCGTGAGATAGATAAGAGCCAAGTCACGAGGCTCTTTAGAGATTTTGGCATAAACCCTGATAATATGCTCATAATAATGCACCAGAATATGGTGGAGGAGTTCAGTATCATCTCACCACAAGAGAAGCTGAAGATGGTAGAAGAGGCTGTCGGCTTTCAAGATTACAGAAGAAGGATAATGGAAGCTGAAGAAAAACTTTCAGGCTTGATAAGTGAAGAAGAATCAACGCTAAAGGCTCTTGAGGGCGCTGAGCAAACTCTGAATTATTGGAGAGATATATATGAGAAGAGCCTTCTCAGAAAGGAGCTCATAGCGAGAAGAGGATTCTTGGAGAGAGAAGTCATATGGGCTCAGATAATAAGGCAAGAAAGAATTATAGCATCTCTAAAAGAGAGGCTTAAGAACAAAACGAATACTTTAGAGAACATTATATCGAGAATAGATCAGACGAAGGGATTCGTAAAAAATTCTTATGAGAAACTTACTTTTCAACAGATGGAGCAAAGGAAACTTTACTATTCTTTACTAGAGCTTGAGAAGGCAATAACAGAAATTCAGGTCACAGAGAGGATTTTAAGCCAGTTAAATGCAGAGCCTGTAGGCAAACTGGCTGAGAAAGTCAAGAACTTTGGCGATAATAAAAAACAGATTGAAGATAAAATCTCTAAGACTCAGATCGGATTGGGCAAGTTGGAGAAGGAGATAATATCAAGTTTAGAGAAGTATGTCAACTATAGGGTTAATGAGGCTATACTAAGCTTTAGAAAGAAGAGCATAGAAGATGAGATAGATGATATAAACAGAGAGATAAAAGATGCTGAGAAGAGGTTCGATGAAATAGCTCCTTTGATGGAGAAGGCTGGTGAAAGAATAGAAACTGAGAGAAACTTGATGGAGATAGATGCCGAGATTAAAATAGTAGATGCTCGCATTCAATCCCTTGGGGCTATACCTGAAGAAGCAGAGGAAATGTATAACGCTTATTCAAAGACCTTTAACGAATTGAAGGAAAAGGCAAGTATAGTCTCTGAAAACAGGAAAAGAGCTTCATTAGAGTTAGAGGAGAGGAAAGAAGTTTGGAGAAAGGTTTTGCAAAAGCTCATAGATGAAGTCAATCCTTCATACCAGAGCATATTATCAAAGATGAACGCTTCAGGTGGTGTGAGGCTCAACGATTTAGAGGATTTGGAGACAGCAGGTTTAGAACTTCTCGTTAGTTTTAGGGGAGGAATGCCATCTGTTCTAGATGCTTACACTCAAAGTGGTGGTGAAAGAACAGTCTCTATAATGGCTTTCTTGCTATCCTTACAGCAACATATAATGTCTCCTTTTAGAGCAGTTGATGAGTTTGATGTTCATATGGATCCAAGGAATCGTGAAGCCATCTTCAAAGTTTTAGTCTCGACCATCAAAGAAAGCAGAGATGTTCAATATCTAATGATTACTCCTAGCCAGATTGCTGTTACAGAGCATGACGTTCATGTCATAGTAGTCCAAAATGTGCAAGGAAAGTCTGAAGCAAAGGTGGTGAAAGAATTTGCAAAGAAGCAAAGTTAGCCTAGAGGATCTGATAAGAATCGTTGAAATGTGTAGAACAGTAGAAAGAAGGGGAGTAGATCCCTTTGAAGTCAATGTGAAGGCTTCTCTTGAAAAGCTAAAGAAGTATCTCCCTCATTGGAAGCTGTTGGATGAGTTGCTCTTAGATGTTGAGGCTATTAATGCTATTTCATCTATCATAAAACTGCAGAGCGATTGGATAAAGCATCGTTCATCATCCCTTTACATAGACCCTATCTTCGTTGAACTGAAGATAAGAATGATAGATCCAAAGAATATAGCTGAAGCCTTTCTTAATGCTTGGCATCCTATAGTTGGAATAGATCAGATCTTCTCTCAAAGGCTGAAAGAAGCTATAGATTACTGGAACAACCTTTTACCATTAAGTGAGAGATGGAGAGAGGATTTTGGACCGAGCTCTCCTATTGGAACTTTTGAGATAGATGATCTGATCAAGCTTAAAGTTGTTTCCTTAAAGGATTTTGATGAAAAAATGAAGGAATTGTTAAAAGAATTGATGAGTAAATTGAGTACTAATGATAAGATAGATTATTGGGATTTTGTCTATGCAGATACCTTTGAAGAGACTTTAGAGAGAGTTTATGTTGTAAGCTTCATCTTGACAGAAGGTTATGCAACTCTTGTAATAGACCCATTGGAGGAAAGAATCTTCATAATGTCCCTAAAAGAGCCAAGAAAACTATCCAGTAAAAAGATGACTCGCTCTTTGCCCATAACTCTGAATTATGAGAATTGGAAGAATCTTAGGGAGGGAAAGAATTGAGCGAGAAAGAAGCAGAGATGAGCAGAAAACTGAAGAGAGCTTCCCAATTGCTCTTCTTTCAAAGGCATAGGAAGCCTGGGTTGAGAGGATGGGAATTGAAGAAAGCTTTGGGTAAAGATTTCATGAGCATAATAGACTTATTGAATTCAGAGCTAGATAGGTTAAACCTTCAAGTAAAGGTAGTGTTTGAAGATGTTGAAGTAACCGATAATCCTACTGAAGAGCAACTTGATAGAGCAAGGTTCTTCATAACCATAAAGAATCCTTTGGCAGTTAGCGATATAATGGCATCTGGATGGAGAATAGATGATATAGCTGCTTTAGCAGCAACAATAGCTTTGATAATATCAAGGCAAGGCAAAGCCCCAAAAAGTGATGTTGAACAAATCTTGAGAGAAAAATTCCCAAAATGGAGGGTTGACATGAACTTAGATAGATTCATCAGAACTGGCTATCTTTCAAAGGATGAGAATGACATGCTATACATAGGATGGAGAGCGAGGGCTGAGATAGACCAGAAGATCCTCATGGAACTATTATTGGCTAAATGATGACTCGACGACACAGATGAATGAAAGATAAAATTTAATTAGGGATTTCGTGAGAGGTGTCGCATGGAACCTCCTGTTAATTTTAAAAGGTTCTGCGAATTAGCAAAGGATCTTCAGTGCTAGAGATATCGTCATAAGCGAAAGAACGATACTTAAGTGTCAATATGGATGTCCTTTCTATAATCACTATCTTACGTGCCCACCCTTCAGCCCTACAATAGAACAGTCAAAAAGGTTTATCAATGGACAAGATTGGGCACTTCTCTTTACTGAAAAGGTTGCTATAGAGATTTATAAATTGTAAATTCTCTTCCAATGCTGTACTAGGTGTATAGTCTCCAAGTATGACTACATTTTTCATTAGTGCATCTATAGAACTGAGTAGGAGGCTCATCTCCACCTCTAGTCTGTAACAACCACCAATAAGCTGTTGCATTGCCACATTTTGGGCATTCTAAAGTCACAATGGGCAACGATTTTAGCTCTCTTGATTCGTCCCCTAGAATTTTTATATAACTGGATGGCGATTTTTCTAATTTACCAGTAACCTTCTCAATCCTTATGTAATAGCCACAGTTATCACATGCCAAGCCTTGGAAGGATCTACCTTCTGTCTTTATCTGTTTGAACTTGAGTCTCATTCCGCATTTTTCACAAAACTGCATTTATCATACCCCTTCTTTAATAAGAGTCTTCTTCACTTCTGAAAGTAAGTCAGATGCTTTTTCAATAGCCTTTGAGCAACCAGAAATTAAAGCATTTAAGGGCTCTACACCTTTAGTCTGTACCCTCATTGTAAGCTTCTTTAGTAAAGGATGCTGTTCAGTTACACCAGCAAACGTTACATGACTATCTTTAAGGAGCTCTCGGCGAACTATCTCTGGTATAGATATGTCTTCATCCTCTACATCGATGACTAGAGTATTCTCGGTGCTTGAGATAACTTTGATTTCCATAATTAGCTTCTATCAAAGAGCAATTAATAAGAATTTTGATCATTTTAAGTAAGCTTCGCCAAAGTCAAACGCGAGCTTTCTATCTTCGATGAAACCACAGTCAACACATTTCACTCTTTGACCGATCTTGTTCATATTTCCACCACAGAGGCTACATTTTGCATATATAACTCCATTTTCATCCCCGTTTATAGAAAGATGAACTATAGCATTCTTACAACTCGTAACCTTTGCTCTAATTATGTCGCCAAGCTTGCAAATGATAGTTTTCTCTCTACCTCTTCTCATCGGGCTTTCAGACTTTAGAACAAGCATCCCTACAAAATTACTAAGACTCCTTTCATTATTGATGTAGTAGATTCTTATGTTGGCAATATTGCTCTGTACAGCTTCTACTTGTCCTATTACACTATCGCCAACCATCGGCACCTTGATCTTTTTCAAAGGCTCTATCTTGATTTCTTTTTTCTTCAGGTTATAGTTTGCCATTCCTAGTTTTGATGCTCTAATTGAACTCCCATTTATATAGGTCCCTTTGCTAGAACTGAACTCCTCTATTACAGCAAGCATGTCCCCTGGGACTGCCCTTTTCGATTTTTCCGAAATTAAAGGATAGTTTGACAAGATTGTAGGAATATTTAATGCTCATTAATAAAAGTGTTTTTAAACCCAAGTGCTTCTTTGAAATAAATCCTCAAAATCCTTACCATCCAATATCTTGATAAGGGCTTCAGCCTGAAGAGTTGATAGAACAGGTTTATGGAAGCTTTCACCATTTATAGAAATCCTTGGGCAGGCTGTTTGCACAAAAGCATCTATTTTCTGTAGCTGCATCAACCTCTCATTGTTGACCTCATGTAAAGCTATGAATAAGACTTTCTTACCATGCTTCTCCAGCTCATTCTTGATCGTATAAGCCCTCTCCAACCTTCTTTGCCCTTCTTTTAACCCTATTATTATCCCAAAGGTATTTGCATCTAAGGCTTTGTATATTGAAAGCATAGCCTTCTTTGATAAATCTGAAGCCATTGGTGTGACGTCTAAAACCTCTTTATAGTATGGGTCTAGCATAAAGGTTGGCTTATTTGTTGCTAAAGCTATCCCTATGGCATGAAAAATGCTCTGACCTAAAAAGACAAAAGCTTTGACATCTTCTCTAATTTCAAAGGCTGTATGAAAGTCACAACCTAATACTTGACCGTCTTTCACGAGTCCTTTCCCTTTGCCTACAATTGCTTCAATTCCTTCTCCTTTTAAGAAGGATTCAACTTTCTCGATTTTGTGAATATATGGGGATATTGTGCAGAGCCCTATTATCTCATATTTTTTAAGAGTTGGTAGTGATGCTCTTAAGACTTCATCAAAATCTACATCGTCTATCGCATCTATTAAAACTGTATTTTTGCCTATTCTTTCTAAAGAAATATTATGACCTATATGGAACGCTATATCAGCTTCTAACCTTTCAACTTCTTCATCAACAGTATCACATACACCATAGCAAGGATCAGCTATGGTTATAGTCTGCACATCAAATAGTTCTTGAACCTTAAGGGCGAGTTCCTGAACCCTCATCATAAGACCTTCAGGTGCATTTAAAACAACAGTCTTTGGATTTCTTTTTCTAATCTCTGAGAATATCTTCTCTTTATCTATCCAGATCATTCTTATCACTTATAAGATTAAGAAATGAATTCTAATCAGATTTTATTTCTCTTTGACTTCTATTACATTTTGCTTTAAGGGAATCTCTTTTACATAGGTAGGGATGGGTAGCTTGCTGGATGCCATTTTTAGAGCCTCTTTTGCCACTTCTAAATTCTCCTTTTTTATGCTCAATTCAAGAATTATATTATCAACCTCTACTCTTGCTGCAAGACCTATAGGCTTCCCGAAAGCCCTTCTCATACCCTCTTGAAGTCTGTCTGCACCTGCTGTAGCTATCATCTTATTTTCTCTAAGCACTATATGGGGATAAGTTTTCATGAGAAGATAGTAGTTGCCTTCTCCTATCCCTGCTAGTTTCTTGTTCAAGGCAACCCTTGCAGCCTCAAGAGCGTTGTGCCTTATCTGAGCCCTCTCTTTAGCCCTCAATTCAAGTTTAAGATCATAGTCTTGACTAGGATTGCCAGTGGAGAATTTTGCAATCTTAGGTCTTGGAGCGGCAGGTATGAAATCTCTCCTTGCGTAAGGCATGCCCTTTATTTCTTTGTAGTTCCTTCCCTTCATTTCCCTCACCATAATACTGTTTTGAGGTTATAATTAAGTTTAGTTATCTGTTTTTAAGGTTCTATTTTTAACAACCTTTCAGCTAACGCCTTTTCCCGTTGGTATAAGGATGATTACTGTTAATCTTATTTGATAATCTTTAACGCATTCTCTAGGCATGCCATTTCTCAATAACCGAGTAGTGAAAAAGTGTTTATGTGGCTTTGAAGTCGCCTCTTTATATGCTCTACTACTTTGCAGAAGGATGAGCTTTCTTAGTATGCCTGTCTAGTTCTTTCTTGCTCTTGAAGGTTTGACCACATACAGAGCACTTAAACTCTTGGGACACCACCCTCACCTCCATCAGCAAAACGAGGCAAGATATTCTTTAAAAGTTTTCTGACTTGTCGAGAAATTCTTGATTTAGACCTTCATTAAGAACGAAATTCTTATCTATGGGAGTGCTTAGGATATATGATATGGATGAGCTGAACTTAAAGATACTTAGTGCTTTAAGGTTTGATGCTAGAAAGCCCTTCCTAGAGATAGCAAAGAAACTTGGGGTTGCGGATGCTACTGTCCATGCTAGAGTTAAGAAGATGATTGAAGAAGGTATTATCAAAGGCTTTGAAACTATAGTAGACAATGAGAAATTAGGCTACGAGATAACATCTTTTATCGAAATTAAGGTCAAGCCTGGGACTGCAGATGAAGCAATTATAGCGCTGAGCGGGATAGATGGAGTATTGGAGGCTCATGAAATACATGGGCACTGCGACATACTCTTAAAGGTTAAGGCGAAGGGTCTGGCTGAACTGAGGAATAAACTGGTTAAAGAAATAAGGGCGATCAAGGAAGTAATCTCTAGCGAAGCTCATACTGTGCTGAAAGTTGTAAAAGAAGAACATAGCTTACCAATCGTTATGGAACGATAAAGTTCTGAAGGTATGAAAGGAAACTTAACCCTAGAACTAACCTTTACCATAAGCATACTTGTGATACTAGGTACCGTAGGCTTTTCCCTAGCATTTAAAGACCATATTGCAAACTTCATGGTTGGACTAGTCTTCAAGAAGGTGAAGACTATAGCACGCTACCTTGAGATGAAGGGTTTGCTTTAAGATTTGAATTAATCTGTCATAAACTTATTAATTAAAACTTAGCCTAGACTTTAAGGAGGTAAATGATTGGTCCAGTTGAGGATTATATTTCTTGGAACTTCATCATCAGTACCAACTATTGAGAGAAGCTTGCCATCCATTGCTATAATGAGAGGAAATGAATTACTATTGTTCGATGCAGGAGAAGGCACTCAAAGGCAGATGGTAAAATCCGGTCTTGGTTTCAACAGAAAGACAAAGATTTTCATAACTCATTTTCATGGAGACCATATAGTAGGCTTACTGGGCATTTTACAAACAATGTCCATGCTCAATAGAGATAAATCTTTGGACATATATGGACCTAAAGGAATAGTAGGCTTTCTAAGGCATAACATAAGATACCTTAAGTTTGGTCTTACTTTTGAAATTAATGTAAATGAGGTGAGAGAAGGAATAGTAGTCAAAGAGAAGGATTATGTAGTTAAAGCCTGCTTGGCTGAGCACTCTATAAGAACTTACTCATACTTGTTAGAAGAGTCTGATAGACCAGGAGTATTCTATCCTGAAAAGGCGCTGAAACTTGGAATACCAAAGGGAATTTTATGGTCAAAGTTGCAAAATGGCGAGAGCATAAAATTAAAGGATAAAATAATTACTCCTGACGAAGTATTAGGACCTAGAAGACCAGGGAGAAAGATAGGTATATCTGGAGATACTAGACCAAATGCCAAATTGACAAAGTTCTTCTCTAATTCTGATGTTATAATCTTTGATTCAACTTATGGCGATGAGTATAGTGATAAAGCTAAAGAGAACTTGCACTCAACAAGTGTAGAAGCTGCACAATTGGCAAAGGATGCTGGGGCTAATTTGTTAATTTTGACTCATTTCAGTGCAAGGTATGAGGATGTAAATAATTTAGTATCTCAAGCGTTGAAGATACACCCTAATGTAATGGCAGCATCAGACCAATTAGTAATAGATGTTCCCTATAGAGATTAAATTAGACTAAAGCATCTCTCTCAACTTTGCTACAGATTCAAAAGGCTTCTCAACAGATTCAACTATGTAGATTCCCCTGAAATCATGTTCCATGAATTTCTTTGTAAAGCCATTCCAGTCTATAGAACCGTCTCCTATTCCAAGATGTTCGTCTCTCATGCCTTTGTTATCGTGAGCATGAATTATGAAGAATTTGTCTGAAAGCTTCGATACGAATTCACTGACTAAATTTCCTATATGAGCATGCCCTATGTCAAAAGTTATCTTTAATTTGATTCGATTCCTTTCTAAGAAGTCTTGGAATTCTATAGGCTTTGTCATAAAGTTCAGGGGACTAGGTATCATATTCTCAAGGGCTATCGTCAATCCAAAGGATTCAGCATAATCGTAGAGGTTTATAATCGATTCTTCATTCAATCTTTGAGCTATTATTGGATCTTTTCCCCTTAAACCAGGATGTAAAACCAAGGCTTTGGCTTCGATTCTTGCTGCTGAGTCTATCGATCTCTTTACCCTTGATAAGGATTCTTTGCGTCTAGAAGCCTCCAAATCGGCTATGTTAATCCCACTGTAAGGAGAATGGACAGTGAATGGATAACCTTGTGAAGATAAATCCTGAATGGATTTCAGATTTTTATAAGTTAAAGAATGATCGACTTCATCGACTATCTCCCAAACATCAGGATTCTCTTTCTTTTCCCTCTCAGATGTTATATCTTTTATCAAATCTTCGAAGGGCTCTCCTTTTATTATTATGTAAAGGGCTGATAAGCCTACTATTGCCATGATCACCACTCTGGAGCCAACCAGTCTATGAATTTGTTGATATAAGGGCTTTGTATTATTATCTTTATAGGACCTAACGGAGATTCGTTTTCATCTTCACATATATTCAAAATTCCCACAAAGGCTGCCTGCTTGTTCAACAAAAGATATGTGCTATCATGAACCATGTTTGTTAATAGCAACCTTCTTGCTACTGCCAATATCTGCTTGTCTCTTATCTGCTCATAAATCAAATACAGGCTCTTCTCATCGCTAGTTGAAGCTATTATCTTATTTTGTAAGAGATTTGGCTCTATAAATTTGATAATGTTTTGAATAGCAATTTTCACTTTGTTGACATCTTCTGATGGGTTTACTGGAGCTTCAACAGTAATCTTCAAAGGCATGTTGAAGGGTTTTGCTTTCAATTCAATCATAATAATAAAATAAGTTAGTTAAAAGATTTCTAAAAGCTTGCTCTTATTTCCATTATACTTGTTATTGAGAAAAACCTTTCAAACAATGGACCTAAATTTTCATGATTTTTCTTATGTATTCTGCTATCTCTCTATTTCTCGTTGGGTTCAGTGATATTGTATTTCCTCCTTTATGAGTTAGTATATATCCTTCATCTAGAAGTTCTTTCACAATTTTTCTTATCCTCTTTCCATTATTCTTAACTATATGAGAAAGTTTGTTGATTAATGTGTCTAACGGAAAATAACTAGCGCCCCATCTTCCATGTCTCTGTAGCCAGTCCATGATCAAACCCCTGACTTCAGAGTCAGTATAATCTCGCTTCATGGGAGTACACTAATAATACCTTTGAACGGTAAACCATAAATACTTTTAATCATAAATATCTTCTGGTAAAATTGGAAGTCTACGATTCGCTCCTGATTAGAGCTTTAGGTAACTCGCCTAAGCTTAGAATTTTGGACTATTTGTTAGACTATAAGCTGAACGACTTCACCAAGAAAGAGATCATAGAAGCATTGGGAATGAGCAAGCTTACATTCTACAAATACTTCAAAGATTTAGAGGAACTTGGTTTAATTATCACATCAAGAAAAATAGGAAGAGCAACGCTATATAAGATTAACCTAGAAAACCCGATAGTCAAAATGCTTATAGAATACGAGACAAAGCTCTCTCTGCAAATAGCTGAACGAGAAGCGGAAAAGATGAAGAAACCAATAAAGGTAAGATAAACCTTCTAAACTTCTTGATTTTTATTAATTACAAAAAGCAAAAAAGTCAGCATTATAATGATGGATGATATGAGGGCTTTCCTTGCTTTAGATGTAAAAGACGATAAGACTATCAAACTTATCGAAGATGTTCAAAAAAAGCTGATACAAACAGGGGCAGATTTGAAGCTTGTTGAGACCAATAATCTTCACTTCACTTTAAAGTTCTTTGGAGAGATAAACGATGCTCTAGCCATGAAGATAAAAAGCTCATTAGAGAATTTAAAATTCAAGCCATTGCACATTGTCTACAAAGGGATGGGAGTCTTTCCAAGTCCACAAAGAATCTCTGTCATCTGGGTTGGAGTTGATGAGAGTTGCACTGATGATTTGCTCAAAGTAGCAAATGGTGTGGAGGAGAGATTAAAAGGCATTACAAGCATAGATGAGAGAGGCTTTCAACCCCATCTGACAATATCTAGAGTGAAGAGTGGAAGGAACAAGGATAAATTATTAGCCTTGATAAAGGAGCACGAAAATCAAGATTTTGGAGAAGAAATGATAACATCTATGAAGTTAAAGAAGAGCGATCTAACACCAAAGGGTCCTATCTATAGTGATGTTTACACCTTCCCCTTTGAGATGGAATGAAATGAACGATTTGAACAAAGTGATAGAAGAAGCGTTAAAGTTAGTGGAACCGTTAAAGGAAGAAATAGATCATGTTAAAGCCTTAGCATCTATAGCCTTTGAAAAGGTCTCAAAAATAGCATCGGATAGCGAATTTAAACCAAGTGTAATTTTGGGTGGATCATATGCAAAAGGAACTTGGCTAAAAGGAGAGGCTGATATTGATATATTTGTAAAATTTCCAAAAGAATTGGAAAGAGAAGAACTTGAAAAACATGGCTTAGATATAGCTTTGAAATCTATGAGGGATTACAATCCTATTCTTAGATACTCTGAGCATCCATACGTTGAAGCTTGTATTGAGGATGTTAAAATCAACGTCGTTCCTTGCTATGATGTGAAAAAAGGCGAGTGGAAGAGCGCAGCAGACAGATCACCATATCATACTGAATTCATGGTAAAAGCTTTGAACGATGATCTCCGAAGAGAAGTGAGAATTTTAAAAAAGTTCATGAAAGGAATAGGAGTTTATGGTGCAGAAATTGCTACACAAGGCTTTAGTGGATATGTTTGTGAAGTTTTAGCAATAAAGTATGGATCCTTTTTATCAACATTAAAGTCTGCTTCAAAATGGATAGAAAGAGAGTTGATAAGCCTAGATAAAGTGGATGAAGAGTTCAAGAAACTATTCCCTCAGGCTGGAATAATAATCCTTGACCCTGTAGATCGTAAAAGAAATCTTGGAACTGCGATATCACAGAAGAGGCTTGCAGAGTTCATTCTAGCATCAAGATTTTTCCTAGAGAAACCAAGTATGGATTATTTCATAAACAAGAAGGATTATTCATTAAAAAAACTTGAGAAGAGCGATTTGTTAGAAAATATTGTAATACTAAAGTTCAAGCATAGTAAAAGAAGCATAGACATACTTTGGGGTCAGTTGAAGAGAAGCCTTAACCATATTTTAAAGCAACTTGCCATTAATGATTTCAAAGTCGTAAGAGCCAATTGTGCTACTGATGAAATAGAGAATAGTGCCTTTATCTTCTTAATGGAGAGGATTGATCAGCCTAGCATAGACATAAAGATAGGTCCAAAAGTATTCAGATATGACGACTCGAAGAAGTTCATAGATAAGAACATGAAAACATCTAAAATTATCTGGCTAGGGGATGATGCAAGGCTATATTCTGTAATAGAAAGAAGAGTTAAGAGTTTAAATGATTTCTTTTACAATTTAACACATGCTCCTAAAGGAGGTTCAGGGATAGCACCAGGGCTTATCGATGATCTAACTAATACTTATGAAGTTTACATTGGAAAGGACAGTTTTAAAATTGCTTCATCTTTTCCATGGTTAGCAAGAGAATTAGTTAAGATAGTAAGCTCAGACAAAATATTGATTGAGTAAGATTAAATTATATGATCATAATAGCAAATTTTCATGGGGTCGTCGTCTAGCTTGGTCTAGGATTCCAAAGATTCTAAATCTGAAGAACCCTGGGGCGGTGGCGATCGTGGGTTCAAATCCCACCGACCCCACTGCTAAAAACTTATGGGAAGTTACCGACAACCCTATTAACAGAATTTTCTCTTCTTGTTCCATTAAAATCGTTTATACAAAGCATTCAAAAAATAAGTTTGGACTTACTCAATCCGGAAAGCGTAACACCCAGCATAAAAGGTCGGTTCATTGCTCAAAGGAGACTCAACGAGACTCATGTAATTGGAGTTATATACAGCAAAGAGAAAGATATCATCAAAGTGATAACGTTCTATCCAGCTAGGAGGGAAAGGTATGAAGGTTAAGTACGATAGGGAAGAGGACATACTTGTGTACGAAATTAGCGATGAAAAGATTGATTATGCTGAAGAGATGGGCCCTGTAATCGTTCATTTTACGAAGGATTCAAAGCCTGTAATGCTAGAAATCCTTGATGCGAATTTTTGACACAAGTTATGAAGGTTGCCATTCGGTCAAAAGGTGTAAAAAAGATCATCCCGTAGCATAGGAGCTGGCGATCGTGGGTTTAAATCTCATTTTTGCATAGCGTATCAAAACAGCATTAATTTTAAATTCATACAAAAACCTTCATGATAAGCATAGACAAAATAAAGCTAATAGTTGTAATAGCTATCCAACTACCAACTATCTCATATAACATAACTCTATTAAAAATCACATGCTTTTTTACAAGACTTGCGCCAAAAATGCCCCCTATAACAGCTTGTGTTATGGATATAGGTATGCTAAATTGAGTGAAGAGCCACATAAGCAAAGCACTGCTAAACATGCTTGTAAGTACACTGATAGGGCTAAGAACTATCAAGTCTTCTCCCATCGCTTTTGTAATTCTTTTACCCAAAATTATAATTCCCAAAGCTGCAGATAATGCAATAGAAATTATCATAAATTCTAGTAAAATAGGATCATTGATCAAAGGCATGTATAATCCATTTATCAAGCCTACGTTATTAGCGCCTAAGGCATAAGTGATGTAAAATACGACTATGATTACTGCTACTCTATTAAAGGCGTCGATTTTTAGAAGGCTGAAGTTCTGGGCTATTCGAGCTATAAACTTGTAAATTAAAATAGTAATTAAAGCACTAAAAACTGGAACTGAAACCCAAGATAAGATTATCAGCTCTAAATTTGCAGTATTTAATGATAGACCGATGGCAAAGTTAGCACCAACGTAAGCCCCAACGCTGACATGAGACAAACTGACAGGTATGTGAAAAATGGTAAGGATTAGCATCAACAAGAAGGTTGTTATGAAAACAATCAGCAAAGCTACAGTGGTTGTACTCTCTGTTATAGAACCTATCAAAGCCTTTCCCATCTTATTACCCTCTATCAAAGCCCCTGATAACAAGCCTAGGCTTGTCAAGACTATGCTCTTCCTATAGGATAATAGCCCTGAACTCGTTAAGCCTCCTTTAAAAAGGCTAGAGTTATTCCAGCCAAATATGAAAGCTACCAAAAGTGCCAATAATATTATTTGCACTTTAGCTGTACCCTTTTGCTATCAATATGAGAACTATATCACTGGCGTCTTCTGCATTGTCAGCAATGTTATCGGCTATGTTTATGAAGTCTTTAAACTGCATCACACTCAATACATTGAATTCCTCAGCCTTCTCGAATATTCGATTCAATACTCTTGCTTTTAATTCATCAGCTTTCTCTTCATACTCTTCTACAGCGCCAATACGCTCAAAGGTAAAGTTCTTACCCTTCTCCAATCCATTTATGACTTCTTTCAATTTCTTTACAGCCATGAGGCAATTCGATAGAAAATCCATCAAGTCGTTATCTTCAAATACATAGTTTATGATTTTATCCTCAGGCCTCCTTAGCATCAAGATTTTAGTCGAGTCTTTAGCACTATCAGCGATATTGTCTACTTTTTCAAGCATATTCAAAAGATCCTCTCTTATGCCACCAAAAAATGCGCCTTTACAAATTTCCTCTACAATATTTCTATGAATATCATCAGCCTTTTTCTCCAAATAATCGATTTCTAAAAAGTTTCTTTTAAAAGCTTCAAAGTCGAGCATCTTTAGGTATCTTAATGATTCGCCTAAATGATCGACAGCTGCTACAGTTAGTCCTAATTGTTTATCTATAGATTCGAATACTTCTTCTTCTCTCCTCTTAAGGCTGAAGAAACTTCTAATACCCATTCTAAAGCACACTAATTTAATTACTAAATGCTGGCTCAACCTTAAAAACAGTGGGATAAATAATTGTTTTAACGGGAGATAAAATTGGATAAAGTATAATAGAAAATAAATTGAACGAGTGGAAGGGGTCGTCGTCTAGCTTGGTTTAGGATTCCAAAGATTCTAAATCTGAACAAGCCTTGGGAGCTGGCGATCGTGGGTTCAAATCCCACCGACCCCACCTTTATGCTATATGGAAAGGCTTAGAGATATGATGAGGGATAGATTATTAAAAATCACACGGTAGTTGTTTCATCCTCGAAAGAGAAGACATCATCGATCTTTACGTTAAAAACATGGGCAATTTTGTAAGCCAATCTCAGCGAAGGGTTATACTTCCCCTTTTCTAGGAAGAGAATAGTCTGCCTAGTAACCCCTACTTTCCAGGCAAGATCCTCTTGCGTAAGACCATGTTTCTCCCTAAGTTCCTTTATTCTCGTCTTCATTCGGGTTGGTCAATCCCCTCTTCTATCATAGTAAATGTAGAATAAAGCGAACACTATGATTGCGATAAAAGGAAGAGACAGCGCGAGCGGCCAGATTTCAACAGCTTTGAAAGCCGCTATATAGGCTAAAGATAATGCTGATGTTATTGTAATGAATATGAAAGCGTTTCTACACGCTCGGTTGATGTTCTTTTCGACTCTTTCATCACTGCCCCTTCCCCCGAAGGCGCCGAAAAAACCGAAGAATCCGAAAAAACCATAAAACCCAGAATTCTGTGTAATCAAGCCAAGCAGTCCTAGAAAACCAAGTACTCCTAAATAACCAATCTTATTTTTTCGCATATTCATTCTGCCCATGTTAAGTATTTCTAACGTTAGAAATATTTAACATTTTCGCTTTTAAAAACCTAAACTAAACATGCACCATATTACGTTAGAATTCGAGAATACAAACTAAGATATGAACCCATAAGTCCCTGCTACACAATAATTCAAATCGTAAACAAAAAGCTAAAAAGGGAAAAACTCTTAAATAGATAGCAGTTAAGGCGCATGGTATTGTTTACATCGCTACAAATTGACTTTGGAGATCAGTCTCTGTTAGGACTATTGCTATTCTGGATACCCTTCATAGTGCTGATATTCTATGGGCAAAAAATACAACTATGGATGAGTCTAAGCGATGTTTCCCGCTCATTGAACAAGCTCAAGCTAATGAAGGAGAAATCGAGAAAAGAAGCCATAGACTTCATATCTTCTTTTGGTAAATCCCAAGAAAACATAAGCGAGAAAATAGATCAATTTTTGGAGTACTTTACCCTATTGCCTGTAGATTTAGATCCTGCTGGCATAGTAAAGAAAATAGAACATATAATGAATGTAAGGGATGATAGAGTGAGGGCAGAGATTAAGCGCCTTGTCTCATCTGCTACAGATACTCAAGCCAGTAATATCGAGAATCTCTTAGAAGTGGCTATGTCTTTAAATTATATCTACAAAGTTGTCAGGCATTATTACCTATTAGGTAAGAAGACCATGAGCTACATCTGGGTAGTGCAGCTTCAGATGGTTCTACCTCAAGTGCTTGAAGAGGCTCAGGCTCTTATGGGCGCAATAGACGCTTTCAAGCAATCTCAACCAATAGGAGATGGTATAGGCGCTATGGTCGTGGGGAAGATGATGACGGAGAAAGAGAAGAAAGTCATTGCCAAGGATACGGTTATGAGTGAATCAGAGTATAAGGGAAGGGCGCTCTACCTCATTAAGGCTGAGGGACCTGGAGGGAACGTAGGACAGCCTGGTAATGCTCTAACTCGTCTTATAGAGGAGATGGGTGTAAAGATAGATTCAATAATAATGATAGATGCAGCATTAAAACTCGAAGGAGAGAAGACTGGAGAAATAGCAGAAGGAGTCGGTGCTATAATAGGCGGCATAGGCGTCGATAGGTTCAAGATAGAAGAAGTGGCATCAAAGCACGGTATTCCACTATACGCTATAGCGATAAAACAATCTATAATCGAAGCTATATCAGTAATGAAAAAGGAAATAGCTGAAACCATAGACAAAGTAATAGGAATTATAAACAGAATAATAGAAGAGAAGACAAAGGAAGGGGACAAGGTAGCAATCGTAGGCGTTGGCAATACGATAGGAATTTCTCAATAATTTCGTAAATTAACGAAGAGGTTTTTAAGGAAGCAGTAAAGCAATCAATGGATAATATGAGTAGCCCTGTGAAGCGATCAAAATTCTTGGTGTATACTGTCGAGGAGTGCAATTCTTGTCATCTAAAGACGAAGAGGGCTTTCCAGATAGGAGACTACATATACAAAGATGGAGGAGAGTGCACCAAGTGCAAGGGTAAGATGAAGATCGCTATGATTTACAGCGAGAAATCAGAACAATGATTATTTTGCCTCTTATCAATCTAATCTAAAATTAATTTTTTGTTAAAGTGAGGTGCGGTGGCCGGGATTTGAATTCCCGGATCAAAATGATCTCCCGGGTTGCCAGCGGTCTGCCTAAATGTTGGCAGGCTGATGTCCTAGACCAGGCTAGACGACCACCGCACAGAGATGAACTGAAGCAACTAAGAATTAAAATTTACTAAACCAAGAGTCCAAGTTCATACTCAATCGTAAGAATCAAGATGGAAACTAAAATCGTCAATATCGTGACAATAATGCCAGTTTTTGTGAATTCTTTAAAGCTGATCTTTACCCCTTTCTTATCTGCTTCTTCTGCAACGATTAGATTTGCAACTGCACCTATCAAAGTAGCATTTCCACCCAAAGTTGAACCTGCCGCCAAGCTTATCCATAATAAATTACTTTTTGCATACTTGATCAGAGGAATGATCAGCATTGTGAGAGGAACATTGCTGACTATCTGAGAAATTACTGTGCTGAAGAAATTTAATGATATGATTCCTTCAACATTGGGACTAAAGTTTATTTCACTTAACAATAAGTCTAAAACGCCTGCCTTTGAAGCCCCCCAATAACAATGAAGAGCCCTGCAAAGAACAATAACAGCACCCAATTGACCTTGCTTATAATCTTGGAGGGGTTTACTCCTGCAAAGAGCAACATTAAGACAGCGCCTATCAAAGCTATCATAGGAATCTCCAATTTGATAAACGAGCTTAGAAAGAAGAGTACCATTGTGAATATCAATATTGGGAGAGAAAATCTCATCTGCTTAAAATCAAAATTATTGATCTTAATAGAGTCGTCGATCTTTAATTCTTGATTGAAATCCTTTCTGTAGATAAAGTAAACGATGAAGATTAGAACTATGGTTGAGAGAAATGCAATGGGGAATAGATAAAGAAAGAAATCTATGTAAGAAATTCCAGAAGTCATTCCAATCAGCATGTTTTGAGGGTTTCCAGTTATCGTCATAACGCTTCCTATGTTAGATGACATGGCTTCTGCAATCAAATATGGAACTGGATTCTTTATACCCATCAGATTACAAGTCTCTATTATCACTGGAGTGAACAATAGAACAACGGCATCATTTACAAGAAAGGCACTTGCCAATCCAGTTGCAACTATTACAACAATTAAAAGCCCCTTTGGGTTTTTCGCTATAGACATAGATTTTACAGCAAGATAAGTGAGAAAGCCTTTTTCCTCTAAAGTGGCAATGACGATCATCATACCCAGTAACAAGGCTATAGTGTTGAAGTCAATGGCTGATATTGCTTCTTGAGGGGTGAGAACTCCAAATAAAACCATGAGAACTGCTCCAAGAAAAGCAGCTGCAGGTCTATCTATGTTTACTTTTGGTAGTCTTGTAAAAGATATTCCTATGTAAGTTATTATCAGTATGATTAAAGCTATGATCAATTTTTCAGTCTTGAGAAATAAGATATCCTGAGTTTCTTTATTTAAATCTATCTAACTTATTCAAGCATTAGGTCAAAATCCTCTATTTAAAGCGCCTTCTCTTATTATCTTGATCACGTTTAGAATTTGATCTGGCTTTAAAACAGATACCCCAGTAAATTTTCCTATGATCTCTATTAGAACTATCCAGTCCGGTTTCTCCAAATTTACATGCCTATCGATTATTTTGGCAACAGAATGAATTATTTCTGAACTTGAAAGATTTGTGCGTCTCTTTTCAACAGTGATGCGAAAGGATTCTTCTTTATCTATTCTTTTAGTGAAGTTTGATACAGCTTCTACTATCTTCTCTGTATTCGTCTCTACTACAGCGTCTATGGGGATGATTCTTAAGATGTATCTTATCCTTAATGGATCTTCGATAACTATCCTTCTTACCTCCTCTATAACCTTAAGGGGTTCTAAGTTAGTATTTGCAACCAAGAGACCAAGAATGCCAGTTTTTATAATATCTGGATATTCATCGCCTATCTGATTCAACAACTCAAAGAGTTCTGAAGATGCTTCATGCTCAAGCCCTCTATGGGTTGTTGCTATAAGGTTAAACCTCAATGAATGGCACCTATATCAAATTTTTAGCAAGTCCGATGCTTTTATGGCTCCTTCTCTTATCACTTTTAGTCTCTTACCTGTCACATCTATCACTGTGGACTCCTTTCCCAAAGGAGTTGGACCGCCATCTATCATTATATCAAATCCTCTTCCTAATAATTTTAAAACCTCATCGGGAGTTCTAGGAGACTTTAATCCAGATTTATTGGCGCTTGTCCCAACTAAGCTTCCACCACAAAGCTCGATCAGCTTTCTTGCACCTTCATGATTAGGGATTCTAACCCCTAGTTTATCACTACCACAAGTAAGGATTTTAGGCAAAGTCTTATTCTTCTTTGCAACTATCGTCAAAGGACCAGGCCAGAACTTTGATGCCAATTTCAACCCTCTCTCGTCAAGTTTTACAAGTTCTTTTACAATATCAATGTTTGAGCATAATACAGGAAGAGGTTTACACTCCCTTGATTTCAGTTCAAACAACCTCTCAATTGCAGTTGAATTATAAGGATCACAGCCTAACCCATAGACTGTATCTGTTGGATAGACTACTATCTTGCCCTTCTTTACCATCTCTGAAGCTTTGATCAACCCTTCCTCATTACATTCGACAATGAATATTCTCATAGTTCAATAATTTCATTAAATAAGAATATTTACACTTTCTTTAAGGTTTCCATTTCTTGAAATTAGCATTAAAACTAACAGCAAAAAGATTTCTTCCAAATTCCTACAAGTTATAAAAATCAAATTAGGTAAATCTTATATATTCATCCAACTCGGACTATGGGTGCATCGGGGTGATCTTTGTGTCAGAAGAATATGAAGAGGAAGAGTACGAGGAAGAATATGAGGAAGAATACGAAGAAGAAGAATACGAAGAGGGCTGGGAAGAAGAATACGAAGAAACTTAGATTTTAACTCGTCCTCATACTTCTTGTTTGAATAAAGATTGGTTGAATTTACAAATTTGTTGGTTTTTATACTCATAGTGAGTTTCGATAAGATTTTTTGTAAGATTCTCGTCAAATAATGTGGATTAAACTATGTGCACGATATTTGCTATGTTAAGACCAAATAGCAAAGATAGATTACTGTTTTTAGAGAATCATGATAAGGTCGATGCAGTCTATCTGGGAGAAGACGTTAGGCTGATTGATGAGAACAAAGTTGTAGCCTTGTTCGATTACAGATCGAAGGGAATCGTTTGTGGCTATTCTTTAAAGGCTGAAATCTTTGGAGGAGTAGCCAATGTTCCAGGATTCAAAGGTCTTATGTCAAGGGGTGTATTACTGAAAGAAGTCCTCTCTGGTTCAAAAGACCTTGATGATGCCATCAGAATGATAAAAGATAAGTTAAGATCAGGGCTTTATAGTTCAGCCAATTACGTATTGGGAGATTTAGAGGGAATCTTTAGGATAGAGAATTTCGATGGAAAGTTATACATATCAAAGGCTAATAGTGTAGTAATTACAAATAGGTTTCATCATATAGATTTTAAGCCAGAGAAAGACCTTCATCAAAGAATCATCAAAAATTCTCTAAAAAGAGAGAACTACATTCAATCTTACATGCAAAAGAGAGAACTAACTATAGAGGATATTTTTAGGATTGCAAAACACCATGGTGAGAGAGATTCTATATGTAGGCATGGAGGCTTTGACACTTTAACCTTATCTAGTGTGATCTTTCATCTGGAAAACGATCTTCAGCCTAAAATTTTATACATAATTGGAAATCCTTGTGAAAATCAGTATAATGAATTTAAATTCTAACGCCATTTATCATTAATCTATTCCCACTTAAAGTAATGACAGATAATCCCATAGCCCTTAGTCTCTTTTTCAATTCTCTATCCATGGTAGCCACGATAAATTCATTCTCCTTAGCACACTTCAATATCTTATCATCGACAGAGCCCTCATGAGCATAAGCGATTTGTTTGAGTTTCATTACAAAATCCAAAGCTAGTTTTGCTTGCTTTGCCTTCTTTACAGATGGTCTTTTACTTATGGCTTCAAGCTCCTTTACTGTATCCTCTAAAACTGATAGCTCAACCTTACCGAGCATCTCTTCTAACTCTTCGATGAATTTTAAAGGCTTGCTAGCAAGTGTGAGGATAAAGCTAGCATCCAACAGTACTCTTTTCATTCATGATACTACTCTATTATTCCCGATCCTATCAAGCGCCATCTATCTACTATCCTTCGGCTTATAGCGACTCTACTCTTAGTAGTTGCACAGATAGGTCTCTTCAGTTTAATACTTATTCTATCTCCCTTTATAGATGATACAGTTCCTAGAGTTACTGCTGTGCCTATGTTCAGCCTAAGGGATTCGTTCATCTTTATCCTCTCCACCTTTATCAGCTCTGGGGCACCAACAGCAACCTCAAAGAGTGCAACGCTAAGTGATATTTCCTCATGTATAGGTGGAAGAGATCCAGGCTTGCCTAATACCTGACCTACAAGGGCATCCCCTTTTGTCATGTATGGATCCAGTTTCGTTCCAACAGCTATTAGCCCACCAGGCTTTACTTTATCGACCAAGCCTGCACTAGTTCCTAAGCTTGCAACTGAAGTGAAGATGGGCTCATACTTTGATGTTCTTTCATTAAGTATTCCAGGTCTTAGTTCAACTTCATCATCTAACTTTATTTCACCTTGAAGTAAAGTTCCTCCTACAACCCCTCCTTTCAATTCATCTATGGATGCTCCAGGTCTGTTTATATCGAAAGACCTTAAGACATGCATTATTGGCAGTGCATCTGGATTTCTTTTAGGTGTTGGAATGTATTTCTCTATGGCTTCTATCATGGCATCTATGTTGAGCTTATGCTGGGCTGAGATTGGTATTATTGGAGCGTCTTTTACTGTAGTGTCTGCTATGAAGGACTTTATCTTTTCATAATTTGATAATGCTTCTTCAGATGATACTAGGTCTACTTTGTTTTGAGCGATAACTATGTGCCTTAAGCCCAGCATCTGCAATGCTAATAAATGCTCTCTTGTCTGAGGTTGAGGAACCTTCTCATTGGCAGCTATAACGAGTATTGCTCCATCCATAACTGCAGCCCCTGAGAGCATATTCGTCATCAGAGCCTCATGACCTGGACAGTCTACAAAGCTCACAACCCTAAGAAGTTCTGTCTGAGAGCCACAATTAGGGCATTTAGGCGAAGTAGAATAACTCATAGGTGGTAAACATGAAGGACATTTGTAAAAGGCAGCATCAGCATAGCCTACCTTTATAGTAATTCCACGCTTTAATTCTTCACTATGAGCGCTAGCCCATATTCCAGTTATAGTTTCCACTAATGTAGTCTTACCATGGTCTACATGACCTGCTGTTCCAATATTTACCTCAGACTGTCTTGGTATCTTTGGCAACTTCTTTTCCTTTTTCTTTAACTAATACAGCATTTACCTGATAAATATCTTCAGTTATAATATTACCCCTTACGAGCTTTCTCCTCCTCTCTCCCTTATTTTTCGGCTTAAAGCCTACGCCCTTTGTTAAGAGGGTATATTTTTTCACTCCACCCATTACATCACTTCTCATAGGAAAGCCAGCTCTATCGCTCCCTCCTGTAATCTTTATCTTACCTTTTATCCCCAAGACCGAGGCGTCGATTTCATCCCCTATCTTAAGACCGACAAGGGCACGACTCTGAGGGTCCTTAAGCTCATAAACATTAGATTTACCAGTTTCTTCATCTGAAACGATCAATTTAAAGGTGGCCAAGCTAACCAAAAACCCTTCTTTTTAGTAGAATAAATATTTATCAATATGCCCAAAGAGGTGATGCTTTTCTTTTGATTTCTATTATTTCGTTTAATGTTTTTATTTCGTCATCAGTAAGCCTATCCTTAAATTTGCTCAATAAGAGCTTGACATCTTCTTCCTTTGGTAATGTATAGAGTATATCTTCTTCATTTATATGCCTCCCAAATATTGGCCCTTGGATAGAAATGGCAACCTGAGAGTTAGTGGGTGCCTCGTTGATCTTTTCCTTTTTATCTTGTATCTGCTCTATTGCACCAATAGTCTTTCCTTGATCGTTCATCAAAGTAGCCTTATGCCTGAGCCTTCCTGACAGAACCTCTACACCAAAAATGGCAGGATTACTTCTCCTGAATACAAAGCCTCTCAAAACCTTTATCTTGCATGGAGGGGTGATGGCTTCAAAATCCTTCCTCTCAGCCTTTTCCTTCTCAGAAGTAGCCCAGTCAATATAATTCTGAATTAGGTTGTAGACGATAGGGTCTGTGAAGACCTTTATCCCTTTCGATACGGCTTCTTCTTCAGCATCTGGTAGCAACTTTACGCCAAAAGCCATTATTACGCCATAGTACTCATTGATACTCTTTACAGTGCTTGCTTCAACAACATCTCTTCTCGTTACAGGCCCTATGTCTGCTATTCTTATTGGAACTTCTCTTCTCTTAAGCATATCCACAAGAGCTTCAAGAGTACCTAGAGTGTCTGCTTTTACTACAACACCAACTTTGTCTGTGCTGATGAAGACGCTACTAACTTCACTTTCAACTCTTTTCTTCATTTCATCAACTTGCTCTAAATTTTTAACCTCAAGCATAGGAGAGCCAGCCAATACTCCTTCAAGATCAGGTGTAACTATCTTCACACCAGCAGATGCTATGACTTTGTCAATAGATGTGAATCTATCCCTAGGGTCTCTCATCTCATCCAAAGGCTTTGGCATGAACATAGCCTTAACTCTAGATAAAATGGCTCCATCTCTCTTACTCAATATGATATTGTCTCCTATCTTAAGTTCTCCATCAAGAAGGATCAAATTTGCAGTATGACCAAGACCTACCTCTTCCTTCACCTCAAGTATTATTCCTCTTGCCAGTTCTGAAGTTACTGCTAATCTGCTCTTCAGATACTGCTGAGTCAACCCTATCAAGACTGTTAGCAATTCAGGAATTCCTTCTCCAGTCTTTGCACTTACAGGGACTATGGCTACTTCTCTAGCAAAATCCTTAACCCTATAGAAAGCCTCTGACCTAAAGCCTAGTTTTGATAAAGTTCCGACAACAAAATAGATGGATTCGTCAAGTTTGTCAACTACTGATTTATCTTGAATCTTTAATGAATCTGTAAGACGTTGGGAAGACCCTACTCTCCATCCTGGTATCAAATCAATTTTATTCAAAGCAATAACAAAGGGAACTTTTCTGCTCTTCAATATTTCAATACTCTCATAAGTTTGGGCTTCAAAACCGCGAATAGCATCTACAACAAGTATAGCGATATCTGAGGCAGAGCCTCCTCTGGCTCTTAAATTGGCAAATATTTCATGACCAGGTGTATCTATTACTAATAATCCTGGAACCTTAACTTCGCCTTTTATTGAGGATAATAATGGACCGCAGATATGCTTCAGAGTATCAATAGGGAAGAAGCTAGCTCCAATATGCTGAGTCATTCCTCCAGCCTCTCTAGCTTGAACCGCTGTTCCCCTTATTTTATCCAATAATGATGTTTTACCTGAGTCTACATGACCCAATACTACAACTACTGGCTGCCTTATCCTAGATTCCAAAGATTTTCCCCTCCAAGATCATTAAATTAACACTCGAAAATAACCTTTGCATTATGAAAATTAGAGTTTGCTATTTATCTTTAGCATGGCAAATTTAATTAACAGCCCTTAAGGATGAAAATCAGGGCCAGTAGTCTAGCATGGTTAGGACGTCGCTCTTACACAGCGAAGGTCGCAGGTTCGAGTCCTGCCTGGCCCATTTTGCTTCATTAATGGTTAAAACTTCTTGAGCTATCGCATCCTTTTCGCTAGGGTTACCATAAGGAGTAACTAGAGGGCTGAGGATCATCAAGAGGTTGGGCCAGCTTTCAGAGGCCTTCTTTAATAGAGGAAGCTTCAAACTAATGAATATTCTTGACTTTGATAGAATCCCATGCCTCACCTTCTTTATCATAGGCTCGTTGGGGTACGATATCCATAGGTCTAATTTTATACTTATTGTTCTGGTAATCCTAGAACAATATCATGAAGGTAAAAGAGAGAGTGTTAAAGGAAAAAAGGAATGAATATCCCATGTAAATTTTTAACTTATGGTAGGACTAGGCCATGAAAGCATCACGCTTAAGATCGTAGCAGCCTTTATACTGAATAATGAATATTCTTATAATGAATGAGTTGCTTAGATTTGCTAAGATAAGGGAAGGGATACATAAAGCCTTATGAGAGTGATAGACTCACAAAATTACTACAACTGAGTTAAGGCAGTTGTCTATTGCAACTTTAGTTGCACTTTTAATTCTCAAAATTGTAGCCACAAGTCTGACGGTGAATTTTGGTTGAAGTGGTGGACTTTTTATCCCGTCATGTTGGTGGGACACTTGGACTCATTTATACGCAAATGATGGGACTTCAACCAACGGTTTTATATGTCTTGCTTATTGACAAGCATAGCTCTAGTCGCTGAGACTGTAGGTCCAAGCTTTATAATTCTTACAATGATTTCTGCTTCAATAAGCTACCTCCTTACGGGAAGCGAGTCTTTCTACAAAAGTCAACTTACAAGAAAATCTGATAGCAACGCATCAAATTAGCTCTATAGATGGATATTTAAGTGCAAATTCAAAAAGGTTAGTTCAAACCATAAAACCAACGATGCTACTGTAACCTCCAAAATTGACACAACTGAACCAACCTTCAAGTAATCCACAAGCCTTATTGTCACACCTTTTCGGCGCATGGTTTCAAGCCACATCAATATAGCCAAAGACCCTAATGGAAAGAAGTGTGGTCCTAAATTGTTTCCAATAATGTTTGAGAATATTAAACTTGTTAAATGCCTTGCGTCTAGGCTAGTAACGTTTGCTGCTTGTCTTATGGATAAAAGCCCAAGTATTGTCATCGGCCAATTGTTCATTGCACTTGCGCCTATTGTAACGATGAGGCTGGGAACAAGCACAGAAAAAATTGATGGTAGGAACAAAGTTTCTGTAAAAAGGTATGCAAAAAATTCCACGGCTCCAGTATGCCTTAACCCCTGAACGACTAAGAATATGCCTATCATGAAAAGGATTATGTCCCAGTTAATCTCCTTCGCTAGATTTCTTATGCCTTTTCGCTCTTCTTTCAGTATAGAATGCACTTCTAGTGTGATTTTGTATACTATCAAAAGGAATAGGGTGCCAGAGCATATGACTATTGAAACTGGAATTCGATTCAAGGAAGCTAAAACATAACCAATATCAATTGTGACCAGTGTGGTTATACTTATCCTCAAAAGTGAAGGGGTTATCGGTTGTCCTCCAGCATTTAAGGCTTCAACAAGCTTCATTGAATATGACTTTGGAACCTTCTTTCTAAAGAAAAGGTAAACCAAAAGGAGGCTGCTCACTATTGTTGCTACAGCAACAGGACCCATGAAAATCAAGTGGTCGAGAAAGCTGTATTTGAAAAAGTCGGCGCTTACAATGTTCACTGGGTTACTTGTGATAAGCGGCATCGCTGCAGTATCAGCAATAAGTCCAGCTGAGAATAGGTAGGCAAGCCTTCCGTCAGCATCTATTTTCAGTTGACTGATTATTTCGAGAACGATTGGCGTCAATATGAGCACTGCACTGTCATTTGCAAAAAGTATGCTCACACAAGCTGTGAGCAGTGAAATGTAGAAATAGAGTTTTAATCCGCTTCCCCCAGCCAACTTAACAACCTTCAAGGCTGCCCATTTGAAAAACCCCATGGCGTCAAGCGTCACCGATAGGGCTACTATGCCTATGAAGGCTAGAGCAGCGTCCCAAATGTCGACAAAAGCAGTTGCAGCATCATTTAATGTAACTGTCCCAAACAGAAGCGAAGCTGCTGCACCTATCCCAGCGGCTAGACCTAGGCTAATGCCACGTGGGCGTCGTATCATCATATAAAGCGTGATTACGAAAATTGCTAGGGCAACCACTGAATTATAGTCCTGGCACCACTGCAAAGTTTCTCATCCAGCCTAACATAGTCTATTGTCCCTATAGTTTCGTTCATATAAAATTTTAACCTACTCTAAAGATTAAAGTCATAAAAAAGAATGTTAAGGAGAATATTTTTCCTATGGTATAAAATCTTTTTAAAATATAGATGGATAAAAGCAATATCATGGCTGATGCCTTTCAGATAGTTGGACTTGTAGCATTAATTGCCTCATCAGTAGGCTTCTTCCCTCAATTAGTAAAGACTTTCAAGACAAAGAAGGCTGAAGACCTTTCATTTTATACTTTGCTTCTCTTAATTATAGCGGCTACTTCTTGGATTGTCTATGGCTTTAGCAGATCTGATTTGTTTATCATTTGTACAAATTCGATAATCTTTGTTTTAGTATTCATGCTTGCAATAATGAAATTGTTATACAGAAAAAGTTAAAATTTTTATATAAGACTTTGAATTTTCATTATATGGCTTTTGACTTAGCTTACATTCTCTTAGTTCTTGCTATTTTCGTTCTAATGTGGATAATTGTATCCATACCAGTCTACATAGCAGCAAAGATAATCAAAGGAGGCAAAGCGAGTTTTGGTCAAGCTATGCTAGCTACTTTGCTTGGTCCCATAGTGTTTGCATTCGTTCGAACCGTTGCAATACTCTTCCTAGGATTTCTGGGCGTTAGCCAAGCAGCCTTATTGGCTTTGGTTCTTGCTTTTATCTTCTGGCTTTGGGTCTACAAGGCGAGCTTTAACACAGGTTGGTTACAGGCTTTTGGCATAGCTTTGCTGGCTATAGTGGTCTACATAGTCCTTGCTTTGATAATAGGCATCCTTGTACCCATTACCATACTGTTAATCTTCTAATGTAACTGTGAATAAAAAAGACGAGAGCAGTTTCTTATCGTAAAGAATCTAGAAAAGAATTAGGTGTAGTATTTTATAAGAATCTCCTTTATAGCATCTATGGCTTTTATGGCTGGAGAATCAGGGGCAAGGTCAATAGGCGAAACTCTTAGCATATCAGACTTAGCTATAGCCTCATCGTAAGGAATAATGCCAATTATTGGAAGGTTTATTTTGTTCAGCATATTATAAAGAAAATTCTTCTCTTCTTCATTTCTCACTTTATTACCAACAGTAAATATTGGGTTCACTCCTATGTCTTGAGCAAGCTTTGAAATTCTATTAGCGGTCTCTATGGATTGCATTCTTGGTTCAACTATGCTTAAAATGGCATCAACTCCTTTAACAGTTCCTCTCCCTAGATGCTCTAACCCAGCCTCCATATCCATTATGACAGCATCTTTTCTATTGATCAAGATATGTCTTAGCAAAGCTCTTAATAATGAATTCGCAGGACACATGCAACCAGAACCTCCAGACTTAACAGTCCCCATTACAATGAGCTTAATATTGTTAGGACCTAGAACTCCATACTTCTCAGCTATATCATGAACAGACGGTGTTAAACTAAAGACAGAACCTGAAGAGCCAGGCCTTGCCCCTGTCCTTTCCTCGATTAGATCATAGTTTTCACTTATAGGAATTATTTTTGAAGTGGTTTCTTTGTCTATCCCTAAAACAGAGGAAAGGTTCATGGCAGGGTCTGCATCTATTGCAATAACCTTGTAACCATCCTTAGCCAACAATCTTGCAAGGACTCCTGCTAAAGTAGTCTTACCAACTCCTCCCTTTCCAGCTATGGCTAACTTCATTAATGGATCGCCAAAATTATGTTATAATTAATTGAAGAATAAGCCCATTTACAAGATTGCCAACAGCTTTTAGAGCTATGGATGAGGAAGGCAGATCGAATAAAGGTTTCCCTTCCACGTTGAACTGTTGTATCAAAGGGTCTTCAGGGATCATGCTTGCGTAGTCTATCTCGGATGTTTTTATCACCTCATCAATTCTTTCTTTCATAGAAGGGGTTACTCTATTCACAATTAGGAGAGTTTTCTCAATGTTTATGTGCAATTCTTTGCAGAGCTCCTTTATCCTCTTCGCTGTTCTAGCGCCACTAATAGTCGGGTCTGTAGCAACCAAAAGCAAGTCTAAGTCTCTAGTGGTTCTTCTGCTGAAATGCTCGAGACCAGCCTCTGTATCTATTAACACCAAAGGATAATTTCGAGAGATTGTGTCCAATATTTTTCTCAATATGTTGTTGATAAAGCAGTAGCAGCCAGGTCCTTCAGGTCGCCCCATGGCGATAAAATCATAATCATCAGTCTCTATAATAGAGCTTTGAATAAGATAGTTCAAGTAATCCTCCTTTGACTGCTCTGGTGGAAGGTTGTCTTTTTTCTTAAGAAAACTCTCCCTTAAATCTCCTATAGTACTATTGATCTTTATTCCTAAAGCCTCGTTCAAGTTAGAGTTTGGATCAGCATCTATTACAAGCATAGGTCCATTTACTTTTTTGATCAAAGTCTTTACTAGAAGGGCTGTGATGGTTGTCTTGCCAGTCCCGCCTTTGCCTGATACCGCTATGCTAAAGGTCAATTTCTCACCTTCCATACTTCTTCCAGAGTGCACGAATAGCCTCATCACCAGAAGCTTTTACATCCTCCCAAAGAGTCTCTATTTTTTTATCGTAAACTTTCCCAGAATCACATTTTTGACAAGCATCTAAGAACTTATTTATTTTGATGATTATAGGCGAGCTTGTCAATTTTAAGATTTCTGAATTTACGTCTACTTCCTCTATTATGGCTCCATGAATTTTAGTGGCACCCCCAAGGATATCTTTTAGTAAAACATGATCTTCGCTAAATTTTGCATAGACTATATCCTCTCCAACCTTTTTCTCCTTCTCGCCTTCTTTGCTGATGACTTTGAATTCACACAAAACTATCACCATTTATTTCGTAGAAGAAGTTAATTAAATTATATAATCAAGATCATTTAAGAAGCTCCTTCAAAGCCTTCTCCTCAGGTTTCAAATGAAGGCCCTCCTTTTCTCTCTTCTTTATGTAAGAGTCTATCATGCTTTTAATCTTCTCAAATTCAAGCTTGCCATGAGGGGTTTGAACTTCAAAGATTCTTTTAGGTATAGTTTGCTCACTTAATTCAAAACCCTCTCTAACCTTAAATTTGTATAAATTATGAAAAATTTCTTTGCCCATCTTCATCAACTCGTCTTGGGTCTTATCTATGCCTAGAGCTTTAAGAGCTTCACAGACAACTTCCTTGCTGTAGATTCTTCTGGCAAAGTAGCAAACTCCTAAAGAATAAAGCACGTAAAGCCAGTCCTCTTGGTCTATCAAAAAGTCAACTATCTGCTCAATGCTTATAGGCTGATTCATAATCTTCTGATCTACGCTATATCCAGAGTTGCTAAGATGTGAGTGTCTCGCTCCTACTAAAGGTCCTAATATGGCCCCATAACCAGTTATGTATCCAGCCATACCATTGTTACCTAATGCCATGGCATATTCTCTTCCACCATACTTTTCAGAAGCTGCTACTACACCTTGGGCTAACTTGGCATAAAATTTGTTCTTCATTTCCACTGTATTATCGATGATTTTAATATACGCTTCAGAGTCTCCCCATGTAGGTTTTATTCCGAGAGTCTCATCAAGGGTTATTCTACCTTCTTCAAAGGCCTCTGTAACCCATGCCAAAACTGTTCCCATCATCATAGCGTCTAAGCCAAGACTTTCACAACGATATATGAGAAGAATCAAATCCCTTTTGTCCTTTATTAGAAGGTTGTTTCCTAATGCATACATAGCCTCATAATTATAGGGGACTAACACTTCTTCATAGAATATCTCCTTTTTACCTCTTTCATGCTCAGGTGCAAAGCTAGTCTTCAATTCTGCCAAGTGTATGCATGCTATAGGACATCCAGGGCATGAAATCTTTCTTCTTAATAAGGATTCAGCCATAGTTTCTCCAGATATTCTCTCAGCGTCCTTGAACCTTGATTCTTTAAAATTACGGGTGGGCAAAGCTCCCAACTCGTTAAGCTCAAGCATATTAGCCGATGTTCCAAGATTATGATACTTTGACATTTCATCGCTTGTAACGACTTTATGATGCAATTTTTCATACATATCCTTCACAACTAAGGGATTCTCCAATGGGATTCCTTTTCTTCCTAGGATCGAGATGGCTTTCAGCTTCTTGCTTCCAAATATAGCTCCAAGGCCTAATCTTCCAAAATGATGAAATCTATCAACTATCACATTGCTATAATATACAAGATTCTCTCCAGCCTTTCCACAGCTTATTACGCTTTGCATTCCTTCATAACTGCATTCTCTAAGGGCTTTTTCAACATCTAGAGGTGATAGCCCCCAGAGGGAATCAGCCAATTCAATTTTTACTTCATCATCTATTATCTTTATAATGATAGGATGCTCAGATGCTCCATGAATAACTAATGCACCATAACCAGCAAACCTTAGGGCACTTGCAAAGTGGCCTCCAGAATGGGACTCTCCTAGATTTTTTGTTAAAGGAGACTTGAACATAGCTATTGCTTTGACCACGCATGGAAAAACTCCAGTCATATAACCTGTTGCAAAGATTATCGGTGTTTCGGGAGAGAAGGGATCTATGCCTGGTCTAACTTCTTCAAGAAGAAGTTTTGAAGTTATGCCTGAGCCACCAAGATATTTTGAGAATAAATCTGGTCTATCTACTACTCTGCTCGATCTTTCTGAGAGATTGACATAAAGAATTCTACTTGACAATCATTTCATCTCCTCATACTTGAAAACGTTATGAGGGCAATACTTAGCGCAATCTCCACATCTATCACATATTATTGGAAAATTCGTCGTTTTATCTAAAGCTAGTGCTCTAATCATACATGCATTAATGCAATCAAAGGTCTTGCAGCCTTCACATTTTGATGCTATCAGAGTTATTCCTCCTTCTGGCAAAGGCTGTAAAGCGCCTCTAGGACAGACTAAAGCGCACTCTGGATTCTTACAAAATCTACAAGCCATGATTGTGAAAGGGTTTGCAAGAGTTCCATTAACTCTCACGAATACTGCTACTTTAGACGGGTCTATAACATTGAATAGATGCCTTGAACACGCATAAACACAGCTATAGCAGCCAATACATCTTTCAGGATGAACAACTTCTATATGGAACCTCATGATTCACCTATTAAGCCCAATATTTTGTAAGAAAGTTCTTTATCTGTGATGAATCTCTAGGGCCTACTATTACTTCCCAGTTAGTTGAGTCCTCTATATCTCCCTTTAGCCTTGCCGCCATGCCAGGAATGATGAGTTTATTGTGCTTCACCATCTTTTCTACGCCTGAAGATAAAAATAGATCTTTCACATTAGATGAATTGAACTGTCCTCCTGCCACTGACACCTCTACAGCCAGTCCTTCAGTATTCAATACCAGAAGGTAGCAGTTTATCCCTGCAGATTCAAGGTCATTGGCTACTGTGAAGTATGTTAGCGCAAAATTCGTCGTGAGAAATACAGGTGATTTCTCGTCCGGCTTACCTATAGTGCGAAGGCCTGATTCCACTGATACTGGCTTTCTTGGGTCAGTGTATATATTCTGCCTTAGAGTAAGTACTGGAAGTAGGGCCCAAGTTTCTAAGGTGTGCATTATGAGTAGGTCTGCATATCTATTCATGAATAAAGATGCGATATAGGCTTCTTTATATGATGCAGTTATGGGGTCTTGCTTCTCTCCCATCCATACGATCGCTGGCACAGCCATGATAGGGTAGCTTAGGTCTTTGTCTCCTCTTTGTATGGCTGCCCTTCTTATCATGACCAAGTTGTTAATGCTATCCTTTAGAAGTTTGCCTTCTGTGTATGAGCCTGGGTCCATGACCATATCACGAATCCCTATAGCTTGTAAAGTCTTGGTCAGAGATTTTAATAGCGTTAAATTGTTGGGCGCAAAGATAACTACTGGGCAATCATACTGCTTAGCCAACTCTGAAACTTCTCTCCAGTTCTCCTCCGATACAGCATATAGCAATGGTCTTTTGTTGGCTACTTGCCCTTTTTCTAAAGCAGCCTTAAGATTCTTAGGATCAAAGGAGCAGAGAATTAAAGGAAGATTGCAACTTCTTGCTACAAGAGATGTTACATAAGAAAATCTATCAGGGTCTTTTGACGCGCATCTAACAGCTACCATATTTAACTTGAGAGTTTCTCCTATTCTAACTAAAGAGATAGTTTCTATGGTTTTGCATGTCTCAACAATCTTGCCATCGTCCATTGTATCGCTTACATCTATTGCTATTGCTGTAGGATTATGATAAGTAAGCTCATGCCTATACATGACTTCTTTACCTCCTATCTTTACTGTGCTATTCCCTGTGCCTATCGTTACTTCTCTTATAGGAGGAGCTATGAGCTCGATCAGTTTAGCCATTTGTTCTTTATACTTCGGCTTCTTTAAAGGAGGACAATTCTCTGGGGTAAACTTTCTCTCCAAAAGCTTAGAGGCGAAGGCCATACAATTAGGTTCTCCACATTCTCCACAGTTCGTCTGAGGAAGGAACTGATAGACTGAGAGCAAAGTTACTTTTTCTGGCATGATTTCACATCCCTATATCGGTTATCCAGTCTTGAATCCTTTGATCTGTATCGACTTCTCCGTACAAATTCTCCATTAATCTCTTTATAACTCTAACAGTTGCAGGATGACTCAGCATGAAAAGGTCGCCTCCAGCCATCATAGCCGTAATCGTTGTCACAGTTTCCCAGAGAGGCCCTCTGTACTCTCTTGGCCCCCATTCTTCAGACTTCATCCAAGCTTCTCTGGCACCCCAACTGTTACTCGTTGAAGCAAGTATGGGCATTTGTAAGTCAGAATCGCCAAGAAGGCCTGCAAGCTTAATCCTTTCCATTAGGCTAAGAGTGTAGTCAAGACCGTAGCCAAGGGCTGCAGTAGTTGGATCGATTATTATTTGCTCCTTCGACAAGCCCTCATCAAGAAGAAGCCTGTTGAGCTTCTTCTGGTTGTTAATATCCATGGGAGTGAAAGCTACGACTATATGGCCATACTTCTTGGCTGCTCTTGCTATCCTTTTGTAATCATTATCCACATTTGCAGAATTAAGAACACATCTTTCACCACTTGCCACCTCAGCAGCAGCCTCAAGAACAAATGGATCCTTAGCCTTGTTGCCCGATCCTCCTATTATCAATGGTACATCTACAGCCTGCAAAACTCTTTCAACAGTCTTAGCAGCATCCTTCGCGGATGTGTCTTTTATCAGTGGATCAGTGCTTATTAGGTTAAGAGAAATAATCTCAGCGCCAAAATCTTCGACGCATCTCTTCGCCCAATCAGCAGGATCGTGCATAACATCTTCAAAGTGTTGTTTTACTGATTTTGCCAGTGCTACAGGCATATCAAATACATCCATAGCAAAGGCAAGTCTATTTGGGTTCAAAGCTTCAAAACTATAGAAGGGCATAGTCTTCTCTCCGCCTATCCTTACGACTTTTCTCCTAGAGCCACCATCAGATCTTGTAGCTCCTATTTGAACTTCAGCGATCTGTCCCGGATAGGTTTCTACAGGTGGTGAGAATTCCGTTTTGAGTAGAGTTTCTATCGCTTTTTCAACCTTTGGTAGTAATTGAGGTGCCTGTGCCATGACTCCTACCATAGGTTGAAGGATAAGAGTAAGTTCTTCAGCCCTTATCTCGACATCCTCTATCTCCAAATCGCCAAGCTTTTCTATAAGCTTGGCTAGGCTCTTTATCAGAGCTTTTGCTTCTTCCTTTTCCTCATAATCATCTCCAAAGAAGATCGCCATTTTTCATTCACTCATAATTTTTTGAAGTTTTTGCTTTCTCAAGATAAAACCCTACTTCTTTTCGCGTTTTACAATGACCTTCTCTGCTGTTATCTTAACATTCTTTAGAATTATCCTTATTCCACCTTGGGTTGGTATCTCAATGCCAGTAGGAAGTTGGGTTGACAAAATAACCTCTGGTGCTTCTTCCCTAACTTCTTCTTTAGGAACTTCTTTGACTTCTTCAACCTTCCAGCGACTCACTACAGGATGTTCCCTACTCTTTAGAAACTCTTTCAACTCGCCTATGGTTTTGCATTCAACTTCAGTGGCTACTTTGTCAAAAATATGTTTAGGTATGGAATCTTTTACCCTTTCTTTGATTTCAGAGGGCACCCAGACTACTCTCTCCCACCCTCCATCAGATTGAAGGAATTTCGATGATCTCAAATATTCTATAGCGATTCCATTAAATCCAGGATTCTGAGTCCCTCCGCTTGTATGTCCCGCCATGGATGAGAAGGTTAGGCCATTAACAGTTTGACCCTTAAAATCACGATGCACGATGCCTATTCCATCAACTTCAGGTATGTAAAAGGCTATACCTTCAAAGCAACCGCAAGAAGTGTGAGGGTTGTCGAACATGCTATAAAGCGAAATGGATTTTATAGCGCCTAAAGACTTCTCATGAGCCACTTTATTTATACCTTCATAAATACCTTTTATAGAGTCTAAGCATTCGCCTTTAGGAATTGGGAAGTTGGGACCGTTGGGGTCTACGTTGTGAGCGGCTCTAGCATCGAACCAGCTTATGGATCCACATGAGCCAATTCTGTTTGGAGTTATGACGCACATATGGGTAGGTGCAAAAGACTGGCACATAACACACGCATAGAATTCGTTGACATCCTCATCCTTCAAGGTTCTCGCTCTATCATCCCTTTTACTCCATGCATCCATAGCTGTAGGAAATAATTCTTCAACCTTTGCCTTTTCTGTGTAAATGGTTATCTGTATCTTTTCTATAACAGGAAAACTAGACTTGTAGAGCCATGTAAGAATCTTTCCGATCCAGACTAAGGAATTCAAACCTTTCTGATAGGCTTTTTTGCTGATTCTTATCCAGATATCATATCTTTGATTGAGGTGCATAACTCCATCGATGTAGTTTGTAAAGTAGTGAATTCTTCTCTCCAAAACTCCTTCTAAATCCTTCTCTACCTTATCACCGGCGACTTCCACTAATATCCCTATGGGATAGCTACCTCCAGGAGTCATTTCTGATAAATCAGGGCCTATTATCGTGATTTTTCCATCTTCTAATTGATCCTTTGGTCTTGTCAGGACTAACTCCCATTTCTTATTAATGTTCATGCCACCAAACTCTAAATACATATCTGGTTTACGAATTCTTTCCCCTTCATACATCTCTCCAACATCAACAGGGAATTCAGGCCTCTCAAGCCCTGTTATCCCGCTTTTCTCGCTAAATACATCACATTTATCAACCATTTATATCACCTCAACTAACTGAGGATGATTTTATCATTTCAACCATACCCTTGAATTCTTGCACCCATCTCACTTCGCTCATATTCTCGAAAGAGAATTCTGCATTTGGATGATAGAATCTATCCATGGAAAAAGTCTTCAAATGAGGAGCAAAATGCTTTAGCGTAGAAAGCATTTGAGACTGAAAGTAGTATACGCCTCCAACGAATAGAATAGAGTCGTAATTTCCCCTATCATCAAAGCCTTTCCATTCCTTCTCTTTTAGATGATTCACCAAATCTTCGATGCCCATGCACACTACTTTTACATCTTTAAATTTCATGAAGTTTTTGAAAATACTAGGGGAGACGACCAAGGGCGAGTTCATTGATTTAGCCATTATTACTACATTGTTTGCTATATCTTTATCTTCTGAAACCTCCTTTCTGCTTCCCACTACTATCAAAGGCCTTTTCAAAGTCTTGACTATTTTCGGGAACACCTCCGGTCTTAGGATGTGGGCTTGCTTTGGACCTGGTATGTCTCCTATTTGCCATGGTGTTGCTGACATTTTACTCCCTCCTAACGATCTGTCTTTCTAATAGTGTAGGGTCTGGAAGCTCCATAGGTTCCCAGCCTCTTTTTTTAAGCATTTTTAACAGTTGATCTTTCATAGTTAAAGGTAGGTCCGCCTCAGTCCTCACGAATAGATGAAGATCCTCCGGGAGTATACCATAAAGTTTCTGATGAAGGTCTATATAATGTGAAAGTTTGATCATTCTACCTTTGTTCGTGTCGTTCGGTCTCATTACAAGCCTTGCTGCAGTTACAATAGCTTCTTCCTTTGATTCTGTAACGTATAGTAGATGCTCAGGGGCAGGTCCAACATAGACTTCTTTGCCTGTCCTTGCATTATAGACCGTCCAGTTTTCCTTCTTATCTGCCCTTCCAAGGTAAGCTCTACGATACTTAACTCCTTGAGGACCTAAAATTACTGGTATGCCTAGTCTATTTGCACCTGTTGCTATTGAAGCTGCTTTCTGATGCTGAGCCCCCCAGGCTATGGCTACTGCGCCTATCCTGTTCAAGACATAGTCTGCTATCTCCTCAAAGTTTCCTCTCAACTTTCTGTTCGCGAATATGTTAGCAATTTTTACAGCGGCGCCTATTATATGGGCGTTAGATACACATGAACCTGTGTTAAGAATACAACCTGCATCGAAATCTCCTGCATATTTTTCATATAAAGTTTGACCATTCTCATCTTTATAGCAGGCAATATCCATGGCTGCACAGCCTGAAGCAACAATTATGTATCTTCTCTTTGCAAATTCATCGGCCATCTCTACCAATTCCTTGTTGCCATTTGGGTAATTTGCGCAGCCTACGAAAGCTATTACCCCAGGTATCTCTCCCATTACTATGGGTCTTCCAACCTTTCTAATTTCAGTATCTTTTATGGGTCCTCTTCCTGACCTTACCTTGTACTTCTCATCTCTTATCTTCTCCACGGCTGCTACTCTTATCGCAGAGACTATGGGTATGTGCTCAGGGCACTCACTCTCACATCTACCACATAACAAGCATTGATCGTAAATTTGAGCCAGTAAATCAAAATTCTTCTCATGAGAAGCGTAAACTGCTTCGTCAATGGATAAATCTATGGGGCAGTTCCTTCTACAACGCCCACAAGCTCTACACCTTAAAACTGCATCAAGAACTTCTTGTTCATCTGAGATAATTTTTGCTCTTCTACTAGGAGCGATCTCTAAAGCTACCTTGACAGCTACTTCGCCTGCCTTTGCTGGATCGTGTATAAGAACTGCAGGAACACTTCCTGATACAAGTTCTTTTACTATGGATTCTATAGGGCTCTTGGTCATATCTGGAAGTCCTGCACAGACTTGGTCTATGGTAGTGATAACCCTTGTCTCAACCTTCTTAGCCTCATCTATTATGTCTGTTCTAATACACTCTTGATCAAGAATCATAACATCTGCTACCCCAGACCTAACGAAGATTAGTTGCCTTGATAGAGGACCCACTATCTTTGCGCCAGTAGAGTATCTAGTTAGATCGTGGGCTGTACAGCATATACCAGCAACTTCGACAGAGCCATAAATGCCTGACTGCTCAAGATAGTTTATTATTTCTGAACCTGGAGCAACGTTATGTCCAACGCACAGTATTACAGGCTTAGTCTTATCAATTACGCCCATTCCTAGATCTACAAGAGGAGCATCGGGATCTCCTTTAGGAAATCTTAGCGCTGAAATTTGAGCGATATCTGCCACTTCCATAGCAACGTTATCCACCATACCTGCATGCAAGGCTTTTGATTCAAAGTCTATGTAACTTTCCTCTTGCCCTGTAGCTGTTGCTGAAAGAAGGTGAGTTATTTGTCTCTCAATATAATCAAGAACTTCTTCAAGATCGCCAAGTTTCTTAGGTTTAATACCAGCAACCAAGCGAATTAAAGGAGCTTCGAGTTCGATTTCTTCCCCGAGATGAATAGGGTAGTCTCGACCCCTCTTTTCGATCAAATAATTGACGATATGACGAGCATGAGTAGCATGGCATGCTGCACCCATGAGACAAGCAATTAAAACTATCTTTCCTTGCTGGCTTCTGATGTCTATACCACAAGAGCCTTTCTTTCCTTTAGTCAAATCACATTTTCCAAAGGTGCAGAGGCAACACATATCACAGAAAGGAGAGTAAAATGGTTCATATCTCTGAAGGAGGCGATGATCCCAAGCTCTTAAATCAGTTATAGATGGATAGGGAGTAGGACCAACAATCTCATCCCATTCTTCTTCAACTATTTTTCCTATTAGTAGCTCCAGCCCTTTGATCTTGGCAAAACTTGACTCTAATTCTTTGATAGATAGCTTTGTGGTCACTTCTGCTACTCCTCCTTTATTGCATAGGCTATCCTTGTGATATAGCCATTAAAAGCATCTAATCCTTGTTTGATTACATGACCTACTGGAGTTAACGCGTACACTCCATATGGATAAGATTTCGCAACGAGCTTGTTAGCAATCAAAATGTTGAGATGGTCGTTAAGGACTTTCGGATTTATGGCTAATTCTTTCAAAAGTTCTCCAAAAGAACAGGATTCTTTCTCCAAGCATGCTATTATCTTAAGCCTATTCATGTTGCTTAGAACCTTAAACATAGTAGCAGTGGTGCTGTAGTTCTTCGTTTTTTCTAAAACTCCACCATGCGACATTTAAAGAAGTAATTACCCTTTGGTAATTATAAACTTTTCGTATAATTATATATAGTATAATTTACATTTAGAATATGTCGAAAAATCATCAATAGCAAGCTCCCAAGGAGAGAAGGTTGGATGCAACTATATTTTATAATTGGAGATGATTTTGGCGAGAAGGTTATAGGGAATTTAGTCAATTTACCAAACTTTTGCAAGGCTTGTAATTTAGCATGTGGGTACTGTAGGATCAAGTATGGCTCATTTGCATCTGATATCTGCGGAATCGATCTGATAAAAGATAAAATGAATAACTTCATAGAAGAGCCAGAGAGGTATCTTCCGAAAAATCCACCAAAATGTGATATTATTTTACCAATTGGCATTCACCCTGATCTTCTTGCTGCACTGCCCTTGCTTGTAGAAAAGACGGGTGCAAAAGCTGTCATAGTTCCAATAGAGAATAGAAATTGGTGTCCGCCAAATCTTCAAAAAAGGCTTGAAACAGAGTTAAAGGATTTTAACGTTGAATGCGCCTTCCCAAAGCCTTTCTGCTCCCTTAAAGAGGATGGGAAGAAGATCATAGACGAGTTCATAAAAAAATACAGACTTGGTAAGCCTATAGTTGAAGTTTATTTGAGGGAGGATAGAATAGAGAGTTCTGCGGTTTTAAGAAGTGCACCTTGTGGTTCTACATGGTATGTGGCTCAGCAGATTAGGTTAAACAAGATGGATGAGATAGAGCAAGTAACATCAAATGCTCATCATGGCTATCCTTGTACAGCGAGCATGGAATTTGACCCTGAACTGAAGGATACAATATTACACAAGGCTGGATACATTATAAGAGAAGCAGTTCTTGATGCCGTTGATAGAGCGTGCGTTAGGCAAGGGATAATATTGCCAAAGAAAAAGTGAATTTGATTACCAAAAATTATTAAAGATTGATGATTACCCATAATTTCATGGCAGAGCTAAGGGAACTCATAATAATTGGCTCAGGACCTGCAGGCATGACAGCAGCAATTTATGCTGCTAGAGGGAATCTTAAGCCTCTTGTAATTACAGGGTTGCCACCTGGAGGGCAACTGATGCTAACTAGTGAAGTTGAGAATTATCCTGGATTCCCCGATAGTATTTTAGGACCTGAATTAATGGATAGAATGAGAAAACAGGCTGAGAGATTTGGTGCAGAATTCTTAGAATACGATGTTACATCCGTAAGCCTCCTAAAATATCCTTTTGAAGTTAGAGTTAATGAAGATGTGTACAAAGCCAAAGCCATCATAATAGCGACAGGAGCCTCTGTAAGATGGCTTGGATTAGAGTCTGAAAGAAGGCTTATAGGTAGAGGGGTATCATCATGTGCTACGTGTGATGCCCCTTTCTTCAATGATAAAGATGTAGTAGTTGTAGGAGGAGGAGATACAGCTATAGATGATGCTTTAATGCTTACGAAGTATGCAAAAAAGGTTACAGTAGTTCATAGAAGAGATAAACTTAGAGCCAGCAAGATTTTACAAAACAGAGCCTTCAAGAATAGAAAGATAAATTTCAAGTGGAATAGTGTAGTAGAGGACATTATCGGCGATAAAAAAGTTGAGAGCGTTGTAATTAAGGATGTAAAGACGGGGGAGAAAAGCAAGATAGACTGTCAAGGAGTCTTTGTAGCCATTGGTCATAAGCCAAATACGGATCTCTTCAAGGGGCAGATAGAGATGGATGATAATGGTTACATAATAAGGAAAAACAACACTGAAACCAATATAAAAGGAGTATTCGTAGCTGGAGATGTTTGTGATACACGATACAGGCAAGCCATAACAGCAGCAGGCATGGGTTGTCAAGCAGCTATGGATGCTGAGAAGTACCTAGAGTCGATAGAATGACAACTAAAGCAGAGTTATGTTTCCTAATCGACAGTCTCTTGGGTTTTATTTGACAGTGTATTGATTAGAGTCTTCTCCTAACTGGTTGCTTCAGCTTTAATGCTAGAGTCTTTTGTAAACCTTCAAAGGTTTCTACAATCTTCTCCTTTGCTAGGTACTGATCTTCCTCAACGACCTTGACACCGCGCTCTGAAATTGTAACAGGCTCAAGCACTATAGGCACCGACAAGCCAAGGATCTTACTTATTACTCTGATGGTCCTAGGATACATTACACCGTTCCTATAGCTAAAGAAGAATGCTCCTGATTCAATATTAGGTTTTGGCTCCAACGGAACAGTAAGGTCCTTTGAGGAGAAACCCTCCATGAAACTTTGACTGTTTGCTTTAATGTCATTAATTAAGGTCTCCCTCTTTTCCTCTAAAGCTTTTGCCCTCCTAATAAGGTCTGATTCATCCTTCCATTGATATCCAGCCAGCTTTGCGAACCTAGTCTCTTTTTGATCTCTTTTGGGCTTCTGCTTCAACTCCTCTTTAACCCATGCTAAATCAGCTTCTACCTGCCTAAGCTTCTCCTCATCATCTTCAAGTCTAAGAGCAAGGCTCTCGAGATCAGAAAAATCCATGCCAAAGATTACCTCGATCAGCTGAAGTGGTTAACGACGTTGATGAGGCTTTGCTTAAACTCCTCCTGTTTCAGTCCCCACCTTTCGTATTCAGCCTTGTAACCATCCCAGGCATCCTCAGCCTCCTTGGCTATCGATAGAATCTTGTTGCCTATGGCCTTATTGTTCAGTAGAACCAAGACTCCTCCAGGCTCTCCTCCCAGACAGGGAATTCTTATGAAGATTATCCTCTTGTCCTCCGTGGGGAACCTTTCTTTGATGATTTTCCTCAAGCGCTCCCTATGCTCGTGTTCAAACTTACCTCGGGCCTTCACAAGTACACAACAGGAACCTTTTTCGCCAACCATGCGGCTTGGCTCTTCGCCTTCAAAGTCGAATAACACACCATCTCTAGCCTCTGATAAGGAGTTGAGTATGCCCTCGATATCAGACTCCTTTGGCACTACAGGAATGAGCCAAGGATATACAAACCTAGGCTTGGAGCTGGCCAACCAAGTTCTGTAGTTGGACATATCCCACTCTGTTTCTCTTGTAAAAGAAGCTACGAAAAGTGACATTACATGAGCTGGTATTAGGTTCATGTTCCTATAATCTCTCCATCCTATTTCAAGTTCTTCGGGAAGCTCATCCACTATGGATGATCTCTTTGAGAGATCATTGCCAAACCTTGCCGCCAGGTTCCTCAGAGCTTTGTTGTCTATTAACATAGGCATATCGGCGTACTTGATCTGATAATCAAGGTTCATCACAATGCTTATGGACGCTGGTCCTAAAATTACAGGATCCCATCCAAACTCTGGAAGTACTCCGATGGTCGCCATTACTTGGGTTCCACCACCTGTGTTTTTGACGTGCTCCATGAAAGCACTGGCGAAGGCGCCGCCTGTCCCCCCACCCATAGCGAAGGGTATATTAAAGCCCCGAACAGGCTCAGGTGATAATTCTTCAAACCTCCTTTGCACATCATATTTAGTCTCAATTTCATTCCTAAATCTTGACCTACCTTCTGCCCAATTTCTGGCAGCTCCTCCCATTCCGTAGAGAGCATGCTTATCCTTCATGGCAAACAGTTCTGGGTAGGACTGCAGTATCAGATTTGCAGCCCTAGGGTCGAGGTCTATCAGAAGGGCTCTTGGAACAAGGGGTACTTCAGCCTTCTTGTAGGGAACCCCGAACCTAAGGACTGTTCCACCATACCTCCTCAGAACATGAATCTGTTCTTTTTCACCCTTAAGAGCAGGACGGCGTGGGTCAGCGCCAACATCGATGAGTATCCAACGGTAGGCTTCAGCCCCTATTCCAATTCCACAGTGCCCAAAGGCTGCACAGATCACGGGGTTCGGTGCTAACGGAGCTCGCTCTAGCGTCATAGCTTATTACCTCCTTCCAATAGCAGAGTACTTTCTTTCAGATTTGCTATCATCTTCAAATTCCCTCTCTTAAATATTCCACCACTTTATTTATTGTCATGTTCGTTTGTTTATAAGGATTTAGTTAATTATTATTGAGTTTATGAAAGATCTATCTCTTGGACCTACCATCCTTGTCAAAGCTACTTAACTTTCCTTTGGGTCTTCCCGTCTCTAGTTCTTCTTTCGAATATTACAGAATAGAGTTTCAGCCCATGAATGCTGTGAAGTATCGAGAGCCAATAGGATAAGACTAATCATAAGAGTTTGATTTTGTCCTCTTTGCTATTATACCTCAATAATAATCCATGGCGTCCCCATTCAATTGTCCATTCAGATGCTGCCTTACTATCAATCTCATGAAATTTTTCCGCTAAGAAATTCGATAACTCTTCCTTTGTAATAGATTTATCCTCTTTTTGATTTATGAATTCTATTAACTTCTTAAAGTGATCTAGCATAAGGAGTTTCTTACCAAGGTGCTTCTTTCTGCCTCTAGTCCCATCACTCAAGAACTCCAAACCCTCATTTGTGAGCGAAATATCACCAGACTCTGTTTTTAAAAACCCAAAGAGTTCTGCAGCTTCAATAACTGGAAGAAGGTCATCAAGCTCTAAGCTTAAGTCATCAGCTATCTTAGCAACATCTACTTTGCCACCAAAATCCTCTAAAGCCTCTAAGAGGCCTATAAGACGGCTGTAATGAACTTTTGGTATGGACATCCAATTCTTGATTCTTTTACCATGAATTTTAAGGTTGCGATTAATTCTACGTTATGAGGGATGTAATTTTATCCACTAACTCATATAATTCATGGCCTCGCTTATTCCTTGGTCTTTGTAAATCTATATCGAATTCTGACAGCACAGTTCCAGGTCTATGACTCAAAACTATTACTCTATCAGATAAGTAGACAGCCTCCTCTACATTGTGGGTAACCATAATTACGATCTCTGGCGAAGTGAATTTGTCGCTCCATAGCCTTAGTAATTCTTCTCTAAGGCCTTCAGCAGTAAGAGGATCGAGAGATGAGAAAGGTTCATCCATTAATAAAATTTCAGGATCCGTTACCAATGCTCTCGCCAAACCCACTCTTTGCTTCATCCCCCCTGAGAGTTCTCTAGGGTAGGCATCTTCAAAATCCTCCAACCCTACTTCTTGTATTATCTTCAAAGCTCTATCCTGTCTCTGTTTCTTAGGTATGCCTTGAGCTTCTAAGCCTAACTCAACATTCTCCAAAACGTTTAACCATGGTAAGAGGGCAAAGGATTGAAAGACCATGGACATATGGGGGTTTACGCTTTGAATCCTCTCACCCTTGTAGATGACTTCGCCCTTATCTGGAGGTACTAAGCCCATTATGATTCTTAAAAGAGTGGATTTGCCACAACCCGATGGTCCAACTATAGATAAGAACTCATTTTCATGGACAGAGAAGCTGACATCTTTAAGAATAGGGACTTTTCTTCCATGAAAATTAAACTCTTTACTTACATTTTTGACGCCAAGAATAGGTGTCGATAGCTGTGTTTTAGTACTCAATTCTATACCTCTCTATAATTATTCTGTATAACCTTCTCCAGACAAGCCTATTAATTGTAAAAATTACAACGATCATTGCAAAAACACATAATAGAATTAAGGCTACATTGCCTAATTCATAAGCAGCCATATCTAGTAGCGCACCTATCCCTAGAACTGAATAAACCTTACCACTAAGCATGATATACTCTGAAACAATAAGGGCGTTCCAGCCCCCTCCCCAGCCAGTTATGCTCCCTGTAACCAATGAAGGGTAGATAGACGGCAAGAGGAACCTCCTCCAATAAACTCCCCCCTTTGCGTTGAATGTTTTAGCAACCTCCTCTATATCGCCAGGGATTGATTTCACTCCTCCTATAAGGTTAAAGAGTAGATACCACTGCATTCCTGTAAGTATGAGTAGAATAGATGCAAATTCTTGTCCATAAGGTAAGCCTATTAACAAAACAAATATGAAGGGGAAGAAGGCCACAGCAGGGATGGCGGCAAGAGTCTGAAAAATTGGCATAAGAGAATTGAATAATCTTGGGCTCTTGGAGATCTTTATGGCAACAGGAAGGGTCCATGCTACTGCTATCAAGTAAGCTACAAAAAGACGTATCATCGATAAGAGTATAGCTGAAGGTATGGAGAAGACTAACTGAGCAGTTTCATTCTCTACAAAAAGTAGCCTAAAAGACTCCATAAAAAGAGGGCCTTGTTCTAATATCAGTAAGGCTAATTCATACGCAAAGGCAGAAAATAAAATCAATACAACAGAGTATGAAAATATCTTTGTAACTATAATGTTTTCAATTAATTTACTGTAGACCTTTGTGAAAAAATTACCTGCCATAGAGAAAACATTTGAAAAGATTGTAACAATCTTGCCCGACAATGTATGTATAAGAGGCCTTGGATACCTAACTAAGAAACTTGTCAATCTAGAAAGAGGAAAAACAACTCCCTTTGAAGGCTCAATAGCAGAAACATAATCATATTTAAAACGGTTTGCATAAGCCTCTAAGGGCCTCCATATGAAAATGTCTATGAGTAAAATCGTTGTAATAAGGGCTCCTAGCCCTAAAAAGGCATTTTCAAAATCTCCGCTGTAGGTAGAGCGAGCGAGGAAGCTCCCTATTCCTGCAAGAGTATAAGTCTTTGAGCCAAGAGATATTATCTCAGCCGCAACGAGAAAGTACCATCCACCAGCCCAAGACATTATACCATTATAAACTAATTTGGGAACACTTGCTGGTAAATACAGCCTCCTAATTTTCGTCCAGCCCTTTACGCCAAAACATTCAGATGCTTCTTCTATATCTTTTGGTATCGATGACACTTGCTCATAAACTGCAAAAGTAAGGTTCCAAGCCATACTGGTAAAGATGAGAAAAATTGCAGCAAATTCTACTCCAAACCAACTACCACCAAAAAGGGCTATAAAAAAGAAGACAGCAGCAGGGAAGAAGCCAAGAATAGGCACTGATTGGAGAATATCGAGAATAGGAATTAATATCTTCTCTGCTCTTGCTTTCCTTGCAGAGATTATGCCATAAGTTATAGCAAAGGCTAGAGATAGTAGAAAGGCGATGAGCATCCTAATCAAAGAACTTAAAGTGTAAAAAGGGATTAAGAATGGATTTAGTGTTATAATTTCATCTTGAGCATAAACAGTCGGAACGAACAGTAATAATAGGCAAATGAGTATTAGTAGTTTTATTTTGCTCATCCAACTTGACTAGTAAAAAATAGTTAGGATAATCTATATAGGCTTAATGGGGAACAAGATGACAGACCAAAATTACTAAGGCTAGTATAATACTTCGTTCAATTTCACGAAAGCCATAAATTATATGGACTTGTAGGCCTACTTGTTTTATGATTTTAAGGATAAAACAATATGTAAGAATTTAAGAAAAGCCAAAGGTTCAGAAACCAATGGGTGGGCAAAATAGGAGAGATAACATTAGCATCGAACAAAGACGGGGGAGACAGAAGAAAGGAAGAGATCACTATACTGGAAGAGGAAAAGAAAGATGCCAAGGTTAAGGCTACCATCGAGACAGTTTAAAGCTTGAATAAAAGTCCCTTCTTCACTTATTTTTATTATGGTCTAAGCTTTAGCCAATAGTTGTTCTATCAAATGATCTTTTTATAAATTAGCTTTTAACTTCAATTTCTGAATCCATATATTTAAATAATCACTTGGCTCAAAAGGGCACATTCTTATAACTCTTATATCTTCTGGCAGGTTGAGCTTATAGCTTGATTCAATAAAAATAATACCAATTTCATTATTTTTTAATGTTTGATTAATTACGTTCGAAATATGCTTGCTTCGGTCTCCTATGCATTTATCATACATCTCTTTAATTATAGTATCTAATTTGCTCCTTGCTTGCTCAAGCCAAGCTTGGGCCTCTAAAACCAGCAAACGATCCTCTGTTGCCTGAAGTTTTGCACCTTTTTCGACCAGTTCTTTGATGATTGAATAATCTCTATTATTGAGTGAATTAAGAATTTTCATGCCTTCCTCGCTACCTTTATACAATGATTCGTAGTATACCTTGTGAATATGCCCAACAAATGGCTTTAATTTACTTTCTATATAGTTCCAAAACTCTTCTGATCTAGCTTCAAAATCTTCCGGAATTTCAGAAGTTAGTTTTTCGAATTCATCCTTTTTATACATCCTTGGAACGTATATCAATGTTCTCATTTTTTGACCTCCAGTTAAAACGCGAAATACTATCTCTGTGTATGAGGACTACCTTTAATATTAGAATCCTTTTTGTCTCCTTCTATCTGCTCTTTATGGTTTATATTTTAGAGCTGTATCCGCTAAAGTCTCTTTTCTGACTTTTTTGGCAACCTCTTTTCCTACAAGTTTTTCAGCTAATTTAAGGGCGAATAGAAGTGCTGTGGCTGGTCCTCTACTAGTTACTATATTTTCATCAACCACAACTAAGCCTCTCTTGAGCTTACCTCCTCCTTTTTTAATTTCTTCTTCCATACCTGGATATATAGTGCATGATTTTCCTTTAAGAATACCTGCATCTGAAAGGACTGCCGGACTTGCACAGATTGCAGCCACGAGCTTGTTAGAATTAAAAGCTTCTTTAATCATGCTTAATACTCTTTGGTCTTTCCTAAGATTCTCATAACCAGGAGCTCCGCCTGGACAGATAATTGCATCAAAGTCTTTTACAGATACCTCTTCAATAAATTTATCAACTTTAAACCCTATTCTATGTGAGCCTTCGATTACATCTGGCTTTAAACCAACCATGGTTACTTCCACATTACATCTTCTTAAGATATCCACAATAGTCGATGCTTCTATTTCCTCGAAGCCTGGTGCGATCAACACTAATGCTTTAGCCAAAGTTAAACACCATAATTATTAAAGTTCGATTTTCTTTTAAGTTTTATTCGATTCAACTCTGACTTTAAAGCATAGTTAGGATAATCCATATAGGCTTTTTCTATGAAATTAAAACAAAAGGCGGGCCCGGTGGGATTTGAACCCACGACCCCCGGCTATCCTCAAAAAATAGAGGGCCGATGCTCTATCCATGCTGAGCCACGGGCCCATAATTTGAAAGAACAATCCTTTTTCTTAAGTCTTTTTGGATAGGGTAATTAAAAGTTAAGACTAAAAATGCCCGAAGCATCTTTCTAGAGTGTAAACCATCGCCATTTTATGCTCATTGACTGCTTCTATAACTTCATGATCGTTTAAAGAACCTCCTGGCTGGATAATGGCTTTAACACCTACTCTTGCAACAAGGTCTATCGAGTCCCTAAAAGGAAAGAAAGCGTCTGAAGAGACTACCGCTCCTTCCAAAGGATTAACCGATAACTTGCTTCTTACTGAAGCGCCATCAAGAGGATCATAAGGAATCTTCTCTCTGTCCATGGCTTTTTGATAGGCTTTTATTATTGCATGCTCAACAGCACCAACTCTTTCTTGATGTCCAGAACTTATTGCAAGTGTAACTCCGTTTTTGACAAAAACGATACCGTTACTTCTCACACCTATATTCACATACCATGCAGTTAGCAAATCTTTTAATTCTGCTTGAGTAGGCTCTCTCTCAACAACATATTCCTTTTCAATCCCTGTCTCCTTATCCACTCTTTTCACTAATGGATTCAGAATTAGGTCTTCAGGACCTCTTATGCTGCTTAAATAGGGTTTTTGAACAATTGCTCTGCCTGTTGGTAGAATTTTTATATCATATAATCCTTCAACATCATCCCCAATGAATTTTGGCAATTTATCCAGATTTGAATAGCTTATTGCTCTCAGGTCCTTTTTTCTTGCTAAGATTTCCATTGTTCCATCTTTGAATCCAGGGGCAGCAACGCATTCAACGAAAGTTTTCGTTATTTCCTCGGCAGTCGGAACATCTAAAGGTCTATTTAGAACGACAACAGATCCAAAGGCACTCCTTGCGTCAGAATCTCTTGCTAGTCTATAGATTTCACTTAAACTATTTCCTTCAAACTGTGTTGCAAACCCAGAAGGTATGTTGTGCTTCATTACAGCGACAGACGGTGCATTAAAAAATTTCAATATATCCAGAGCTCTTGCAATATCCATAAAATTTGTGGCGGATAGCCCTTCCTTTCCCTCCTTTACTATATGTATATTTGTAAGTTCTGCTAGGCTTGTTCCTTTCAATTTGTAAACTGAACCAGGCTGGTTTGGATTTTCACCATATCTCAAATCTGATTCCTTTTCTAATTTTATAGTAAGCTCATTAGGAAACTCTCCCGTTACGCGAGTTCTATAAGTCCTTGTTATGTTGGTAACATTAGTTCCTTTAGGCATTTTATTCGCCTCTATCACTTCTATTGATTATCTTCGTTTCAAGATTTCCTCTATTTATCATCATAACTGCAACTGCCACTCTGTAATTGTACTCTAAATTTGAACCTCTGATGGCAGCGTATAGACTTTCTGCAATTTCTTCTACTCTTTCAGATAAAATTTTAACATCTAAAGGCTTTCCAGTAAAAGGTTTTAAAGGTCTCTCATTACCTCCTGAATAAGTTGTTATCATTTTACCAAGTCTAGGTCTCAGATTAAATCTATGGCTTTCTTGTTCTTTTTCTCCCTTTTCATTACATCTTACAATATGCATTGCTCCATGAGATCCAAAAACACAAGCACTTATCCTTGGAGTATTATTTGGAGGGTCTGGCTCATATGTTGTCAAATCTATCCATCTGTCTTCTTTTTCATCATATTCAAAAAAAGGTTCTCTAAAAGCAGTTTCTAATATATGCATTGGATCGATATGACTTGAATTTTTTAAACTGTTGACAAAAGTTGAATATATCAATTTTGTATGCGCCCCATTACCCGCAATCAGTGTTTCTTCAAAGGGAATAATGGCAGGATAAAGTAGCAATGAAGGGTTGCCTTCCTCTAACTTTTTTCGATCTGTTACTTTCGTTCTTATTATCTTTGTCCTTCCTTCTTGTATTAGCATCCTTCCTTGACTGGATGGACTTCTTCCTGTTAAAGAGTAACCTATGAAAGTTTTTCCTGAAGGAGTCGTGCCTATGACAATTCCTCTGCCACTATAAGTCATCTTTTCTAAAGCACTAAAATCATCCTTCATTCTGATTACGCCCATGATAGATTCATAAGCATTAAAAACTTTTAATCCAATTGAACTAAATTATGGACTTATCATTTGGATAAGATTATATTTTTGAATTTATCCAGTATTATAAAATGAGCGTTGAGAGGAAGTTCTTTGGGACGAATGGAATAAGGGGTATACTAGGAAAAGATTTGACTCTTGAATTCATATTGGAGATGTCACAATCTATAGGAACTTACTTTGGTCAAGGTCCAATTCTTATAGGGTATGATGGTAGATTTTCAAGTCCACTGATATCAAAGGCTGTATCTGCTGGAATCATGGCTTCAGGATTGGATGTTATGGATGCTAATCTTACACCAACACCTGGTTTGCAGTACTCTGTGAAGAAACTGGGCTACAAAGGCGGGGTTATGATAACAGCATCCCATAACCCTCCTCAGTATAATGGAATAAAGGTCGTAGGGATGGATGGTGTAGAAATATCTCGTGAAGATGAGGCTGAGATCGAGAGGATATACTTTGAAAAAGCGTACAGAAAAGCGGATTGGAAGGAGATTGGTATCTGTGGAAAAGAGGACTCGGCTATTCGAACTTACATAAAAGGTGTCTTAAGCCGAGTTGATAACGATATAATAAAGAAAAGGGCTTTGAAAGTGGTATTAGACCCTGGCAACGGAGCTGCAGCAATATCTGCTCCCTACGCTCTTTCAAGCCTTGGCTGTAAAGTCTTGACAATAAATGGGCATGTAGATGGAGATTTCCCAGGAAGAGGCCCTGAACCTACACCAGCAACATTATCTGGGCTATCAAACGCTGTTAAATTCTACAATGCTGATGTTGGTATTGCTTATGATGGCGATGGCGATAGAGCAGTATTTTGTGATGAGAAGGGAGTTATTCACTGGGGGGATAGGACTGGGGCTTTGTTAGTGGATTATCTTTTAGTCAAAAATCCAGGAGCACTAGTAGTTACCACTGTTAGCACATCTCAGATAGTAGATTTTGTTACTGAAAAAAATCGTTCTAAGGTTCTGAGGACTAGAGTAGGTAGCGTTGATGTATCAAGGGCTATGATAGATCATAGCGCTTTATTAGGCTTAGAAGAGAACGGCGGTTTCTTTTACACTCCTCATATGCCAACGAGGGATGGTTTGATGACCTCAGCCTTGCTATTAGAAGCTTTATCATACGCAAACAAGCCCCTCTCTGAGATTCTAGAAGCTCTTCCTAAGTATCATCAAAGGAAGGCTAAATTTGAGTGCCCTAATGAAATAAAGAAAAAGGTCATGGAAGAGATAGAGAAGAAGTCTGTTGGAAGAGTTGAAAGGATAGATGGTGTAAAGATATGGGCTGACGAAAACACTTGGATATTGCTAAGACCTAGCGGTACAGAACCTTTGATAAGAGTCTTTGGAGAGTCAAAACATGCTGAAAAATTGGATGAATTGATTGAGAGATATTCATCAATAACAAAAGAGAGTATAGAAAAAATAAAAAGAGGGGGCTAAGTTAGCCCTAAATCTGGGAACTTCGCCTTAGTTACTCCAAGCTCTTCTTGAAGAGTGCGAATCCTTTGAGCGTATTCTTTCATCTTAGCCTTGTCGCCTTGTACTTTAGCAATCTTGTAAGCCTTCCAAGCCTTCTTTAATGCTCCCCATGTTTGACCTTTTGTATATTTGCTACTCATGATTCATAACCTCATCATATCTCATATCTCATATGAGATATAAACTTTTCACTTGAGATGTATCCATCCTTTTCTCTCTATTTCAATCTCTCTTTCATCAAGAAGTAGACGAACTTTGGGAAAATCATCTGTAACTTTCCCTATTGTTATTATTCTTTCTCCCATTCTTTTCGCCAATCTTTGAGCTTCATACAGCTTATCTTTTGGTATGGTAGCAATTATTTCGTATTCCTCACCGCCATAGAGAACTAGATCGTTCAAGCTTAGATGATTCATCTCAGCAAAGTTCTTGACATCGTCTGTAGTAGGCAGATTGTTTATCTCTATCCCGACCTTACTATGCATAGCTATCTCATGGAGAGAGAAAGCTAGACCATCGCTGGAGTCTATGGATGATGACATGAGATTACGCTTTGCCAAAGCTACCCCTAATCTTAGTCTTGGATTTGGCATTACAACAGATGAAACGGCGCTCTCTTTGAATTCGGGATTAGCCTTTAGATTATCAAGCATTATCTTCAAGCCAGAAGAGGAGTAGCCAAAAAAACCAGATGTTATAACTAGGTCTCCAGGCTTTGCCCCTTTTCTTTCCACGATCTTGTCCGCAAATCCCACCATGCAGCAGTCTATTATAATGCAATCTGCCTCATTTGTATCCCCTCCTAAAATTTCGATACCAAATTCCTCTTTTGCTATTTTGAATCCTCTCGCAAGCTCCCTGATTTCTGATTCTTTCATTCCTCTTGGAATGCCTAACGAGATTAGTGCAGCAGAAGGCACTACTCCTTTAGCAGAAAAATCGCTTACACACATAACTATGCTCTTTCTTGAAACTTGCCATAGATCCATGCCCTTTGGAACGTCTGTCTTTTCAACAAGCATGTCGCTCTTTATCACAACTTTTCCTCTTTTTTTAGGAAGATATGCTACATCGTCTCCTATTTTGGAGAATCTTGGCTTTGGTTGCCCTATTGTATCAATGATCATTCTAATTATTTCAAATTCATCAAGAGCTTCTTCCAAGATCATCCCTCATTATCGACTTTATTCTTTTTAGATAATTGTCCATAATGTGTTCAGCCCTATCCTTTGATTTAGCCTCAACAGACAATCTCAATGCTTCCTCAGTCCTTGATGGTCTTATAAGAACCCAAGAGTCTTTTCGCTTGAATTTTATGCCGTCTGTAGTATCAACATTAGGAAGTTCTTGAGTCAGTGTAGATAATATTTTCTTAGCGTCGTCTTCGCTACAGGGAATCTTCTTCCTTATCTGATGATAATAAGGTAAATCTTTTGTCAAATCGTTCAATGCCCCCTCTTGCTTTATCATTTTTGATATTAATGCTGAGGCTAAGGCTCCATCCCTGCATAGGACGAAGTCTGATAATATCAAGCCACCACTGCTTCCCTCTCCTCCTAATTTGCATCCTCTCTTCATCATCTCCATGACTACATTAGCTTCTCCTACTTTTGAATAGTAAACCTTGCCACCTAGATCGTTGACCATTTTCTCTAATCCCATCGATGTGTCTACGCTTACCACAGCTTCTCTTAATCCCATCTTTCTCATCAAATATTTTAGGCACAGCATTAGAGTGAAATCTGCTGGTAGTTTTCTTCCTTTTTCATCTACTATAGCAACTCTATCTGCATCACAATCATAAGCAAATCCTATATCAAAACCATTTGCTACTACACTCTCTGAAAGATTGTTGAGTTTATCTTCGATGGGATCTATGGTCCTTGAGAATATCCCAAGAGAATCGTTAAGAGTTAGAACTTTACAGCCTATCCTTTTGAATAATTTTGGAATGAACAGACTACCCGCTCCTCCTCCAAGGTCTAATGATACCTTTATCCCTGAGCAAGAATCTTTACCAATATAAGAAACCAATTCTTCAAGATAAATTGAAAAAACCTCCGAATAAACACCAATTTTCGAACTCAATTGAGTTGAATTTAAACTAAAAAGAGTGCCCAACTCTTCCTCAAAGATTCCCCTTCCTCCTTTGACTATGAATTTTACACCGTTCCATTCAGGGGGGTTATGGGATGCTGTTATCATCAGACCTCCATCTAGCTTCCTTCGAGCAACTTCTCTGAATAAAGCCGGAGTTGATACTATGCCGAAATCAAGAACTTCACAATCTGCTTCTAAAAGCCCAGATGTTACTGCATGTAAAACCATAATGCCTGAATTTCTTGTATCTCTACCAATCGCGCATGAACCATTTTTGATGAAATTTCCAAAAAATCTGCCAATATTCATTAATTCTACAGGATTCAGGTCATAGTTTACTATACCTCTAAAGCCAGATACTGATAAAATTGCCAAACTTACTCTCATAAAGTTTAGTCGATAAACAATATAAACTATATTACGATGAATTAAATTGTAGCCCCGATAGCATAGTCGGTCTAATGCGTCCGCCTCGTATATGTCAAGAAAGCGGAAGATCGGGGGTTCAAATCCCCCTCGGGGCTTTAAAGATATCAATAACTTATATATATGTGACTTATAATGGAAACTAGCTATGGCTAAAAAATTTGTCTCTATAAGCCTCCCTAAAGACCTTGTTGATAAAGTAGACTTGATCATTAAGGCTGGCACGCTTGGTTATGACAGCAGGCCAGAGTTCATCAAAGAGTCCATAAGGAAAAGATTATCAGAATTAGGATACGAGACTGGTCAACCAACTCATCCGTTTAGAGTCTGGAATATAGCCACAGATCGTGTTACCATATACGATGAAGCGCTAAGTAGATGGGTGAACATTTACATTAAAGAAGGCACTCTAATGTGTGAATTAGACAGATCTGAAGATTGTATTCATGTGAAATTCGTCGCTGAAATTCCTCAAGTTGTAGACATGTTCAAAAGGATGGGTTGGAAGCTTCATAGAAGTTAACAATTCAACAATTTTTTCCATTGAATTTTTAAGCTTTAAAACTAGCTGAGTTTTATTAAGAATGGGCGGGGGTTGCCAAGTTAGGTCAAAGGCGCAGGCCTGTAATGTAATTTGGCTAAAGGCGCCTGTCCCGAAGATGAATATCGGAAGGGTTCGTGGGTTCAAATCCCACCCCCCGCACTAATCTGCCAGTAAATTATAAATACCCTAGGCTAAATATCTTCCTTGATTGACTGTGGTTAAGCCAAATAGGGGTAAGACCGAAACCATCAAGGAAAGGGCGATCTACGTCTACCTCCCATCCTTGGAAATGGTCGAAGAATGGAAGTCCGGGGCAGATAAGGCTGGAGTTTCAATCTCGAAGTTCGTCGTAGACAGAGTTGAGGATTCCATAAGGAGAGAGGTGGGAGAAGAGGGCTATCTCAATAGAATTGAGCTTATCAAAAGGCTGAGAAATGCGGAGGAGGAGTTAAAGAAGCTAAGGAATGAGAATAGCTTGCTTAAGAGGCTAGTAGAAAATTTAGATAATGAACTCAAAAGGTATAGGGCTAAGCCGTTCATCGAAGAAGAGTTTGAAGGGATAAGAAGGTTTGACAAAGAGCTAATAGAGCTCCTCAGGAAAGGAGGTTCATACAGCGACGAGGAGATTCTTCGTCGACTCAGCGTCGATCCATCTGATACTGATATGGTCAAGGCTGTCAGCAAGCAGCTTGAAGCCCTTGAAGAGTACGGATTGATTGAGTACAGAGGGAGGGGTTGGAGATGGAAGGGCTGAAGCTGAAACAAATTCAAAATGAGGAAGCCTTGATCGAGAACTTTTGTCAAGACTGCAGGCTCAGAGGGATGACGGAAGAGAGCATAAGAAGGTACAGATCGAGCTTAAAAATATTCGTGGAGTTCGTCAGAAGTGAGGAAATCAGTGTGCAGGATGTGAGTGTAAAGATCCTTAGAGACTTCCTTCACCATATCAAGTATGAAAGGAATGCAAAGTACAAGACCATCGAGAACTACTTTTCAGCCCTATCCGCCTTATACGACTATATGGTCTTTGAGGATTTTGCCAGCACAAATATAGTGCTTTCGTTCAGGAAGAGGTATCTGAAGAGATACAAAGATGGTTATGATGATCCTGAAAGGAAGCTCCTGAGCATTGAGGAGATGAGCAGGCTTGTGAATTCCATTATGGATCCTAGGGATACGGCCATAGCCCTATTGCTCGCTAAGACTGGGATAAGGAGGGGCGAGCTTCTTAGACTTGATATGGATAACATAGATTGGAAAGATTACTCCATCACCCTCAAACCGACACCAAAGAGAAGCAACAGGCTAGTCTTCTTTGATGATGAATGCGCCTTTGTGCTAAAGAGATGGCTGAGGGTTAGGGAGAATCTTAGCCCTAAGACAAGAGCTCTTTTCGTAAGCTACCAAAGCTTGAACAGGCTAGATAGAAACGGTCTGTATACTGCGATCGTGAAGTATGCCAAGCGTCTCGGGTTCCATGATGCTGAATCGGATAGGCTGGAGGATCACTTTGGTCCTCATTGCTTCAGACACTGGTTCACTACCTGGTTACTAAGAAATGGAATGCCGAGAGAATATGTAAAGGAGCTGAGAGGGGACAGCAGAAAGGAGGCCATAGACATCTATCATCATATCGACAGGGAAGAGCTTAGAAGAGCATATTTAGCGTGCATACCTAAGCTCGGGCTCTAATGATGCTTAAACCTTGGCTTAGTACTTCAGATCTGAACAGGTTCCCACACTAGAGGCCCCATTGTGCGCTAGTCAAGGGGAACAGCATTTTCATTTTTTCGATGGGTTCTGGTCTGGCTTTCTTAATGGATACATTGATTGACAGTTTCTTTGTAATCCAATCATTGTATAGACTAGGGTCTGCTTTTCTAATCCACTGGCAGAAATCTTGGTATTCACGGCGATGAGGAATCGTCTTTGCCGCCTGTTCTACAAAAGGTGCATACCAATTCAAGGCCTTTTCAAGAGGATAGGGTATGAACGATATTGGATTTGCTCCGATGGCAAGGCAGACTCTGACTATGGTATCTACTCCTTCTTGTTCAAGTAACCTTTCTACAAAATCTTTCATATAATCGAGCAACTCCTCTCTTAAGAGCGCCTTGACGCCTTCTTTAGTGATGCTGAAGGCTTGGGTGATCTTTCCTCGAACCATGAGTTTAGAGGTTTCCACACATTCCCTCTGCAATAGGCCTACAGCACGTGAAATCCCTTCTCCCATATATTGCCCTTCGGTAGATTCCGGCCCTAGCTTTTCTTTCATGATAATTCTGTGAGAGTCCGTCAAGTTCAGTCATCTTAGATATGGTCAGAGGCGTAGTGTATCCTGACAAAAGCCTGAGCAGGGCGATGTCAGTCTTTTTCCCTTTTCCTTCAAGGCCTATCTTGTGCATGTCTACGTTATATTGCAGGAAGCCCCTATAAACCTCTTGTGATGCCATTTCAAAGTTATATGGCACCCATAAGAGACTAGATGCTGTTATTCATGTATGGGTGCCACTCGGAATTAATTCCCATATCTAAACACTATATCTATAGTATTTGCTTGATACAAGATGGTAAAGAGGGGGCTACGAAGAGCAAGGCACAATAAGAACAATACGAGGAATTTGTTAGGCCCTTGGAATGAGGTAATTGGCAAGGTGGAGAAGATTGACTATGATTCGATCACCCTAAAGTGTCTCAGGACTGTAACAATACAAATCCCTCCTGACACCATTGAAGCTTGGAGGAGGACCCTGCACTCGGGAAGTAAAATCGGAGTTCTAATGTTGAATGATGGAAAGTTCAAGGTGAGAACCATTCGTGATCATACCTGAGCAAGCCAAATCGATTAGGGGGAACAAAAAGTGAGACTAGCCAAGAGCCAGTTGCCACCTAAACCTCGCGATCCACATATGAGGAGACGGTGAAATTACAGCTTGGTGAATAGAAGGCAAAGCCATCGGAGAGCAGGCGCTTTGGACAGAGAGAGAATCCTTCTTGGCTTTCCTAGGCTCAGCTAAGAAATAAAGCAGCTCATAACAAGCATAACAAAGGGCACAAGCGTCCTTCTATTCCGCCTAAGAATCATGGATCTGCTGCTCAAATATGCCACGATAACTGTGAGGATGGTATTCTATCGTCTGGTCTCAATCTTTGACTATCCTAACGATAGGAGGTTCTACAAAAGGCTCGGATACTCTTTAAAGAGGGTTCGCAAGTACTTTGCAACCTTCACACCTTCTGCTCCTACGCAGATAGCAATTCCACCCGTTAAAAGCAAACGACGATCATCCTTAGAATTTGGATCAACAAACTTCACAGTCCCCCTCTTATTATATGCAAACTCGCAAATGCGACTCCATAAAGGAGAATCGCGGACAAGATGACTTTCATCTTTAAAACCAGGAGGATACTCCTTGAGGATAAAAATTGATGGGCGTTTAAGTTTCGGCAATGTATCGATTTTCTGCTTCTTTATAGGCGTTATATACTTCAAATATTTCTGTCCCAAGAAACTAACTCGAAGCTTATCCCCCAATTCTTTAAAGCAAGATGCGCGCGCGGAAAAAAGAGAAGCCTTAGAAAGATACAATCTGCGATCCAAAAGCTTAACAGCCACATCTGCCATAGCCAAGAAAGCGCGCGCATTGCAAGACTTACGAATCAGTTTTTTTAAGTCTGTTTCTTGCTAGCGATTCTTCTGCGGGACCTTTTTATGTGCCGTAAAAGGTGAGCTAAAAATCTCTCCTCTTGGCTATAGGCTCTTTTCAATATGGATTCTCGGGAAAGTAACGCCTCTTTAAGTTCACCAATCTCTTTTTTCGGTGAATATTTGATGTAGATGGGTACCCCTACAGAAAGCAAGACTAAACCCAGCGCGATTTGTGTGAGCGTGCATTGTGTGATTAGGTAAAGGGAGAAGACTACTCCTAAACTTGGAATGAACAAGCCTCCTCTAAGGTGAAACTGAGCTTTTGCACCTTTACTGCGCAAAGAAAATATTGATGCGCTGGTCGCCACATAAGCAATTGCCATAAAAAACACAGAAGTGGCTATCAGCATACTTAGATTACCAAC